>Ga0098060_1001241_pt1 | contig 10419 bp, 15 predicted proteins | sample 21_taG_FD_77063 | JGI IMG/M metagenome (GOLD analysis project Ga0098060, IMG submission 77063) | Marine viral communities from the Subarctic Pacific Ocean - 21_ETSP_OMZ_AT15319 metaG | ecosystem: Environmental > Aquatic > Marine > Oceanic | place: Pacific Ocean | collected 2015-01-19 | reverse complement strand
TTTACTCCGCTCCGAACGAACATCGCCAGCAATGCTGTGACCACTGTCGATATCATGGTGCCAATGGGCATCGCATCTGGATCCTGAAGGTACATGCCGATACAAACAGCAATGGCTCCGACCCCGGTCGAGTAGGTTTTCTTTCCTGATAACATCTTACTTATTATTAATATTACAATGTATCTGGTACACCTTATATCCAAGGTATACCAAAGTCAGGAGGCTGACCGAAATCTTTAACCAAAGGTCTATGTTCAACAACAGGTTACCAACGCCTGCTGTCGATGCTAAAACAACTTTGGCGTCGTCAATCCAGTTCACCCTCTTTTTCCGGTTCCGGAGCTTCTGGCTCGTCGTCCGGAATATCCTTCACAAGTTCAGCCAAGACCTGTCCAGCCTTGTTGACTTGCTCATGTGCTTCACGTTGCAGTGCTGCCATTCCAGCAGCCTGATATAGTATGTTTAGTGCCTGTTTTGCGTTCATGTGACTAACTAAATAAATTCGGTAAAGACAACCGCGCTGCCTGCCGTCGCTGGACCAGTGTAGCCTTCGATCATCAAGTTTTCGCCAGTGGCTAACTTGAGGTGATGACCGTTTGTTGCGTGTCCAGCGGTTGTGCTGAAATTAACGTAAGCAGCCGCAGCAGTTGAGTTGGACAAAAGCAAACGCCGACGAGCAGTGTTTGCTACTAAAGTTGTTGCCACGCTTTTTACCGAAGCACTCGGTGGTAATTGTACAGTGTTCATTTTAGTAACCTTGAAATTTTGGTTGAACCGTATCGCCCTGTTGGTTGGTTGCTTTCTTAACCTCACAACTCAACAACCGGTTCGCCTCGTTGAATTGTACGCTTGCCAGATCTGTCTTTTCATCCAGCAACAAAATGTCTGCCGCAATAGCCTTCTCCAAGTAGGCTCCGAAGATGTAAGGAATTTCCACCTTCTCCCACTTGACATGAATTGTTCCGTTTGTGCTGGGCGTGTCGGTAGTCGTTTGACTTGCTCCACTTGTCGCATACCTGACCTCGTAGAATTCACCAACGTCCCGGCTGTCAGCTCCGTCATGGTAGACTTGCTGACCGGAATAATAGGTCTTACTGGAATCAAACTTGTCTCCGCTTATTTGCGGTGCGCGTTTCCTGAATTCCAGATAGATGCAACTCTTGTCCACATACGGAAACACAACCCCGATGTCCTTAATTTCATACGGGAATGTTTCGTAATCCAGACTGAGCCGAGGATCCTTTGAGGTGCCTCTGTATACAGACCCGATTTCTGTCTTCATGGTTTTCTGCTCAAAGCCCACATACTTGATGTAGTCTTTCAGCTCGGTCCATTCAGATGCGGTTCCGGGTACACCGCCTTGAACGCTCGAAGTATTAGTCCAATACTTTTCGGTTCCGGAATGATAGACTTCGGAGTTGATCGAGTAGGTTGTTGTCGCTGCCCAATCGTCTCTCCAGAATCTTTTTTCTATAGTCATCAGGTCAGGCCAGAATTCCATTTCGTATGCCTCCCTGAGACGACGATTCATTGCACCGCGAAACAGCACAAACTCGTCATTAGTTAAATTAGAGTAGAGGCGGCCTGTTGACTCGACCGCCCCTTGTAGAACATTTTTGGCAGAAACCGTTCTCACTTTTTCCGGTTGCTCGATTTACTGCCGTGTCCCACTTGCGTCTTTGTCCCAACCGAATTAACGGCTACTTCGGGATGACGCTTTATTACCCAGTTAAGATAATCGTTGTCTTGGACAGATTCCCCTTTGCGAACAAAGTTAGAAATATATCCATCGTAATCAAATCTAGCGACCAACCGGCCAAAGCCATTGATTGACCGGTGGTCGCTTTGATTCTCCTTTGCAATTTTCCTTTGATTAATTTCGGATTGCACCATCCGCATCTGATGTCCTGTCACCAATTCCTTGATGATGGCATTCTTTTCAGAAGGCGCGAAACTATCTAGGTCTACTGCAAGGTCTGACATTATTTCAGCAACTTGAAGGCACCAAGCCCAAGCGGATTCTTAACGCACAAACCAGCGATTGCATCGACTGCAAAACGCTCACCGGCACCTTGGTTAGGCAGCGGTTGAACCTGTGGCAACTGATGGAAGCGAAGCTCCAAAAGATCCATGTCCAACAGATAACCATAAGACAAGTTAGGGTTAGCACCGGCATTGTGGTTAGTACCACCACCATCAATAGTTCCAGCCCAAACGTGAGCCTTACCGCCTGATCCACCTGTTCCGCTGGCCATCGTGTGGAACGCATTCCACAATGTCGGCACTAACAAAATTGTGCCGAAATCACCTTCGTAGGCATCGACGGTCGAGATGACCTTCTTGTCAGCGAGAGGTGCGTTGTAGCTTCGAGCCACCGTAGCGGCGGCGTTGGATCCAACCGTAACAGCCGTGAAGTCCTTGAACCGTTTTTTCAGGTTAGGACCGCAAAGCAGGGTCTTGGTATTGATCTTGCCGGTCTGCTCATAAACGCTCTGCAACACGGTGTTCACCTGATCCTCTGTAAGGTTTGCAGATGTCGTCGTGCCAGAGGCGTTAAGGGTTGTATCCTTATCATTACCCGGTGCGGTAGCATCAGATTGCTGAATAGACGCATAAGGCGTTTTGTAATTCGCAGGGACATCAGCGTCGGCAGCACCGTTGTTAATAAACGCTCCAAGAGAGCGAGTTTTGTTGCCAGCATTGTACGCACCCGTAACTGCATTAGCATCGTAGTAGTTGCCACTTGTTATTGCTGGGACGGTATCCGAGCAAAGGCGAACTTCCATGTCACGCTTCAGAGCGAGCAACTGCTTACGAACCGCATAGGCTCTTTGGTTGGCAACGCCAGCCAAGTTAGTTGCAGACTCTGTGAGCTTGGAAACCAAGGCAGCACGACGGAACCACTGGACGCGATTGTCCATGATTGCGTACTGATCAAGAACGTGACCGAAGTCAGATCCATCTCTGTCGCTAGTACCGGCATTGGCAGAATCAAATCCATGTTGCAGATCATGTCCGTCAATTGCCGCATTATCATCCGCCGTTAATTCCTTATCGACAGGCCATTCAAAGTTGAGGTTAGTAACTCCCCCAGCTTTCGGAATCATCGCCATAAGCGGACACTCCTTGGCGTCCACTAGGGTGATTGCGTTTAGTAAGTCGCGGTTGGAACCGCCCGGTGCCGGACCGAAAACATTTTGAGCCGATCCGCTTTCATCGTTTTGAGTATAACTATATAAAGACGAAGCCATTTTTATTCTTCATTTACTGAAGAACCCCTGCATTCACTAGCATGTCATCTAACGAATCTTTTGAAGGATCCGAGAACAGACGATCACGGGAAGACTCATAGGTTGCGGCTGCATCATCACTCGCGGCTGGTGCCGCCTTCGGTTTGCCGGGACTTATTGGTTGCTTTTTGGTTTTGGATTTAGCTGTTGCTTTTACCTTACCACGTTGCTGTTCAATCATCACTCCCGTGACGTACCGAGCAATTTCCAGTTTACTTGTAGGTACGCTGGCCAAAGCTGGTGATGCCTTAACGACTTCCCCGAAAATCTCCATCTCTGCGGACTTATCATCCGTTAGCCATGGATATACTTGCTCGGCATGGGCATCGAATTGCTCCTTATGTTGAAGCTCCGTTTTTCGTTTCGGGATATTCCTAGATAGATTTTTTGAACTGTTCCGTTCGATGTTCCGGATTTCCTTACGGACCTCCGTCTCTGAAGCATCTTCATCAATCTGCAATCCCTGCTCCTTGAGGTTTGCTATAACCTGATCAAGACCATCATCAAGTAGCATATCCTTTTGATCCTCGACAAAATCAAGTCGCGCTTCCTCAAGCGTAACCAAGTCATCTAGCTCCTTATTGGAGTTGACATGTCCGAGGGGATTAGCTCCCTGTTGAATTGGTTGTGGTGCGGTAGCTTTCGTTTCCAGCTCCTCAACACGATCCTGCAAGTTATCACGTTCCTCTTCAGCCGTGCGTAATTTTCGAGTAAATCGGTCTATACGCTTCTGATACCAATCAGGCGCATTACCATCTACTTCATCATCCTGTGAAAGAACCTGATCTTCCTCTTCGGTTTCTGACGGTTCTTCTTGGTCAGTCACCTCCGGTTCTGCCTCCTCTTCACTCGAAGGGAGTTCTGATCCATCTTCTCCACCTAATCCCTGAACCAGTAACTGATCCAAACTAGGCATCTCTGCATCTTGACCTGATGCGGTTCCGGTTTCTTTTTCGACGCTTTCCGTAACGTCACTTTCGTTATTTGCCATGCTAATTATTAATACCCTGCAAGTAAGGTAGACATCGCGTAAGGTGCGAAGAACCCGTCCAAGTTATAACGCTGAATCAAGCGTGTAGTTATAACAATCACCTGAGTATTGGGATGATAAGTATAATGGGAATAATAAGAGTTATTTAGTTGGACATAAAAAAGCCCCAACACCGAAGTGCGGGGCTAATTCAACTGTATATAACTTTTAAACTACTTCGCCAGTAGTCTCGTTAACTGTTGATTTACGGAGCTTGTCCAGATGCTCTTGGAGTTGTTTCAATGCGTATACATATCCAGCACTCCAGTGCCTGTCCTCGTCTCCAATGCGTGAAGCGATTGCCGAGTTGATACCGTTGTCGATATATTCCTCGAACAACTGATTGACGGCAATGTAGACAACATTGTCATCAGTCAGGCTCTTCAGCGCATGTACCAGTTGTTTAGTATCTAGTTTTGCACTCATGGTTTAATAGCCAGACTCCTGCCCGGAACCAACAGGCTGGACTCCGACTCTCCCTACTTCCGCATTCTGTCTTTGCTGTACGGAATGCTGAAGATTCTTTGCGTAGTTCTCGACCAGTGCCGTGAACCGTTCATCGCCGCCCTCCTGCATCAGTTCCTGATACTTCGGATTGTTGCCAATGATCTGTTGCATGAATTGCAACTTCATTTCAGCAGCAGGATCGTTCTCGGTGTATTGCGGTTCATTACCTAAAGCCATGAAGCCAACATCAGAATTAACTTTCTCAAAAGCCTTCTGAGTTGCACCGGTCTTATCCTGAACAACCATGTCAGCAAGTACTGGGTCGATCAGTGTTGCCTTGAACTTAGTATAGGCTGCACGGTCAATCACGCCTGCCGTATCTTCCGGAAGAACGAACTGACTCATGGCCTGCAACTTGGCGGACATATAATCCTGATCCAACTCGCGGACATCGAACACGGTGCGGAAATCGTAGTTGCCTTGAATCTCGGCTGAAGACTTTGGCAGTTGCATTTCCTTGCCAGCAATTCGAGCAAGCTCCTCGTCACTTACGAATTCCTGAATCAGCTTGAACATCATCGTAAAGGCTTCGGACCAGCAGGACATATAAGTGTCCACCATGGACTGCCTACGCATCGCGCTTGTGTTCGGATCTATGCCTTCACCCATGCGACCGAAAAACTCGTTAGCCTGACGCTCGACGTACTGGATGATCTGCAAACTCTCTGCCGGGTTGGACCGGGGCGGATCCAGATAACGAACTTCTCCCTGACGCATTTCCGCAATCGCGGTGCCGGGTTTAAATTCGTAATTGGATCCCGACCTTGCGGCGTGAACTATAGGCGGATTAATAATCAGGCTGGCCCGGTCCGACAACATGTCTCGCTGGGTTTTAATCTCGTCCTGCCATGTCATGCATATTTCCGGAACGCCTCGGCTGTCGCGGAATTTACGAGCTACCGATTCCCGTCTATAAGCCACGAACGGATAGACTCCAGACATGTAGTCAAGCATGTCCTTTTTGCCACTCGCGTCTGTGATATGCGGCGTAAAAACACAACAGTGAATTCCCGGCATACCATCATCATCAAGCTCCCTATAATAAGCATATACAATTTCATATAACCCTTCCTGTTGACCTGTGTCGTTTGTGAACTGAGTATATGTATCTTCGTACACCATACCGGGCTGGCTCTTGGTTGCTATAACACGCTCAACCCATTTCTCGTCAAACTCACCCTGACGTAATTGCATCTCGGTCATCCATACCCGGCGGAAACAATAACGTGCATCCTGCAAATCAATTGTCTCTGGCGGAACAAAGAAGTCATCGTCCAGACGGAGTGCAGTTATGTTCGGAGTGTTCTTGGTAATTTCGGCAACCGGGATTTCAGTTACTCCATTATTTCGCAACTCCTTGATTCCTCGACGAGCCGTGTTGCGTCTGACTTCCATCAGTGCGGCTACAATTTCGACGGCAGCATCTTCCTGCTCCGGATCCATAATCATCTGGGGAAGTTGAGCCTCGGCAGATTGCGGATCCGCTTCCTGCGAAAACGCAACAACGTCCTCCATGGTGACAGGTTTGTTGGCCTTGGTTTCCTCCTTCTCCCAACCTATCTGAAGAACGCCGGTTCCGTATTGCTGACCATAGTTGGCGAGCAGATGAGCTTCATGCCGAAGCTCGTTCATCAGCTTATTCTCCTTATAGTATTTGAGCAGGGTAGTTACCAATGTGGATTGCGATCCGTCACCCGATTCAGTTGGGCTGGCACGAAGTATTCCGCGCTGGAATGCGGTCGTCATTATATCCGAGTTTTCACTGCATATAGCGTCAGCCAATCGGACCCGGACATCACTTGCCCCGTCCCAAGGGAAAACCTTTTTCTTACTGAACTCGTATTGGTGCTTACGGCCATCGTCGGTCTGACCGTCCCATCGGCAAAATCGAATACTGTCAGCCCGGTACCAACTTGTGTAGGTGTTGTTAAAACCCCCGGCGCGACTGTACTCCGACGCGATTTGTTTAACGTCTAGTTTTGACATAATAATTCTTTCATGTAGTCAGCTAGTTGCTGCTTTATAAATTTTCTTTTTCTATGGACCGGAACAACGGTCCTTAACTTTCCAGCATCTGCTAGATACTGAAGCTCCTTGATGGTCAGGCCCGAAAACTCTGACGCATCCTTAAACGATAATAACTTTGGAAATGTTTCCATTAGTAAGCTCCTCCCCCGCTGACGCCGACCATGTCGGTCGTCACCAGTAAATTCTCTTCTTGGATAACGTAACGGCAACAATCAATTGGATCCTTGCTCGCACCATGCTCCTTGTCCGCTCCCGTCCATTCGCGCAGCGCATAGATCAAATTTTTACAGTCACTACTGACAAACATTTTTGGTTTGTTGTCCTCGAACATCGGCTTGTGCGGATCGTAGTACAGCATGTCGTTTATCAACGTGACGCCTTCCTCAATCTTGGCACCTGAAGCCTGATCAAACCAAAGCCCATTCTCTCCCAGCTTCAGCTCGTCCAGTATCTCCCTGCCGTCCATGCTCTTTGCCCTCCCGGCTCGCGGATCTATCAGGCGTTGAAAGATTGGTTCGCCCTGTTCCAGATCCAGAATGAGACGCTTGTATTCAGATATACTGTTGGCACCTCCACCAGCTCGCTGGGCTGGTCCGGGTTGTCCGTCAGGCTTCACTCCGGGCAAGCTCCATTCACCCATGCTGTAATCAGGCCACTCCCGGTAGAAATAGATCCTGCCCCCAACAGCTCTAGCCCAAAGAAAAAACCAGTTACGCGAACCCGCTGGGTCCGTCACCATGAAATTCTGTCCGCCCGTAGGGATGTCTTTTGGATCGATTATATGACCGTCACCGAACCTCGGAAACGCATTGCCAACCGAACTGTCAGCCCAACCGTATGCGCGGATCTTTACGTCACTTGAATGTGCGCCATCGAGTCTCTTGACCAGCTCCTTGTACGGGTTATATGGATTGAACTTTGTGAAGAACCAAATCGCTGCCGTCTTCTCCTTATGGCATCGCATGGTGTAGGGCATCTTGCCCTTCGGGCCTGCCGGTATGTTGATGGCAGGCAACAGCTCGCTATCACTCCACTCCGTTACCTCTCCCCCGGAAACAAAATCCTTAACGACAGGAGTCATACCCTCAACCGGCGTGAAAGATAAAATCAACTTACCTGAACGGGTAACCAAACGGAACCGAATCGTATCGAGCAATGCCTTCGGAATAAGCTCATCAGCCCAGCAATAATCCAACTCCAATCCCTCGACCGTCCTCGGATCCTGAGAGTAATGCATACACCATAGCTGGCTACGGTTCGGCATGATGAACGTCGATTCTGTAAAACCATTCTTCTGAGTGTAGGATATATTCGCAACCGTTGACCTGATCTTTCTGCCCTTAAATTCTTCAGGCAGATACTTATACAAAACCGGCTGTTGCGTCTGGAGTGAGCTTTGGTGTGTAGTATGAAAAGCGACTATTCTGGTGTCCGGTTTTTCCAACAGTTTCTTGATGCAAAACTTTGCACAAAATTCCGTCTTACCGGAGCGGTTGCCTCCTGAAATAAGAACGGCATCGTTCGCCTCTACCAGCTCCTCTGCATCCTTCCAATGAAACGGCTCATAGCCGTGGTTATAGGGATCTGTCCTTTCAAGCCCTATCTTGGTGCCTCTAGCCTGCAAGGCTTCACGCAATTTTTTTTCACCACCATCTTCACGCAAGACAAGTTTAGCATCCTCCCGTGTTATCATTCGATACACCGGATGCGGCTCGTATGCGTACTTCTCCCAGTTCAAAACTTTTGCAAATCAGGTTGGTCTATCATGTAGACTTTTTTTCCACGCATCTCCTTCAGGTTCTTGTCCTGAAATACTTGCTCCTTTTCGGCATATCCAACGATCTTGAATTTCGGAATCTTGCCTATTACCAGAACGTAGTGGGTTGTCTCTGCCTTCTCCTTTTCAGGCAACACCAACAGCCTGCCGTCAGGGTAATGTGTCTGCTTGACGTCCACCTTGCCGCCCAGTTGTGTCAGGCAATCAAACGTCAGCGATTGAGGCGATAACGAGAAGTCCGGATACAGATTGAAATACTTACAGAACGCAACCTCGGCACCCATACCGTCCATGTCCATGGACTGCTGGTCCAACGGTCCGCGCCTACCATCCTTAACCCCTGCCGAACGCGCAACCGTGTTACGCATCAGTCCAAGCATGGTCGCCATCAGAACCTCTCCGTTGTCGAGTTCAATCTCCATTGTTTACAATCTGCTCAATCATCTCTACGTCCGCACGTTTAGGTTTACCGCCGTGAGCCATCCTGACCGCCTGCACATAGTGCCAAAGATCAATTATCTCCTCCTCTATATGCGCTAAGGCAAAAGAAAGATCCTTGCTCTTCTTTACTAAACAGCCGCCATGTTCATCCTGACCGGCTAAATACTTTCCGTATGCCAGATCCACGAAACGGTTCACGCTCTGATGCGCTACATCTTCAGGTTTCATAATAAACTTTTCCACCAGCGGAACGCTGTAGGGTTGGCCTTCCATAACGTACACAACCCGGTCGCAATCCGCCTGCTCACTTGCTCCTCCTTGGTCCACTCAACCCCCATCAGGTTGCCGACCGCATGGATGCACTCATGTAAAAAAACATCCGCCTTGGCCTCATCCGCCAACCCCTGATAGATAACAATCGTCTGCCCCTCAAAGTCGCACCAGCCATCCGCTTCGGCTGCTACATGCTCGGTCTTCGAGCAGAACTGAACCCGGTACGTCAGGTTCAGGATCCGGATCCTTTTTGGCGGATTAATCTTCATCGTAAAAACACTCGACCTCGAACCCCTTGTCCAACTTCTCCATCAAATCATTCAGGACCGCAAACTCCGCCTCCTGACCATCAACACCGTGATGGCTTGCCCTATCCCATATGGCCTCAATCCAATCATTACGTTCCTCATCATCAGGTTGCCCTTTTGACCTCAACGAACAACTCACTTGCGGACCCTTAATCTCCATCCGCAACGTAAAGTCCGGAGCGTTATCAAACTTAAAATACCAAAACCTCGTATCACTCATTTCCAAAAACCCGGTCGTCTAGGTGCCGGTCCATCCACAATCCATCCATTCAAATTCTTCTTGTACCGTATCGGACACAACTCTCCCCGCCCATTTGGCATGTACAGTTTCGCATCCTTAACTCTAACCAGCCTGTCACCGTCAACCTCGACAATCTTCTGGTTGCGAAATCTCCAATTCGTCACCTTCCCCTCAATCACCTCCGGTTCCTCCACAACCACCTCGTAGTCATCCGGAAATAGCTCCTGAGAGACTTTCCGAATGCCAGAGGGTAAATACTCCACCCGCCTATGCTGGCCGTGCTTGTAGTCATCACCAACCTTGAGGATCCTATTCCGAATCTCCTTCACCGTCTCCCGGCCAACTCCAAGGTCTGCCGCTAAATCAACTTCTGTCATTCCACTCTCTCCTTATTTTCCGGGCGGAAAGAACCGGGCCAGCCAGCCCTTAACCATTTTACTGTCTCAACACTATGAACGCCTCCGTGGATGAGGACTTGAAACGTCTGGCCAGCCCGGTCAAATGCGCTTTTGTCAAAATTTTCC
>Ga0098060_1001240_pt1 | contig 10419 bp, 12 predicted proteins | sample 21_taG_FD_77063 | JGI IMG/M metagenome (GOLD analysis project Ga0098060, IMG submission 77063) | Marine viral communities from the Subarctic Pacific Ocean - 21_ETSP_OMZ_AT15319 metaG | ecosystem: Environmental > Aquatic > Marine > Oceanic | place: Pacific Ocean | collected 2015-01-19 | reverse complement strand
TTACTGCTTCTGGTACTTGGTCAAAACCAGCTAGTGCTACTACTGTAGATGTAGTAGTATGCGCAGGTGGAGGCGGCGGTATGGGAGATAGTGGCTCTGGAGGCGGAGGCGGTGGTCTCAGAGAAGCTACAGGAATTTCTGTAACAGGACCAGTTGCTGTAACAGTAGGTCAAGGCGGTAGTGGTGGAACAAATAGTGGGGGTTCACAAGGAAACCCTTCTGTTTTTGCAACAACTTTTTCACCCAGCCAATCAACATTTTTAGGAACAGGTGGCGGTAAAGGAGGAAGAGCCGCAACTGACTCAGGGGGACAAGGGGGATCAGGTGGAGGTTCATCTGGAACAACAGGTCAAGGAAACGTACCCCCATTTTCACCTCCTCAAGGAAATCCAGGTGGACAAAGTCCAAATGGCAAAGGTGGTGGCGGCGGAGCTGGTAGCTCAGGATCAGGTGGATCAGGCGGTAGCGGCGCAACAACAACTTTAGGAGGACCGGGTACAACTCTTTCTGCTGGAGGTCCAGGCGGAGCTGGTGGAGCTGCTGGTGGAGCAAACACAGGTAACGGAGGTCACGGAAACCAACCTCATGGGTCTTTTGGAGGCGCTGGCGGATCAGGAAGAGTAATTGTTCAAGTTCCTGCAACACCATTTGCTTTTTACGGATCTGGTGTTTGGGACATGCAAGCACTTTATACTTATGTTAAAGCTGACGAGTGGTCTTAATTTTTTAAAATTGATCTACATCAATTCTTAATCTTATTCTTTACAATTTAATTTAAATCAATTATATTCTGTTGATACAGCATGATTGGATTAAAAAATTACTATTGGTACTTTAAGGGAGAAATTCCTGAAAATGTTTGTGATGATATTGTAAGGCATGGAAACTCACAAGTATTAGACCAAGGTTTAGTAGGAAGCACAGATAACGTAACTAACAATAAAGAGATTAGAAAATCTGAAGTTTGTTTTTTAAATGATCAATGGCTTTATAATTTAATATTACCCTATGTTCATATAGCTAATAAAAATGCAGGCTGGAATTTTGATTGGAATTGGTCTGAATCTATTCAATTTACAAAATATAAACCCGATGAATTTTATACTTGGCACGCTGACGATATGCCATCACCTTTTGGAGAAAAATCCCATCCTAATTATAGAGATAAAATTAGAAAACTGTCTGTAACTGTAAATCTCACAGACCCCAATGAATACACTGGTGGTGATTTTGAAATAGACCTTAGAAATAATACAGAGGGTAGACAAATTATTACTTTTGATGAAGTAAAACCAAAAGGATCTATATTAGTATTTCCTTCTTTTGTAACTCATCAAGTAAGACCTATAAGAACTGGAGAAAGAAATTCTTTAGTTATCTGGAATTTAGGACCCCCATGGAAATAATTGTATTAGGTGGTGGAAGTGCTGGTTGTATGACAGCCTATACTTTAAAAAAATTATTTCCAGAAAAAGAAATAATAATGTTACAAAGTAAATCAATTCCAATTATTGGTGTAGGAGAAAGTACACTAGGACAGATTAATCAATGGCTTTCTTTAGTTGGGATTAAAGATGAAGATTTTATGAAAGAGTGTAATGCTTCCTATAAATTAAGTATTCGGTTTCAAGATTTTTATAAAAAAGGTGATGGAGGATTTCATTATCCCTTTGGTTTACCAGAAACATCTAATACAATAGCAGATTTTAATGATTGGTATTTTAAAAAAATAATGTACCCCGAGACTCCTGTGTCTGATTTTGCTGATTCTTATTATCCAACAATGGCTTTAGTTAATCAAAATAAAATCTTTGATTCAAGAAAAGAAAAAATAAATTTAGGTAGATATGACTTTAAACAAAACACAGGCTATCATTTTGATGCAACATTATTTGCTCAGTTTCTTCAAAAAAAATTTAAAGAAATAAAAGGAACGATTATTGAGGACGATGTGGTTGATGTTAAAACTAATGAAGAAGGAATTGATTATCTACAAACAAGTAATAATGGAAAATTAAAAGCAGATCTTTTTATAGATTGTACCGGTTTTAAATCTTTACTACTGGGCAAAACTTTAAAGGAACCTTTTATAAGTTACGAAGATATCCTACCTAATAACTCAGCATGGGCCACAAGAATACAATATAAAGATAAGAAAAAAGAATTAGTGCCATACACAAACTGCACCGCTATTGAAAATGGTTGGGTATGGAATGTACCGCTGTGGAGTAGAATGGGAACAGGGTATACTTATTCAGATAAATATATTTCAGATGAAGATGCTCTTACAGAGTTTAAAAAATATCTTAAAAGAGATGATTTAGATTTTAGAAATTTAAAAATGAAAGTAGGCATTCATAAAAGATTGTTTGTAAAAAACGTCTGTGCGATAGGGTTAGCTGCAGGATTTATAGAACCATTAGAAGGTAATGGACTCCTATCTGTTCATGAATTTTTAATAAGACTAGTAAGAATTTTAGGTAGAGGAAGTATATCTAATTTTACAAAAGAACAATTTAATTTATCTTGTACAAATTCCTTTAGATACTTTGCAGAATTTGTTGCTATTCACTATGCTCTTTCTGCAAGAACCGACACTCCTTATTGGAAAGCAATTCAAAAAAGAGATTATAATTTAAAATCTTTTTATAAAACTACTGACAGCATGTTTCAGGATTTAGCTTTTTGGAGATTCTCTAACTTCTCTTATTCTAATGATCATGGCGCGGCTTGTATATGCACAGGTATGAACTGGGGAGCTACGGATGAATTTGCTTTAAAGTATGGTTTATATTTAAATGATCTTAGAGCAATGTACCCAAGTTGGCAACCATCCATTATTAACTTAGAAAAAAGAAAACGACGATGGAACGATGCAGTAAACCATTGCTTATCTTTGTATGATTTTCTTAATAAAAATATATACCATGAAACAAATAAATAATTTACGAATATGCTTCTTTTAAAATTATTTCCCACCCCTGTTGTTGTCTTTGATTTTAAACCTTTAAGTGAAGAGGAAACATCTACTATAGTTAATACACCTTCTGGTAATACTAAAAATACTTACTTAGACAATGTTTCTTCTAGTGATAAGAATATTTTAGAAAATAAAAAATTAAAAAGACTTAGAGACGCTATACAAGCATGTATTGATAGATATAAAAATGAAGTCATGAGTTGTGATGAAGAATTATATATGACTAATTCATGGGTTAATTTTTTACCTCCACAACAAAGACACCCTATGCATTATCATTCTAATAGTATTGTTTCAGGAGTTTATTATATTAAAACAGACGAGGAAACGCCTGATCTTGAACTTGAACACCCTAACACAAACTTATGGCGTTTAACCTGGAAAAGAAAAGAGTTTAATCATGAAAATAATTTATCAACTTTTGTTAAAGCAAGAGACAACCGGTTGGTTTTATTTCCTTCTACTGTTTGGCATAGTGTAAATAAAAATCTGTCTTCAACAACAAGAATTTCAATATCCTTTAATACTTTTTTAAGAGGAAATCTTGATTCTAATGATTATTTAGCGGAGTTGCCATTAAAATGAAACCTTTAGTAATAGATAATTTAATCCCGGAAGTATATCAAAATGAATTAAAGCAAACGTTATCGTATGTACCTCTGTATTATACATCAAGTATTGGATATGATGAAAACACTCCCCCTACTGATGGAATTAAATTTTTAGATAATGTAGGTTTTAGTCATTCTTTAGTTATGCAGGGAAAAGAAGATTCTATGGAATGGGGATTGTTTAGACCTATTTTATATTTCTTTGCAGAAAAAACAAATGTTTTTGTTAAACAAGTTTTGCGAGTACGACTAAGACTTACTCTTCAACATCCTGATAGGGAAAAATTTTTATTTAACAAACCCCATACAGATTTGCCTGAACATAACGGACCGTATAAAACTTTAGTCTATTACATAAATGATTCAGATGGAGATACTTTTATTTTTGATAAATTTTTTAATAGAGAGGATTCTACAAATGTTTTAAAAGATATAGATAAAAAAATTATCTTACAACACACACCTAAACAGGGAAGTGCAGTTTATTTTGAAGGACATCAATACCACGCTGGCAATACTCCTATTAAATATAAGCACAGATATATTATTAACTTTGATTTTACAGTATGAATGATTTTAATATTAATAATTATATGGTTGTAAAAAAAGCTATCTCTACCGAGATGGCTAAATTTATTTATGATTATATTTGTTTAAGACGAAAAATAGCGGGTTATTTATTTGAAGAAAAATTGATACCTGCTTTTACTCAACATTTTGGTTATTGGGGTGACGGACAAGTTGATAATACTTATCATGTTTACGGAGATACAGTAATGGAAATACTTTTACTTAAACTAAAACCTTTAATGGAAAAGCAAATAGAGCAAGAGTTAATTGAAATGTATTCTTATTGTAGAATATATAAAAAAGATGATGTCTTAGATCGACATAAAGATAGACCTAGTTGTGAGATATCTACAACAATGAATTTAGGGGGAGATCCATGGCCAATATATTTAGATCCTACAAATACAGATATACCGCCAGAAAATGATCCTTACAAAGTTATTGGAAATAAAGGTATGAAAGTAGAATTAGACCCCGGAGACATGTTGATATACAAAGGATGTGTTCTTGAACATTGGAGAGAATCTTTTCAAGGCAACAACTGTGCTCAAGTATTTCTTCATTACAATATTAAAAATGAAGACTCAGAAAAAATTAAATATGATTCAAGAAAATTTATAGGAATACCTAAAATATGAGAACAATAACATCTGTTAATTCCGGTGAGATATTTCCCTTTATTGTATCAGATAACTGGTATTCTCCTGAAGAAGAAAAATTAATTTGGAAAGAATTAGATTTTTATTATCGACCAGATAATTTGGAACGAGCTGCTGATTATTCAGCAAAACAAGATGGAGTTAATTTAAGTAACAGTTGGAGAATATATCCTGATGCTATGTTTACTGAAAATTATAAACACGTTTCTTCAATCATGTCAGCCACGAAAAAGTTTCAAGATAAAGGGTTTCAAGATTTTATAAAAAAAGCTATGCCTCATGGTGTTCAATTTTGTCTTACGGATAGAAACTCTTCTATAATTAGTTATTATGATAATGCTCATGAATATAAAACTCATCATGACAACCCTCAATTTACTGCTCTTATATGGTTTTTTAAAGAACCTAAAAAATTTACGGGAGGAGATTTTATATTTACACAACCTAATGTGAATGTTAAATGTAAACATAATCGTATGCTATTATTTCCAAGTTATTATTTACATAAAGTTACTCCTGTTCTTTTAGATAACGAATACAGAAATAAAGGACTAGGTAGATTTACCATTACTCATTTTTATTGGAGTCACTCTTAATGTATCACAAAAACTTTTTACTAGATTCATTATGTGACTGGTTTATAAATCTATATAAACGAAGCGATGATAAAAAACAGGTCTTTAATGACAAAAAAGTCTTAAGGCTTTACGATTTGATTGCAGAAGAAGATGATGTAAAAAGAATGATTACTTTTATGAGTTATCATATTGCTAATGATATGCCTGCTCAACGTTTTTACGTTAAAAATATTGAAGTTGTGGAATGGAATGAAGGTCAAAGTATGGATTGGCATAGAGATTATCCTTTTTATGAGGGTACTTCTATAATATTTTTAAACGATGATTATGAAGGTGGTGAATTAGTAACAGCTAATGATCCATCTGACGCTATGAAACATACAAAAATAACACACTCCCCTAAAAAAGGATCTGTTGTTAGTTTTTCAAATAGACTCTACCACAAAGTTAACCCTGTTATTAAAGGAAAGAGGTATACTTTAGCTGTTTGGTATGATTTACTTTAAAGATATAGCGTTAAATAATAAAATATAGTATATTCTAACCTTTAATTATATAATAGAAGGCCACTATGCTACAAAAATTAGGTTTTTTACCAGGTTTCAACAAACAAGTTACATCTACCGGAGCTGAATCTCAATGGACAGGTGGAGAAAATGTACGTTTTAGGTATGGTACGCCTGAAAAAATAGGTGGTTGGTCTCAATTAGGAGACAGTAAATTAACTGGTGCAGCTAGGGGTTTGCATCACATGGTTAATAAAACAGGTATTAAATACTCTCTTATTGGTACAAACAGAATTTTATATGCTTACACAGGGGGAGTATATTACGATATACATCCTTTAGTTAATCCATCTGGCACAGCCCTTACAAATGCTTTCAGCACTGTTAATAATGACCCGGCAGTAACTATTACTTTTTCATCAGCACACAATTTTGAAGCAGGTGATATTATTTTATTTGGAGATACAAGTACTTTTAGTGCTATCACTAATTCTAATTTTGGAGCTTCAGATTTTTGTGATAAAAAATTTATGGTAACAAGTGTTCCAACTGGAACAACATTAACTATTACAATGCCAAGTGTTGAGACAGGAAGTGGAGCAACTACTTCTGGAGGCATAACTTATTATAAATACTACCATGTAGGGCCACCAGATCAGGTTGGAGTCTTTGGTTATGGTATATCTCAATGGGGTGGTACCGTTACAAATCCACAAACAACAACTTTAAACGGAGCATTAAATGCTGACTCTGCTGGAACTGGTGGTTCAGGAACTACAATTAATGTAGCCAGCACAACAGGATTTCCATCTAGTGGAACAAATTATATTAAAGTAGATAACGAAGAAATTTCTTACACAGGACTTACCTCTACAAGTTTTACTGGAATTACAAGAAACGTTCGCGGAACAACTAATGCAACTCACAGTAATGGTGCGACAGTTACTAATTACAGTGGTTTTTCTGGATGGGGTTCAGCAGCAACATCTACAGACAAAGTTGCAGAACCTGGTATGTGGTCTATAGATAATTTAGGTAGCACAGCTATCGCATTAATATTTAACGGCGAATGTTTTGAATGGAATTCAGATTTAACAAATGCTGTAACAACAAGAGCTACAATTATATCTGGGGCACCGACAGCATCTAGAGATATGTTAGTATCTACTCCCGATCGTCACTTAGTATTTTTTGGAACAGAGACAACTATTGGTGATAAAACAACTCAAGATGATATGTTTATAAGATTCTCGTCTCAAGAAGATATTACAGATTATACACCAACAGCAACCAATAGTGCTGGTACACAAAGACTGGCCGCCGGATCACGGATCATGGGTGCTAAACTTGGTAGAAATGCACTTTACGTTTGGAGTGACACAGCTTTATTTACCATGCGTTTTGTAGGTCAACCATTTACATTTGCCTTTGAACAGGTTGGTACAAACTGTGGATTGATAGGTAAGAATGCAGCTGTTGAAGTTGATGGTGCTGCGTACTGGATGTCTGATAATGGTTTCTTTAGATACACCGGTAAACTAGAATCTATGGATTGCTTGGTTGAAGACTATGTTTATGACAATTTAAATACAACATCTAATCAAATGGTTTATGCAGGTATTAATAACTTGTTTGGAGAAGTTACATGGTTTTATCCAGAAGCTAACTCTAATGTAAACACACAATCAGTTACATATAGTTATCTAGATTCTACAGCTAAACGACCTATATGGTTTGTTAATGCAAGTCCTTTATTTATTAGAACTGCATGGCAAGATTCATCTGTATTTGGATTACCCCATGCAACTCAATATGATGCAGGCACAGATACATCTTTTGATGTAACGGGAAACACTGAAGGAATTACATACTACTATGAACATGAAACAGGAGTTAATCAAGTAAGACTAGGAGTAACAACAGCAATTCCTGCTAATATTACTTCTGGAGATTATGATATTACACAAAAAGTTGTTAGAGGGGCTCAAACTAGTTTAGGTGATCTTAGAGGAGATGGTGAAAACATTATGAGAGTTAGTAGAATTATACCTGACTTTATATCACAAACTGGAAATGCAGTAATACAATTAGATTTAAGAAACTATCCTAATAACACAGCAGCTAGCTCATCATTAGGACCTTTTACTATAACATCATCAACAAATAAAGTAGACACACGAGCTAGAGCAAGAGCTATAGCTCTTACAATATCCAACACAGCTGTGGATACTAGTTGGAAATTAGGCACTTTTAGGTTAGATATACATGCTGGAGGAAGAAGATAATGATTGATAAAAAAATAAAACCAACTGTTCAAGGTGGGGTTGATAATTACTTGGGTAAACAACCACAAGTTCAAGCTCCTAGAAAATGGCAATCAGCTCCTGATAAACCTGCAACAGAATTAGCTTACATTACAGAAGCAGAAAAAGATTTAATTTTAAAAGCAAACATACATGGTGGACTAGAAGGTGGTCCTAACATGGGTCCATCGGGAATTATGTCACTAGATAGTTTTGGAGATGTTGGTGGAGCCGGAGCCAGTGGTGGAGATACATCTGCAGGAGGAGGAGCTAATGAAGGCGCAGGTTTTTCTGGTCAAGGACCTGGACAAAGTGATAGAGATTTTGATAGACAAAAAGCAAATCAAAGAGCTGCATTACAAATAGCTGAAAGAAAACAAGCTAGAGATCTTAGTAAACTTACAGGGAGAAATATATACGAACGAAAAAACATTGCTAATAGAACCTATGGACCTTTACAAAAGTACACAGGTGAACGAGGATTTTTAGGTAATCTTTTTAGAGGAGCTAATAAATATGGATACACAGATACATACACATCGGGTCCTAAAGCTGGACAAGTAAAACCAGGATTTGGTGGAAGAATTTTAGGTGGCCTTGGAAGTTTATTAACAGGTATACCTTTTGTAGGTGGTGCGATTGGAACTGCGTATGATTATGGTAAGGGAATATTTGCTCCTAAAAAAAGAGATATGTCTGAGTTTAATAGATTAGGTTTATTTGGAGTTAAACCAGGCACATATGATTTTGATCTTAATGCTAAAATAAATCAAAATGTAGATACTACAGGATATTCTAGGTTTGGAGACATAGGAAAACCTAAAAAATTAGATTTAAGTAAATTAAAAATGGGTGATTTAAATAATATACCCTCATTAATAAGTGCAGCAGAAACGCCAAAAGCTCAAGCTCCTGATTTTATGTGGGCATCTCCTCAATTTAAAGAAGGTTTAGATAATTCAATGTATGGTGGAGATAGAATGTTGTTTGGTGCAGGTGTTGATGACCAATTATATTATGATGGTGATGTTTTTCCAGGTGGCGAAGTTTATGAAAGTGATGCAGATGGTATTACTAATTATAGTTTTGATACACAACCACAAGAAGACGGCATCATGAGTATAGATGTAGAATACCCATCAAATGATTTAATAGCTGGATTAACTAAAAAACAACAACAAATGTTATCTGGTCCTCAAAAAAATTTAAAAAATATAATGGGTATTTCTGATCAAGAAATATTAAATAATATTAGTCCATTTAATAATCCTAACGATCCAGCAACTCTTGAAGAAGTAACAAATTTTTATACAACATAATGGCAAAGATAGTACAAACATTAACTAGAGCAAGCTCAGAGTATGAGGAAGATGTAGCACAGTCTTTGGTTAGAGATTTAGATGCAGTTCTTGAGAAATTAAACACTACATTTCAAGAAGAATTAAAACAGGAGATAGAAGCTAGAAGTTTCTTTTTAGATTAATGGCAACAGTAAATCAGTATAAATTTGTAGGAATAGATGATAGCACTAGCGGTGCTGCGTTAACTCCATTTGGTTCAGGCAATCCTTTAGTTAGTGAAACATATTTAATTAAATCTATATTAGTTACATCAGCTGGTACACCAAGTGTAACAATTCTTAACAATAATATTACAGCTATGAAATCAGCAGCGTTAACAGCCAATCAAACTAAAGAATTATTAACCCAACCGCTAATAGTAGAAGGTGGCAAAACCTTTACAGTACAATCAAGCACATCAGACTCGTTTGATGTAGCTATTAGTTATTTAAATATCAAGAAAGAGGTAACAACATAATGACAGATATACCAACACTAGTACCTGAAAAGATAATAACAACAATTAAGAACAAGAAAACAGGTGAAGTATATGAGACTGAAGAATCTTTAAAAGCTGCTAATATACCTGAAGAGGATGTGCAGAGAGACGTAACAGTCATCATGCCACCTCTTGATTTGTTCGCAAAAACAAAGTAAAGTCACAAAACCATGGGAATAGAAGATATACAAATTTCAGAAGAATTACAGACTAACGCACCATCTATCAAATATAGAGGTAATGAAGGTCCTAAATCTCCACAAGAAATTGAACAAATGATGATGGCTCAACTAGAAGAAGAGTATCTAAAATACGTTGATGACATGATGGAGCAAGGTCTTGAGCCTATGTCTATGCAACAATTTATGGAACA
>Ga0098060_1001237_pt1 | contig 10421 bp, 9 predicted proteins | sample 21_taG_FD_77063 | JGI IMG/M metagenome (GOLD analysis project Ga0098060, IMG submission 77063) | Marine viral communities from the Subarctic Pacific Ocean - 21_ETSP_OMZ_AT15319 metaG | ecosystem: Environmental > Aquatic > Marine > Oceanic | place: Pacific Ocean | collected 2015-01-19 | reverse complement strand
TTCGGGACGGTGGTTGGTTTCAGTGTTGAGCGTCAGTTCATTACTAGGCTCCCAGATGTTACTAACCTTTTTGAGAGCGATACGACTGTCGTCATCAAGGACAGTAAAGAAGGGTGGGCGAAAGGACTCAGGCAAGTGTTGGCACTCCTATGGGCTGGTGAAATCCCTAAGTGGGATGTATCTAAAGTTAGACCTGCTGGTGCTAAACTAAAAACATTTGGTGGTAGAGCCTCTGGTCCTGCACCTTTAGTGGATCTGTTTATGTTTGCTGTTAATACTTTTAGAGGTGCAGAAGGACGTAAGCTATCTAGTATTGAGTGTCATGATCTTATGTGTAAGATTGGTGAGGTAGTAGTAGTAGGTGGTGTAAGACGTAGTGCTATGATCAGCCTATCTAATTTATCCGATGATCGTATGCGTCATGCTAAGTCAGGCAACTGGTGGGAGAATGCAGCACATCGTGCATTAGCTAATAACTCTGTATCTTATTCTGAAAAGCCTGACAGTATTGCATTCATGCGTGAATGGACTGCATTAATGGAGAGTGGTAGTGGAGAACGAGGAATATTTAATAGAGAGGCTTCGGTTAAACAAGCTGCAAAGAATGGAAGACGAGAAACTTGCTATGAGTTTGGAACAAATCCCTGCTCGGAAATCATTCTTAGGCCGAATCAGTTCTGCAATCTTACGGAAGTTGTTATCAGGGCTAACGATTCTTTTGAAGATCTTGCAAGAAAAGTCCGTATTGCAACTATACTTGGAACAATACAATCAACCTATACACACTTCCCATACCTGCGAAAAGTGTGGCAGTCTAATACAGCAACAGAGCGTTTGCTTGGTGTGTCACTCACAGGGATAATGGATAACAAACTTATGACCTTAGATAATAAAGGTCTAGCTAGTACGTTAGAGGAGCTTAAAAATGTGGCTATTTCTACTAACGCTGAGTGGGCTGACCGTCTTGGTATCCCTCATAGCACTGCTATTACTTGTGTCAAGCCCAGTGGAACTGTTTCCCAACTGGTTGATTCAGCTTCTGGGATTCATGCTCGTCACAGTCCCCATTATATCCGTACTGTGCGTGGAGATAATAAAGATCCATTAACACAGTTTATGATTGATCAAGGTATACCTAGTGAGCCTGATGTTATGAAGCCTGATGCTACTACAGTGTTTAGCTTCCCTATGCAATCACCTCTTGGTGCAGTACACACGGCTGATATGACAGCACTAGAGCAACTAGAGATGTGGCTTATGTATCAGCGTCATTGGTGTGAGCATAAGCCTAGTGTTACGATCAATGTTAAAGCTGATGAGTGGCTAGAGGTAGGAGCGTTTGTATATAAATACTTTGATGAGATGTCAGGTGTGTCATTCTTACCATTCAATGAACATACTTACCAACAAGCACCATATCAAGAGTGTACAAAGGAAGAGTTCTATGATATGGTAGACAAGTCACCTGTTAATATTGATTGGACTAAGCTATCTACATATGAACAAGAAGATAACACATCAGGTATGCAGACTATGGCATGTACTGGTGATGTTTGTGAGATGGTAGATATAACCTAGAAAGGATATCATAAAATGATATGGGTTTATACAGTAGTAATGATGATGCTAGAACCAACAACAAATGAAAAAACTTTTATAGTATTTTCACCAAACATGGCCTTTACAACTGAAGAGTCTTGTCAACAATGGAGAGAGGTAGATATGCTAAGGCTATACAATTCAAGACCAAGTGAAAATGCAAAAGCAGTTAGTCAATGCTTTCCATTTCCTTTTAATGTAGACAAAGGGACATAAGCATTGACTAAGTGGACCTTACCTGAAAGGAATGATATGAAATTTGATACAGTAAACAAACCAGTACACTACACTATAGGTAATGGTATAGAGTGTATTGACTATATCAAACAATCGCTAGGGTTAGAGGGCTTTAAAGCCTTCTGCCACGGCAACGTACTTAAATATCAACATCGACATGCTTATAAGGGAAAGCCTGTAGAAGATATGCAGAAGGCACAGTGGTACTTAGACAAGATGGTTGAAACTATGAAGGAGATTCATAAATGAGTCCTATGGAGCAAGGAAGTTTAGCCTTTAGAAAAGGTAATCTATCTAATCCCTATCATGTCAAATTTAAATTCCGTCAACACAGAGACTGGCAATTTGGTTTTGACACTGCCTACTTTAAAAACTTAGAGAAAGTAAAAAGCTATGAAGACAATAATAAATCTAGAAGAAGAGGCCAAGGCATACAAGAAGCCAGTAACTAAACCTGCTAAAGGTCCAATAACAGCACGTAGATACTTTGCAGGTCAGGCAATGACAGTGCTCATGACTAACCTTAACATGAGTATGGCAGAGATTAAGCGAGAGTCTTATGCTTGGGCAGACTACATGCTAGAGGACTAGTTATCTAACATTTTTTGGTCAACTTTGAGAACATCAAGCTTATCTTTTACCCCAAGGTAAGCTTGAAGTATCTCTATTTCTGTTGTATTTAACTCGTATAAATCTTTTTCTAAATCTAAAGCTTGCCTAGCTTTATCAATTTTTGGCATAGAATATCTAGTAGTAATCTCATACTGCTGTCTAATAGTATCATTAGGACCAGAAAATTGAAGAGATAAAAATTCTTGGGCTTCTTTTTTAGAAGTCTTAAGTTCACGGTTCCATCTTATTCTTTGTTCATTAGTAGACAATGACCTAAATATTCTTCCATTCATAAGTGCTGTAGACTTAGCTTCAATAATATCAAATAAAATTCTATTGTATTCGTTAGCAGCTTTAGGTGCTTGAGTTCTAACTCTTCTTGCAGCATTAATACCAAAGGTATCTAACCCCATCATGTTCATTACACGTTGAGTATTAGTTAGTCTTACAGGTCTAAGACCCATTACCTTAGTAGAGGTAACATCAGCTTTACCTTTTGCTGCTTGCTGTAACGTCTCTCCCATTGGTTCTCCTTTAAACAATGGAATAATATTATCAAAATAACGAAAGGCATCATTGATAAATTTATCACCTTGATACCTGTCAATTGGTCTAGCATCTTCTCCTCTTACAATTCCTGCAGCAATATTTACTGGCTCTACAAATCTAGTGCTTGCAGAAATAACCTGTGAACCGACCCCTTCAATGTTATTAAAAAATGCATCTGTAGCTTGTTCTAACTCGCCTCTAAATGTATGATACATTAGTGTAGCCATATCTTTTTGTGATTGATCTAGGTTTCTAAGGATACCTTCAAGAGTAAAATCTTTAGCTATCTGTGCTAGTAATTCTGGAGGGGGGCGTTCACCTTCTCTATAGTAAGATATAACTCTAGCAGTAGCTTTAAATGCAGACAACGGATAATCAAATTGCTGGTTAATTACTTCTCCATCTACAACAGTATCATATAAACCAAGTCCTTGCTTACGTTTTTCAGTTTCATCTCCTACTAAGTAGTAAGTAAAACCACCTGCAACCATAGTCTTTAAGCCCATTTCTTTAATAGTTTTATCTTTATAAAATCCACCAGTAACTTTACCTACTAAACCTAGACCACTAGACTGTAGTGCAAAGTCAACAGTATTATTAAAGAACCTACCAAACGGAACCATTAATCCTAAACCAGGAATATTTCTTGCATCTTCAATCATTCCAGCTAGTTGACCTAAAGTACCTGGACCTTTATAAGACTTAGAAAATATAGCTTCTTGTGTTTTCTGTACAGCTAACGCCTCTATTGCAGCATACTCTTTAGTCTGCATAATAGTTGCAGCCTCTTTACTACTATAGAATTCATCCCAACCTTTATTAAATTTAAGACGTAATGCTTTATCCATTTGAGATGTAAACTCAATAGACTTAGTAAACCTATCTTGTGCTTTAACCAGTGTAACAGCTTGAATAACATCAACAGCCTGTTCGCTTGTAAAGTCAATCATACGTGCTAACTTAGAATACTCTTTTCCTGTTATAAGTTTAGTTGCATTCTCTACACCACCGGGAAGTGTACTGTCTAACTCTTCTAATGCTTTAGAGTTTCTAGTTAAAGCTAATTGAAATGCATTCTCAGTCATAGTAGGATCAAGTAAAGCCTTACCTTTAAATAAAGTAGATCTTATAAGCTGTCCAGATAAACGGATATTTTCTTTTCCTGCTTCTTTTTGTAGCAACAATCTTTGTATTGTACCCTTACCTGCATGTACTGCAGCTAAAGATAGATCAGTAGCAGTACCAAGAGTAGTGTTTGCTCCCCAACCTACTACGTTTAAATAGCTAGTTGAAGGATTAGACACAAGCAATCTTATTAGTTTATTCTGTGCGTTAACAGTAACATCAGGTAATTTTTCTGTGTATTTTCCTATTATGTTTGGTGTAGCTTCACCTGCTTCTGTCAGCATTGTTTTAAGAGATAGATCAAGTTCATTTGCAATAAACATATCTACTTTTAAATCTTCAATAGATACACCATTGTTGTCAGCTGCTTGCTTTAAAGCATTTAGTTCTCTACCAGACTGACTCATCTTATTAGCAAAGGTATTAGCTAGTTCTTCTGGTGTCATCTTTGCTGACTTAATTTGATTTAAATTATTACCAGTAGCTTTACTAAAAGCAGAAACAAATTCTTTAATATCTTCTGGTTCAGAAGCTTTAATAATTTCTGCTACCCAATTACCAATATTATCGTCACTCTCTTTTACCCAAAACACATTGTTTTCTCTAGCTAGTTGTGAGATACCCTTTACTACTGTACCATTTTCATCAGCAAAGCCTAAGACTAATTTAATAAAAAAGTCAGAGTCTAAATCTCTAAGCTCTCTTCCTGCATCAACTTTACTTAACCATTCACTTGTCTTAGGCACTTGACTATTACCGTACTGGACAAGTTGATTAGTAAGATCCTGTAATACTTTTCTTCTCTGGGGTACAGTAGCAGCAGTAAGGGGTGATACCTTAGTTCCAAGCTCACCTCTAGCCATCTGTCTACCTGCAGTTACACCAGACATAATAACAGATCCAAGGGCAGCAAGACCTACAAGACCCCAATTATATTCTTGTTCTACATTAGTTTTAATTAAACCATTCTGATACAATGCTTCCATACTAGCACCAGCTACAGCATCAATAGCAGTTACAGTACCAATCTCTGCTAAAGCACCTTTAGTAGCTAGACGTTTAAACCCTCTGCTAGATAGCAACTGATTAGTATATGTATCAATATTATTTACAGTTCTTTTTTTAGCTACTTTAAGTGCTTCTTTAAATGCTTGTTGACCTGCTTTTTCAATAACTTCTTGACTAGCACCAGATAGTGCTGCATCATTCATAGCTTTAATAGCTTCTCTTTGCATTGTTTTTTCAAGCACTAGTGGCCCACCACCACCTACAACTCTACCTACAACTTTACCTACTACAGCACCTACTACATTAATAGGGTCAGCTATTGCAGTCCTTGTAAAATCATAGAGACCGCTAAATAATTCCATAGGCTCAGTCTGTTTTCCTAGTACACCAGCCATACCTTCATACATATCATAGGCTCTACCTGTTCTAGCCATAACAGCAGCATTTCTTTTGTTATCATTTAGCCAGTCAGCTTCAGCTAGACTACGGGCAGAGTTACCAGACGCTACTCCACGTCTGTTGTTAAGAAAATCACTTACAATTTCCTCTCTACTTTTATTTTCAACAGCTTGTATACCATAACGATCTAGCATATATTTTTTTGTAACATCAAAGAACGCTTCATTTTCTGATAGATCATTTTCGGTATAAGTATATCGAGGTAACCCACCTTTAATATTTACAGGCTCTAAGACTACAGGTGGATTTTGTTCAGAAAAAATATCAGCAGCAGACTTAGGAACTTCTAACTCATCGTCATCATCACCTTCATAGGTATCCTCTACAAGAGGAGGTAATGCGTTAAGCTGTAGCTCACGGTCCCTTTTTCTTAGTCTTTGTCTTACCTCTTCAAAAGTTTCACTCATTAAATGTAAGCCTCATGTGCACCTTTACCAAATCGCAAATCAAATTTATATTTATTATCTGTTGTTGGATTAGCTTTAAGTATTTCAATAAGCTTTTGAGTATCCGTATCAGTTGTATCAATAGGGGGATAGTTAAATATATCTAGATAGCTAGTAACAAAACTTGATTCCATAAATCCTCTGTAAAAATCAGGATTGTTTTGCGTTAAATCATAAATATCTTCGGGTGTCATATACAGCTGAACTAACTCACCTAATGCAAGTCTCCTAGAAGCTGCATTAGTTTCTCCTGTAGTCTTTAATTGGTTTAGAAGTTGTTGAGTTTTTCGTACTTGAGGGTTACTAGAGTCACTATTATTTCTAGTTATAAAATTAAAAGCTCTAGTTGCTACATAAGCTTGTAATCCTTCTTCTTGTGCATCCTCTGTTTTAGCTGTCCTTACAATATCTGTTCGTTGTCCGGGAACAATATCAGTAAATACTTTACGTCCTGGTTTTCCTGATACCATGTCATTAATTTGTTGAGCTAGTCTAAAGTATTCTTCTTTGTTTGTAAGATCAGCATTAATAATCATACCAACATAATCCATTTTTTCTTGTAATGGTATCTGATCATTAGGAATAATTTTTATTAATGAAGGTAGTAAGTTTAAATCTACTACTGTATCATATTTTGTTTCTTGCTCATCAATAAATTTAACTACATCATTAGCAGCTAATGGATCAGACAATAATGTTTCATAGTATTTTTCAAGTTCTTCATTACCCTCTAGATCTAACTCTTTTATACGAGCTTCTAATCTTCTAGTGCCTAGCGCAGCATCACGTAAGGCTTTATCATTAGCAGTACTCTGCGTTTGTTTCTTTGTCAGGCCAAGCTGCAGTAGGGTATTTTCCCTCTTGCTTATCAGTTCGTCCCTAGCTTTTTTATCAGCTTTGGCTTCGGCTCGTATATCATTTATTGCTTTATTAGCACCTGCAAATGAGAATCCCATTATTGTCTCCTAGCCATTAGACCCATCATGGGTTCTTCTTCTTCTTTTTTTACTTCTTCTACTTCTTCTGTTGGTAAATCAAGATTTTCATCCTCTCCAAGATTACGCAACATAGCTAAGGCTTTTTCTTTATCCCTATCATAATCAATACCATCATCAGGGTCATCTTCTTCAAAGCCTTCTTTAAATTCAATACCAGCTTCCACTAACATACCACGTATATACTCATGTAAAGCTGGTGCAATAATAAGACTAAGATCAATAGAATGTATGCCTGACATAACAGCACTACGAAGCATACCCTCTACTAGGGCGACAAGAGTAAGTCCTTTCTCTATAAAAGCTACCATATCTTTTAAAGCTCTAGGGTCATCAATCTTATCTATGTGCATCATCAATGCATCCAGTGGATCATTAACTTCTGGTGGTCTTTCAAAGGGTAGGTTCCTTGGGGTAGCAGTTAGGGACTGTCCAGGAATTGGTGCTGCAAAAACTATACTCATGATTCAAATCCCTGTTCAAATACTTTTAATTCCATATTCCTACGGTCAGTAAGACCAGCAAGTTCTGTTAGCTTACCGTTTACTCTGGCTTTATTATACTGAGGTAAGAACTCTATAATTTCTTCATCCCCTCTTTTACCACCGTCAATTAATTTATTAAAGTTAGTTGCACCAAGGTTGTGAGTAAAGCTAGTCAAGGCATCAATCTGATCAGAGTTCCAATCGTATCCGTGAGTCTCTTTTGCTTTTACAACTACAGCACGGAACTTATTAATGTCTTTAGCTAGTCTTTTCTCTGCTTCAGCCTCATCAATAACCTCACCCTTTTTACCCTTACTACCATAGCCTACTGAGTATTGTTTAAAATCCCAGTAGGACTCGGTTCTAAGACCCTCAGCAGTTTTAATTAAGCCTACAAGATCTGTTACATCACTGTAGTCTGCCCCTCCATCTCTTAGAGGAAGCCCTTCTTTCTTAGCATCTTCTCTAGTCTTAGGCATAAGAGAGGTAGGAGGTTCTTCTGATAGAGAAGCTAATTGTTTCTTTATTATTTCATTCTCATCTTTAAGACTACTCTGATTATTACCTACTCTAGGAGATATCTCATAGATAGATCTTTCAAACCCTAGAAATCTATCAAGGCTTGGATCAACAACAGATGGATCTAAATCCCTAAGCCCTCGAGTAGCAGGTTTATTTCTCCTAACTATTGACGAACCCTCTTGCATACGTGGACGCTGACCAGTTTTTAACTGACGATCAGTTATATTCTTTTTAGTGTATAGAGACATTATTTTCCTACCTTAATCAAAGAAGCCACTAAATGGTTCAAACAAAAATTTAAAAAACATTTCAGTGCCAGCTTTATCTTCTGAGTATTGAACTGTTTGACGTAGCTCTTCTAAGTCCTGCTCACCTAGTAACAACTGTACACCTCTATTCTTACCTTGCTCTACTGATTCAAAGTTATACTGCATCAAGTCACGTTCTCTTTGCCAGATTTGATCTAGGTTATTAGAGGTCATACCATTAACAGCCTTAGCAAAAGCCATGTTGCTTTCATTCTGTGCTGCAGTATTAGCAGTAGATATAGTTTGTCTCCATTGAGCATTAGCCTGAGCTACTAGCAAACTGTTTGCTGCATTAAATTGATTACGTGCCTGTGCTTGAGTAGAGTTAAATTGTTTAATAGCATTCTCTGCGTTAGTGTTAACTTGTCTAATTGCATTTTCTTGTGACACATTGTACTGGTTATTTTGTTGGTCTAGATTAGCAAAGAACTGATCAGTCTGACTTTGACTTGTAGCATTAAATTGTTTAGAGGCATTCTCTGCAGCTTGATCTGAAAATAAAGCTTTACTTACTTCTTGCACTTTAAACAAAGCTGTCTGTTGCCTGTTGTCTAAATTCTTAAAGTCTTTCTGCAAGAATGATGTAGCATTTTGAACTGCAGCTTGTTGTCTGTTAGTTAAGTTCTGAGTATCTAAGTTAGCTAGTGCCGAAGCCTCAGCCATTAGTAGTGCTTGTCTGTTACTAAGGTTACTTAGGTTCATAGTATTTACAGCCCTAGAGTTTTCTAGTTGAACTTGTTGTTCTGCTGTAAAGTTTTTATCTGCAATGTCAGATATCTTAGTTGCATTCATAACACGCGATTGAAATGCTTGATCAAACTCCATACCCATAAAGGTAGCTCGTTGTTCTGCTGCAAGCATAGCACGTTGTTGTCTATTAGTCAAGTTTTGTAATTGAAATTTTGCAAAAATTTGTGAGTCATTTTGTGCAATAGGTAGTGCAGATTCCATAGCAGCTTGAACTAAAGCTTGTCCTGCCATAGAGGATGCACCTAATCCTCTTTGTGCCATAACTGCATTGACATTTCTCATAGCCCCTGCAGCCCAAGCAGGTGTATTACCACCTTCAAAGTCTTGCATTAATCCTTCTAGCTGACCTCTTACAGTAGCCTTTTGACTAGGACTAGCTTCCGCTGCTTGTATTTGTTCTGTAAAGGCAGAAGCTTTTGTAGCGTTAGCTACAGGATCAATAAGTTCCCCATCTTTAATTTCTCTTTGAACAGGATTAGTAATTAGATTAGCAGTGCCTACTGCTGCATTAAGATCAGAAACTTTAGACTCAGCTAGTTCCTCTGCTACTACAATAGCTTTTGGATCTAGTTGTTCTATCTGTTCAGTCTTAACTTTTTCTAACTCTTCCTTAAGCTCATCTGTTTTTTGTGTCGCAGTGTAGGATGCTGCATCTGTTTTAGTTTGACTATCAGCTTTATCAGCAGTAGTTGTTGTTGCAGTAACAGGAGTAGTTGCATCAGACTGCCCTTTATTTGCATCAATTAATTCTTTTGAATCTGCTACTTGTTTATCTACAACACTTTCTACTGGAGAAAGAGTTTCATCTAAAGCTTTTTCAAATTGTGGTATTACATTTTCTGTATAAGATAGCCCAGGATTTACTGGTGTAGGATCAGTTACATCACCACCTTCTGCATACTGTCTAAAACTTTCTTTAAGTGCTTCAATATTTTTTTGAGCAACAGGTAAGTCTTCTTTATCAACCCCAGTAAAATCACCGTCTAAATAACGAAGAAGATTATCCCCACCTTGTTTTAGTTGGGAATGATACTCTGGATCATACATAGAATACACCTGAGAATAATCCCCAGACTTTGCTGCGTCTAATAATTGTCTATCTTTTTCAGTTACATTATACATAGTTTTCTTTCTTATTCAAAGCCATCTTTTAAGCCATCAAGTATATCTTGAACTGATACTTTCTTTTTAGCATTAGGTGTATATCTACACATAAATTGTTTTGGGCATTCCTTAAAACTGTAGCTAGGATAATGATATCCTATTGTACCATTAGGGCCACGGTAAATGCAAACCTTTTCTTCTCTTATCTTCACTCTTTTTGCT
>Ga0098060_1001235_pt1 | contig 10432 bp, 19 predicted proteins | sample 21_taG_FD_77063 | JGI IMG/M metagenome (GOLD analysis project Ga0098060, IMG submission 77063) | Marine viral communities from the Subarctic Pacific Ocean - 21_ETSP_OMZ_AT15319 metaG | ecosystem: Environmental > Aquatic > Marine > Oceanic | place: Pacific Ocean | collected 2015-01-19 | reverse complement strand
ATAGCTTACTCTTGACGTCAGCTTTAAACTGCTGCCAATCTTTTTTGTCTATTTCTTCCATAGATCTATATCGTTCCAATCTTCTCTACGTTGGTCGCAGCCGCATCTATCTCCTAATATCTTTTTAACTATCCAACGTATGCCAGTATAATAAGTAATGTAGTAAACTAAATCTCCTAATCTCATATATTATCTTTTATGTGTTTAAGTGCGTTTCTGTAAGTGTTGTATAGACTATAATAACTTATCTTTGTTTCTCTGCTTAGTGATGCTACGCTTTGCCCAGAAGCTACTAAAGTAAATACCTTGCTATCATACCAGCGCATATCTGAAAGTAAGTCATCTATTTTATTTTTATTCTTTGCATATTGTACCTCGTCTATGCCTAAGTCATCTATTTGTTTTACTTCCCCATCTATGTCCTCTATGTATGTTTTTATCATTCGTGCCTCTTTCTTGTGGGTGTTTAAGTAAATACCTCTAAGCACCTTATAACAGTAGTAAGTATTTATATCGTCATTATACCATAAATCTAAGCCTTTTTGCGTATCGAGAATTAACTGTAAATAAAGTTCCTGAACGACATCCTCAGCGAAGCTTGGTTTACAGCCAAAGGATTTTACAATACCTATCCAGTTTTTGTGCTTATCGTAAGCAAGTTCTACAAGTGATTTCATTAACCTAATTTCTCTTTAGTTGTTACAAAGTATTTTAAGGGGTCGTATATCTCTCCTACTACAAACGGCAGTCCTAACTCGTTTACGCTAAAACTAAAGGTTTCAAAAGCATAGCCTCTTGACCTTTTACACTTAACTGTAATGTTGTCTTTGTGTACTGAGTTTAATTCTAATTGTATTTGGGTTTCTGTCTTTTTCTCAAGGAACGAACCTAAATGTCCAGTGGGCTTCTCGCTTCCATAATTGCTATGTATTACAGTAACTATATGACAACTATATTTGGTACTCCACTCCATTAATTTTTGTACACACAAATTACTTTCTTCTAAGTTGTTTACATCACTAACTAAATCAGCAATTCCATCTATGATAACCAAACCATTTTTATCTCCGTTCTCTTTTAGTATGTGTTCTATAAACGCTATCCTTGTTTTGTAGTTTATAGTTCTTAGTGCAAAGGTTTGGTAGCATCCTACATCTTGCACATTAGCCATATCGATAACACGCTTAAAAACTCGTTGGCTATGCCAATGTCCCATTTCTGTATCAAAATGTAAAAGGCACTTATCATCTCTATGTCCTCGTATGTTACCACCAAAGTTGTTACCACCGCTTAAATATACTGACGCTAATAGTGAGGCAAAAAAGGTTTTTTTACTTTTAGGCGGTGCTTGTACAAATGAGAAATTGCCATAAGTTCCAATAGGTATAGGGAACGTAATATCTCCTTTTGTGGTTTGTATTGTTTTCTCTCCATAACTCAAAGCTGTTGGTGGGTACTCCATAACTTCGGTAGTGTCAATAGTACACTCCTCTTTTATAAGTTCCATCAGCATAGCTTGAGTTGTTTCTTGTTCGGTCATTTATTATATGTTTGTTTTTGTTTTAGTAAAGGTATAAAAAAAAGGGGGTTAAAAAACCCCCCTTTAATTAAAATGGTAAATCTGCTTTCTCAGTAGTTGTAACTGGCTCTGCTTGTGGCTCTCTTTCTGCCAAGACAATGTTGTTGTCAGTCCATAGGACTTTACCGTTGCCTAAGTATTGGCGTTGTTTTTTAGCCTCTCTTTCTTCTTTTGACTGTGCCACATATACGCTTGTGTTATTTCCGTATCTTGTTTCATCGTTTACAGCCATTGTAAGGTTTACATATACTGCGCCCTCTTTCCCTGCAATAAATTTTTCTTTGGGGAGTTTATCTACTCTTAAATTAAAGTTTATTAATGCACTCATAGTTTATTTATTTATTTGTTATTTATGTTTATAAGGTTTTGTATTCTGTTTTGGGTTTCTTAAAACTCTCGCTTTCATCTTCGCAAAATACTCCCAACTCGTAAAAGCCAGTAAGTTTAAGCACAGCTCTACTCATAGCACGTTTCTCTGCCATCTCTGCAACGTACCAAGAGTTAGTATTTCCGTCTTTGTAGTTCTCGCCTTTTAAGGCACTACCAAAGGTTTCAATGCTTTTACCATCCTTACTTGCAAGTGCTTTAAATACTGCATAGTTAGGCTCACATCTAATTACTTCATAGTTTACTACCATTTGTTCTAAGGCTTGTATTTTATCAATACCTTGCCTTGTGATTATGGTATAGTGCTGGTGCTTAAAAAAGTCCGATTTGTCTAAGTTATATTTTTTGTAAAGTTCTTTTAGTTTATCTCTATTCATTGTTCTGTGTTTAAGTGTTCTATTTCTATTATTTGTTCTAAGTATTTTATTCTTCTTTCTAATGCTTCTATCCTTGCATTTAAATAATCTATCGTTGTTGGGGTCGCTGCTCGTTTAACATCTTCGTAATGTGTCATATTACAAATCTTTAAACATTACAAAAGGGTTGTCTACACCAATCACAAATTTAATATCTAAAATAGTTCTGTATCTAAGATTTTGTATTAAACTTTCTTCTTGTAAGTCGTTTGAAATAGATGCAATAATATCTGGATATTTAAGGTTCACTCTGCTAAGTTCGTCAGAGTATTGTGGCTTTAGCCTATCAAGTAAGGAAATCATTTTATATGTCATTGTCTTTGTTTTAAGTTACCCCAAAGCTACAAAAAAATATTTAATAAACAAAATGTAAACACTTAAGCAACAAAAAAACCACCTTAAAAAAAGTGGTTTAATTGGGCTGGTTAGCCATAAAACAAAAACATAGAATATTAAGCAAATATACTAAATACTTATTTAATTAGGTAATTTTTCAACTAAAGTTTTATAGTGTTCTATAAGTTCTATAATTTCAAAATCTAATTGTTTAATTGTTTGTCTTGACTTTTGCAGCAACTCGTCTGCTTTATCATAGCCAAACTCTTTATTTAAATTCTGAGCAAAAATATACTGCTGTCCGTAACGCATACAATTACAGCCATAACATTGTGGTCTGCAATTATCTTCATTCCATCTAAGTATCCTTGAGGCTCTACTAATAAAGTGTCCGTTCTGCATACCTTGACCTTTCCAGTATGCTTTCTTGCTACAAGTAAAACATTTAACTATTCCGTTTTTGTCAGCATATTTTCTTCTTATATACTCACTAAACACAGTATCAAGTTTTTTTATAAGGTTTTTACGAGATGGTTTTTTTGGCATAAGAATAGACCCCAGAAGTCATTATTTTATTATAACTGTTTATTTTTACCTTTCTTTATCTGTTTATGTTTACCTAAATATATATCTATTTAAGTATACCATAATTCTATAATAAAAAGCTCAAAGTTATTAATTAAATTTTAAATAAAAAAATTATTTTTTCCAATGCTTAGTTATTTTCTCAGCTGAACGCATCCCAAAATACCCACCATAGACTAATAATAAAAGCGAAGAAAGTAAGTCTATCCAGTTAGAATCTATTTTAAAGCCTTGTAAAGAGCTATCTAAAATTATGTATATAAATAGTGTTGCGGTTAAGAAAGCAAGTGTAAGGGGTCTTATGTTGCGTGTAAGGTAGCTATCTGTCTGGTTGTCGCTTACCCAACGCTTTGTGGTTTCTTCCATCTCCAACATATCGTAACGCAGCTCTTCAAGTAAAAGTTGTTTATCTGCTTCTGATAGTTTATCGTCTTTGCCTATTTTACCAGCAAGATCTTTTAGTTGTTCTATTCCAGTAACACTACCAACAACCGACAAAAGTTCTGGTGCTACTTCTTTACCTTGTTTTACTAACCACCGTAAGGCATCGCCTACTCTCGTAGTTCCGTTTTTTTTCTTATAATCTCCCATCCCATCGAGCTTCTGTACCTCTAATATCTATGTGTGTGAAAGTGTTGTATCTACCTAAGCCTCCACATTTTATAAACCCACCTTGTTGGAGTTTGTCAATGGCATTAGCGACCTCGTCTGGTGTAAAGTTTTTTACTACTATGTCTGCTGCCTTTCCTTGCAAGTGTTGTGATTTTAATGTGCCGCCATTAATACCATTCCAAGCTTCACACCTATAAGCACTATTTATTTTTATAGGCTCTTGTAATTCATCCCTAACAATTTGTAGATTTTCTGCGAGTTCTTTAATGTTTCTATATACATCATCTGAAAGTCTACAATAACAACCCTCAAGGTTGCCTTTGCACTTAAACTCACTTAGCTTAAAGTTCTTTGTCAGCTTCATTCTTTTTTTTGTAGGTGTCGTATATCTTTTGGAAAGTATAAATAATTGAAGCCAAAAGTAGAATAATCTTAAGGCTATTTTCCACAGCAGTAAAGCTAATTCCTAAAGTAATTAGATTAAATAAGTACAATCTTACGTCTTGCAAATTCATAACATTAAACCTTTTAAAAAAGCGTTCCATTTAGCAATAAGATAAAATTGCAAGTTTTCTATTTTGTCTGCTAAGTATCTAAGTCCTCTAACCATTACATTTTATTTAATTGATAATCCACACCATAAAAGCTGTGTACTCCATTGCCATCTGCTACTGCAACTGCAAAGGACTTCCAGCCGTAGGGGTGTTCTTCTATTCCGTTCCACATTACATCAACGTGGTATTTTTCACTTTCTTGCTCTTGTTCTATTATAATATGACCAAGCTTGACGATAGCGTGTGCGTGATTCTCTGGTAAAGCATTTATTTTATTATCAGCTTGGCTCTTATCTACAAACTCATATTTGGCTAACTTCATAATGTTGTAAGTGTTTTTAATTCGCTATCAGTTAAGGCTGTGTCGTAGATTCTGGCATCATACACTTTACCCTCAAAGTATCTATCTGCACCAGTTTGGCTTGCAAAATTAAATCTGTTAAAACCAGTAGGAACTACAACACTTGTAGTAGTAGTTCTCAATGACCCATTAAGGTAAATCTTAAAGTCATTCTCTTTAAATGATAAAGCAACTTTGTTTCTTTGGTTAAAATTAAATTCTGAAGTAAAAACTACACCTAACTGAGTTGAACCATTATAGACCGTAACTCTTAGCTGACTAAGTTCATAAGTAAACGTAATATAATTATTAGTTGTCCCATCGCTTAGACTGATAATATTATAATCTAAATAAGGCGGATTAAAGCTGTTTGCATCAACAAAAAATACACCCTCTGTAATATCAAACAAATTAGCATCTCCAGCATCAGTGCAAACATCAGCGTTTCTTGTTACCATTCCATTTGCTGGTGTTTCTATATAGCTTGACAAAGTTTTACCCTCTTCTACTTGGCAACCCCATAAATAAACAAAAGCACTTGAAGAAGTGTCTAAAGCATCTATATTACCACTTGTGGCTCGTGGACTAAAATAACTTGAAATAGTCAAAGCAGCATCTGTATTGTAAACAACAGAAAGTCTGTACCAACCATTACCGTAATTTTCTACCTTAGAACTTGTTACTGTAAAATCCGCACCAGCCACACTTGTTGTTAAAGTTGTATTGCTAAATTGAAAAATAGCATTAATACCATTTGGAAAACTTCCTTGCATTTTAAAGGCAAAAAAATCGCCCTCGCCTTGTTTAACGAAAACAGAAGTACAAACGTCTAACTGTGCAGATGATGACTTAGAAGCTGCGTCTGAAAGGTAATTGTCTGCAGCACTTGTTGAGCCTCTTTGTATTTTATCTGCTGTTAATTCTCCAGTAGGTGCTGTTACTTGGTTAGCTGTTACTGTTATATCCGATTGCTTAGTCCAAGCTGCATTGTCAAACTGTTCAGAGTAAACTTGTCTGTTTGTTCTGGTTGCCTCTAATAGTAAACTCGGACAGTTGCTATTTAGCCAATCAAGTCTTGGTACAGTTGTAGCAACAGCCTCAATAAGTCCATCTTTACGCACTCTTGTAGCTTCGCCAGTTCTTGCAAAATCAAAATCCCCACTACCATCATTAGGCAATACAGAATAAACTTTTATGGCTTGATATCCGCTTGGTATAAGTGCTAAAATGGGTTTACTCATCTTCTTCTTTAGGTATCGATTCGTTAAGTATCTTTACAATCTCTTGTGCTTGTGCTAATACTGCGATAGGCAATGTGTTAATGACTTGGTTTACTCTTGCAATTTGTTCTTTTGTAATTTCCATAATTATTTTTTATACAAATATACAAATTATTCTGGCAAATCTTCGTACTCGTCTTGGTAATCACTTGGCAAGTAGCTTTCCATTTCTGTAATCTGCTCTGCGCTTAACTCATCTTTATAAAAGTCATTTGCTAATACAAACTTAAAATGTACTTTAATTGCTTCTGTGTTATCATCATCAGATATTTGTGCTAATTGGTCTGGTATCTGTGAAGTAATTACCTCTTTATGGCTTTCCTCTGTGTTTTCAGATGTTATTAGGTTTCTAAACATTATTTATGATTTTAATAATTCAACTTCTTCTTTTAACTCTTGTATTGCTTTAACTAATATTGGCACAAGTTTTCCGTAACTTAATTCAAGTTTATCTTCGTTTTCTGTATAAACTAATCTTAAAGTATCGTTGTCTAATTCTCTAACCTCTTGTGCTATAAAGCCAAAATCTTTTTTGCCTTTGTTAGCTGAGTAAAATTCTACTTGCGTTTCGTTTCCATCGTCATCAAATTCTGGTTTTGTTTCTGGTCTGTTATCCCAAACAAATTCTCTTGGTTGTAAAGCATCAATAAAAGCTAATCCGTATTCTAAATCCTTTATGTCTGACTTATCCCTTTCATCTGATAATGATGTTATAGAAGTAACTGCACAACGTAAAGATGTAATATTGCTATCTCCTAAAGTTATTTCATTACTTACAGTTGTAGAACTTGAAGAAGATAAATTGCCTATAACTATACAATTACTACCAGTTGTAGCTGCACCAGCTCCCGCTGCGTAGCCAATATAAACACTACCAGTTCCAGATGCGTTATTTGCTGCAAAAGAACCAATAGCAGTTAATTGGCTTCCACTTGTTGCAAGAAAACGAGCGCTTGTTCCTATTGTAACATTGTTAGTTCCAGAAGTTTGCGCACTTGAAGCACTTTGCCCAATAAAAGTGTTATTACCAGCACCAGAACCTAATGCAGCTCCAGCAGATTGACCTACAACAGTATTTCCAGCTGTTGTTCCTACACTTGATGGAACAGTTGAAATATAGGTAGATGTACTTGCGACTAAACAATCCGTAAGACCATTCAAGCTCGAAGCACCACCACCACCAGCGGCTTGTAATTCTAATTTACCAGCACTTGAATTAAATGTTAATACATCGCCATCACTCGCGCCAAGCATGATTCCTGGTATTCTAAAAGATGTTACACTTGCGTTTCCTAAAGTTATTTCATTACTAACACTTGTAGAAGACAAGCTTGAACTTCCACCAATAACAATATTATTACTACCAGTTAAAGTGTCGGTTGTGTGAATATTTGAACCTATTGCTACAATATCAGAGCCAGTGTTTACACCATTTTTTAAGCATTGGTAACCTATTGCAATAAAATTAGTAGCAGTAGTTGAGTTTTCAAAACAAGCACCACCTATAGCTACATTTAAAGCACCAGAAGCACCACCAGCATTACCTCTACCAGTACCACTTCCTACAAATGTATTTAAATTACCGTCATAATACCTCCCAGACTCATAACCTATAAAAGTGTTGCTAAATTTTGCCGATCCCACATCTCTACCAGCATAAGCACCAACCATTGTATTTCTATTTAAAGAACTAGCAGCAGTATATCCAGCTTGATATCCTACAAAAACTCCATCACTACCAATGTTGTTATATGCAGCTTCTGTGCCTAATACAGTATTTCTAGAACCTGTAGCGTTAGTATAAGCTGCAAAATAACCTATGGTGGTGTTGAAACCACCAGAGGTGTTTGTATAACCTGATTTTAAACCTACACCAATAAAACCATTTCCACTGTTACTTCTACCGGATTCTCTACCTACATGAACATTACTACCAGCAGCGGCACTATTAGCAGCTTTGTAACCAATAGCGACTAAATCTACAACTCCATTGTTAGCTGTCATACCAGCTTGATGACCAGCAAAAACGTTTCTAGATCCAGTAAGTAATGAATCACCAGTATCACCACCTAATAATACATTGTATTTCCCAGTTGTAATTTGACGACCAGCGTTATACCCTAGAGCATTATTATATGTGTTAGTTGTTGAAGCATTTTGACTGTATAATGCTTGATGACCTATTGCAACATTTCTTGCACCAGTGTCTTCTGTTCTTAATGATCTAAATCCTAATGCTACATTTGAATTACCAGTTGTAATATTAAACCCAGCTTCTTGCCCTATTAAAGTATTATAATATCCAGATGTTAAATCAAGACCAGCGTCTATACCTATTGCAACATTACCATTTGGAGTACCACTTAAACTAGGAGGAACTACAGCTAAATATATTGAAGTAGAAGTTACTAAACAGTCTGTAAGACCATTTAAGTCAGATGCACCACCACCGCCTGCAGCGGCTAACGTTATTTTACCAGTTCCAGAACTAAATGTAAGTACATCACCATCAGAAGCACCTGATTGTAATCCTGGTATTCTTAATGCAGTTATACTTGCATTTCCTAAAGTTATTTCATTTGAAACACTTCCGCTGCTTGCTTGTGCATTGTAACCTAATAATAAATTATTACTTCCAGCTAAAGCAGTTGAGCCAGCTGATACACCTAAAGCTGTATTAAAGTTTTTAAATCCAGTACCTCTTAATGCTTGACCGCCAATAGCGACATTATTTGTGCCAGTGCCATTTTGCATAGCTAAATAACCAACAACTGTGTTATCACCTGAGTTTGTGTTTGTGCTATTTGCTAAATATCCAATATTAACACTATTTCCACCAGTTAAAAGTTTTCCAGCTTCATATCCAATATTTACATTGTCGCCGCCAGTAGTATTTGAATAACCAGCTTGATAACCTAGGTTTGTGTTTCTAATACCAGAAGTATTTGAGTAACCAGCTTTGTAGCCAAAATCTGTATGTAGGTTAGCAGTATTTGAACGTCCAGCGTTAAAACCAACTGACGTTTGACCAACTGCAGCACTACCAAATGCACCAGCCAATTTACCTATTAAAACAGTATCATTTCCAGCGCTGGCATTACCAGCAGCATTGCCAATTACAACAGCATCCGATGAAGACCCATTGTAAGCAGCATCAGCACCAATTATAACACTGTTGCTACTTCCGCCGCTTCTGTTTGCATTAGTGCCAATTATAACACTTTCGCCACTTGAACCAGTTAAAGACGCGTCGTGTCCTATTGCAACCGTGCTGGAACTTGTTGTTTGCCCTTTTCCAGCAAAATTACCAATAAAAGTATTACGAGCGCCAGTAGTTAAAGAGTTACCAGCATCAACACCCAATATTGTATTACCTTGAGGATTTCCTGATAAACCTGAAGGTACAAACCCTGAATACAAAGATTCTGTATCAATTAAGAAAGGATAAGCAGCTAGATTACCAGGTGCTATTTTTTTCATTGTTGTGCCTTGATAACCTACAAGAAAATCTACATTAGCTGAGTCTGTTTCTGTGTTAAAAGCTGAAAATTTTATATTTGCCATTTTATGTTTTTATTTATTTAAGGTGCTATTTCTTGTACCATGAAATTAGTACCAACTTCTGTTATACACTTGTCTCCGTTTTCTGCAAGTATAAAAAACTCTAGCGGTAATGGACCACCTCCACCCGCTTTAGTTAAAGGGACTGCTAGTATAGCGTTTGCGTTACCTAGTATAGTTGGCATATTATCTTAATGCTATTATTTTTGTTGCTGTAGTGTCGCTTGAATTAACTCGCTTTACCTGTAAAGGTATAAATGAAGAATCAGGTACATTTTGCAATACAACAGTCTGATCGCTTGACGCGGGCACAACTGCTATATTACCAGCTCCACCTACAAATAAACTAAATCCTTCGCGATCACTAGGTCCAGCGTTAGATCTATATATTTGATAAGGTTTAGTTCCAGTTACAGACGCAGAAACTACTATAGTAGTATTGTTTGTTACAGCTGTCACTGTTACTATTGTTATTGCAGCGCCGTCAATTACATATACCACATCACCTATAGCTACTTTATTAGAATACCCTGTGTTCCCTGGATTATTTACGCCTAAAAAATTTGCACTAAGATCTGTTATAGTTGTACCTGTTACAGAATTACTAGTTCCAGTTATATAAGCATCTGGCTCTGGAATATTAATAGTATCACTTGGTACTACATTTAAAGCTTGTGTTGGTTGATTACTTGCCATTTGTTTTATTTATTACTTATTGATTTAAACTTTTCTGCGCCTCGTGAACCAAAATATGCTACATACACAGTTGTTGTTAATGTTTT
>Ga0098060_1001233_pt1 | contig 10479 bp, 12 predicted proteins | sample 21_taG_FD_77063 | JGI IMG/M metagenome (GOLD analysis project Ga0098060, IMG submission 77063) | Marine viral communities from the Subarctic Pacific Ocean - 21_ETSP_OMZ_AT15319 metaG | ecosystem: Environmental > Aquatic > Marine > Oceanic | place: Pacific Ocean | collected 2015-01-19 | reverse complement strand
TGTAGCGAATGCAACGAGCCTAACCTGATTTATGTAGAAGGATGCGTAACCTGCACAGCGTGCGGATATGCTAAGTGTGGATAAAGGAGATAAGATGACACTAACACCAGTAAATAACTACCTCACGGTACAAACCGTCGAGGACACAGACACAGAAGATAGCGGTATCCTGCTACCCCAGGACTACCGTGCAGTAGAGAGCCCATTTGCGGTGGTTGAAGTAGTCAACTGCTCAGGTGACAGCGGAACCCTATGGGGAGCTGGATTGCAGATTGTTGTGGAAGCACACATGCTCCGCGACATCCAGCACAACGGCGTGACCTATACAGTGATTAAAGAGAATCACGTAATTGGCATTTTAACGGATAGCTAGACTATTTATAATACGTCGACGGAGATATTGAGATGACAAAGAAGTATTCTAGTTTTAAAGAGCACCAGCTAATCACAGAAAGTTGGCGCAAGTTCTTGACAGAAGAACAAGATGAGGGTCTTCCCTCCGACGTATTGCAAGCCCTGGACATATTGTCCGAGGGCTCCCTAGAAGAATCCCAGCCACCCGAGCTTATGGATCTGCCTATTACACGAAAATCTCTTGCCGCCAAACTTAGCCAGGGATCCGGAGGCGAAGCCGCCGCTAAGGGCTTTACCGAGCTGACACCAGCGGCCCAGTTGGGATTTGTAGCGCTGGGAAACGCCCTTACAGCTACTGCCAAGGGCGCCCAACTTGTTAAAAAAGGAGGGGATGCTGCAGCTGCTGAGGTTAAGAAATACCTTGAGCAAAACCCGGAGAAAGTGGAAGCTCTTGAAACAATCAAGAAGGCGATCCGCCGCGGCGGAGAAACTGCAGGTCGCATTCTTAAGAAAGTCGGGATGCTCGTCGCAGCCGGGGCCCTGACGGCCTTCGTCGCCTATTCTGTCTATGATAGTGTTACTAGCGATATGGGGTGGGAGGACTACTCCGAGTATGATGACGGCTTCCTCGACCCCTCCCCCGGCGGAGCACGCTAAATAAATAATCCCTTGACCTAACCAATCATCGGTGCTATACTAGCACTATGATGAAACTGCCTCCTCTTGAATACACCTTCGACAACGTAGTCCTTGGATGGCGAGAGGAGGCGGTTTCGTTTGCGCGGGAACATGGCCATCACCTCATTGTGAATAGCGACCAGCGACCCTTCCACCACTTTGTTGGATACCAAGACATCAAACACAACTGGTATAATGGAATCTTTGAGTTGGGGATCAAATCACTGTTGCCGATTCCCTTTGAAGTCCAGACACTTGGCCTGGAAAACAAACAACTCAAAATCATCACCAGAGGAAACACCAAGGTATTAATAAACTTTAAAACTCTGCATGTTTTTGACTTAGAAAACTCTGCCAATTTGGGGTTTGAAGAGGTTATAGACAACTATTTAGTGTACGATATGTTTGATATTACAGCTGGCTCACGTTTAGGGCGAGACATCATCATCAAACCCAACGATACCTTTGTTAAGCTAGTTGAGTTTGTTACATCAAATCGCATAGATAGAAACTCAAAGGGCGATTTTAAGGATATCATTACAACCAGCCTTATAGGAGCTGAGGATATCAAGAACTTTGATTATTCGGATACCGTAGTTCGCATCTTTCTAGAGCGTAAATTCCGAGAACTTAAGATTAAACAACATAACGGTCGCAGCCTTAAGATAAGACACTCCTTCCGACGCATTATAAAGAATGACTTTCAGACCCGCCCCATTCTTGAGGGCGACGAACTAGACGCAAGGATAGTCACTCATGCCTAAGCTAGACATGCCGGCAATCATCCCGGTGTCTGGAATGACCTCAGAGTTTGGTATGGAATGGGATTCCTCTCTCGTACCTGTGGGGATCAACTATACAGCTATTGAGGCAACAGTCTATGAGTGTTTGCATACCGGTTGTACCTCTATATGGATAGTGGCCAACGATGATGTGGCACCTCTGCTGCGCTATCGTCTTGGAGATTGTGCCACAGATGTGGAGAGCAAGATCCGAGGTCGTTTTGCAACGTATGGTGCTGAAAACCATAGAGAAGTTCCGATCTATTATGTACCCATTCATCCCCGCCATCGCGGTAAAGTAGATAACTATGCGTGGTCAGCACTATGGGGCTGCAATGTGGCATACTGGGTGAAGACTATGTTCTCACGTTGGTCTCGGCCAGACCGTTATTATATTTCTTTTCCAATGGGAATGATGGACCCAAAGGAAATCTATGAATACAAATCGCCCCTCAAACGCGGCGAGAGTTACTATTTCTCCCATGAGGGGAAGACCATCAAAGACGGATATCCCATCAGCTTTGTTATGGACGCCGAGGAGTGGCGTCGAGCCAAACATATTATCACTCAGAACTCGGTTATCTGGAAGACTCCAGAGGAGGGTGAACTCCCCTCTGAGAAGCTTCCTATCGAGGAACGCCTAGTCTCCCGCAAGTATGATTTGCAGGATGTTTTCGGTGGAGCGGAGAAGGGTACAATCCAGGAAGTAAAAAACTTTTATGACTTGACAACCTGGGCTGGATATGTTAAATTTATATCATCAGAGTTGGGGAGCCGAACGAAGCGACCCAGCACAAATACAATGTTTCGAGGAAAGAATAAATGACAGACAAAAAGATTCCATTTGTAGGATTACACGCACACAGTGTGGCAGGCTCTATCTTTGATGCCATCGGATACCCCGATGAGCACATGGACTTCTGCTACGAGAACGGAGGTGAAGCTCTCGCTCTCACCGACCATGGGAATATGAATGGATTCTCCCATCAGTTTCTGCACTGGCAGAAGATGCAAGCCGAAGGAAAAGAATTCAAGCCGATCTTTGGAGTGGAGGCATACTTCTTGCCGTCCATTGAGGAGTGGCGAGAGGACTACAATCGGATTAAGGAAGACGCTAAGCTTGCGAAATCATTGGCAAAGACTGGCGATACCTCCGGGGCAACCGTTGAGGATGAAGACGCCTCCAAGAAAGCTATCAAGTCAGTTATCAATCGACGTCGACATCTTGTGCTTCTTGCACAGAACCAGACAGGACTTAACAACCTCTTTAAGTTGATCTCCGAGTCATACCACGAAGAGAACTTCTATCGCTATCCGCGCGTAGACTATCGACTATTGGACAAATACTCAGAAGGTGTCATTGCTGCGTCTGCTTGTTTGGGCGGACCTTATGCCGGCAACTACTGGGCTAACCGAGAGGAAGGGCCCGAAGCCGTGCGAGAGGCAATGAGAGAAACAACCCGCCAGTTCGTTAAGATCTTTGGGGATCGTTGGTATGGTGAGTTGCAGTGGAACAATATCCCGGAACAGCACGAACTTAATCAGCATATCATTGAAGTATGCAAGGAGTTTGATGTTACACTCATCTCCACGGCAGACAGCCACTATCCCAACACCGAAGCTTGGAAGGACCGAGAGTTGTACAAGCGACTCGGCTGGCTGGGGAAGGGAACCCCCGCATGGGCAGAAGATAATACAGAGCTGCCAGCCGGAGTAGAAGAGATCGGCTATGAGTTGTACCCGAAGAATGGTAACCAGATGTGGGATGCCTATAAGTACTACTCCAAGACTTGTGGGTTTGAGTACGATGACCAGCTGGTTATGGATTCTATTACTGAGACGCACAATATTGCATTCAATAGAATTGAATCCTTTGTGCCTAACACTGCAGTCAAGCTACCCGACTTTGTGGTACCTGCAGGCTTTACTGATGCAGAGGCACTGGTTAATTACGCATTGGAGGGACTGCGACAACGGGAACTTCATGACAATACTGAGTACACAGACAGGCTACAAATGGAGTTGGAGGTTATTGAGGACCGAGGGTTCAGCAAGTACTTCTTGACAATGAAAGCTATTGCGGACAAAGCAAACGAAGTGCAACTTACAGGTCCTGGCCGAGGATCTGCAGCTGGGTCTCTGGTTGCATATGTCCTAGGCATCACACAGATTGACCCAATCAAGTACGGACTTCTCTTTGAGAGATTCTTGCGCAAGGATGCAACGGACTATCCTGATATTGATTATGATGTTGCAGAGCCTATGGAACTCAAAGAGATGCTGATGAAGGAATGGGGAGAGAACTCGGTAGTACCAATCTCAAACTGGAACACTCTTCAGCTTAAGTCTTTGATTAAGGATATCTCTAAGTTCTATGGTATTGAATTTTTTGAAGTTAATAAAGTCACATCTAGTATGATCTTTGAGGCTACCCCTGCAGCCAAAGCAAAGCACGGGATTAAGGCGGGTGTTTATACTCCGACTTGGGAAGAGGTCATGGAACTCTCACCCTCCTTGCGCGGTTTCCTAGTAAAGTATCCGCACATCAAGACTCACGTTGAGGCGTTGGTCGGACAGGTCCGCTCCTGCTCTCGTCACGCCGGCGGTGTTTTGATTGCCGATGACTTGAATGAGCACATGCCGATCATCAGTTCGGGAGGCGTTAGACAGTCACCTTGGGCCGAGGGACAGAACCTCCGGTACTTGGAGCCACTCGGGTTTATTAAGTTTGACCTTTTGGGACTCTCCACTCTTCGGATGATTGAGGGCGCAATCCGCCATATCTTGAAGCGACACAAGGGAATAGAAGAGCCGACATTCCAGGATGTTCAGGATTTCTATAACGCCCACCTCCATCCCGATGTTGTGAACTTTGACGATGCCGCCGTCTATAGGAATATTTTCCAGAAGGGAAACTTCGCCGGTATTTTTCAGTTTACAGAGCAACGGGCGCAAGAATTCTGCTCCTCCGCAAAGCCGAAGTCACTAGTTGATATCTCAGCTATCACTTCAATCTATCGCCCAGGACCGCTTTCAGCCAACGTGCATGAGCAATACATTCAAGCCAAGGCAATGCCACACGAGGTTGATTATCTCAATGAGCATGTAAAGGACGTAACTCAGGAAACATACGGGTTCCTTATCTTCCAGGAGCAGATCGCACTATTGGCGCATAAACTGGGGAAGAACTTGAGTCTAGACGAAGGCAACATGCTCCGAAAGGTGTTGACAAAGAAGGGCACAGGTAAGGGAGCAAAGCTCAAGAACCAACTCAAGGATAAGTTTATCACGGGTTGTGTTGATAAGGGCATTCGGAAATACGAAGCCGAAGAGATGTGGGAGCGCTTTGAGTACTTCTCGGGCTACGGCTTTAACAAGTCGCATGCAATCTCGTACTCGGCAATCTCGTTCCAGTGCGCATGGCTCTACAACTACTACCCGGTAGAGTGGATGGCATCCTTCTTGGACAAGGAACCCGAGAAGCGTAAGGAGCAGGCAATCAACATCGCGAAGTCCAACGGCTTTGAGATCGTAGAAGCAGATGTGAATACCTCATCGTTTGTATGGGAGATTGACCCGGACAACCCTAAGAGGCTCTATCAGCCATTGAGTGGACTCAAGGGGTTGGGGGACGCTGCCATCCAGCAGATTGTTGATAATCGACCCTTTACGGATATCGAGGACTTTTTATTCAACGAAAACATCGTTTATTCAAAATTAAACAAAAAAGCGCTTGATGCGCTGATCCGTTCGGGAGCTATGAATAGTCTAATGGACGAGCGCTTTAGTGGACGAAAGCACTTCTGGTCTGCATGCGCTGTGGATCGGGTGTATAGTAAGAAGAAGTTTCTGGAGAACATCGAGGAGTATCGAGACGAAGGCGAATTTTCGGTCGAAGAAGAGATTGATAATCTCACTACGCTGACCGGTATCTTTCCGATGCATCTGGTGATGACCGATGCAGTTCGCAACAAGCTGGAAAGCTACTTTGTGCCCGCTATCTCGGACTATGATCCCGAACTCGGTCTGGTGTGGTTTATTCCTCGCGAGATCGTAAAGAAGAAAACTAAGAACGGAAAGCCCTATTGGATTGTTTCAGTAATTGATTCGAATTCCGTATTGACAAAGTTCCGTTGTTGGGGTATTATAGAGGGTAAGGATAAGATCTTTGTTAATCGACCGTACATGGGTCGATTGGAGTATGACCAAACTTGGGGATTCTCTACAAGGTCTATCAGACGAAATTTAAGATTGCTAGCATAGGAGCATAAAGTGATAACGGACGTCGTATTAGGTTTGTCTTACGGTGATGAGGGCAAAGGCAAGGTAACACATCACCTTTTGAAGTCGGGAGAATATACACATTGTCTCAGGTTCAATGGTGGGTGTAATGCTGGCCACACAATCTACCATAAGGGAAAGAAGTTTGTAACTCATCATATTCCTGCCGGGGTCTTCTTCGGTGTGAAGTCAATCATTGGCAACGGGTGTGTGGTTAATCTAGAACAGTTCTTCAATGAAATAGAGATGCTTGAAGAAGCGGGTATTGATACCGAAGGGTTGATCTATATTGCCGAGAATGCCCACATCATTACTAACGAGCACCTAGACGAAGACGGAGCCGATACCCACATTGGCACCACCAAGCGGGGCAACGGACCCGCCTATCGCGATAAATATGGGCGAACTGGGATGCGAGCACAATCCATCCCCGCACTGGAGCCCTATCTTGTGGATCTTTATGTAGAATTCCACGGAAGCGTTGTGGAACCTGTGGTCCTCTGTGAGGGCGCTCAAGGCTACGGACTGGACGTTGACTGGGGAGACTACCCCTACGTCACCTCAAGCCACTGTACGACCGCTGGTGCGCTCCTGAACGGCATCCCTGCTCAATCCATCCGCGAGGTGTATGGTGTGGCTAAAGCCTACGACACCTATGTGGGTGCAAAGAAGTTTCACGGCGAGGGTCGCGTCTTTGATTTAATGCAGCAGCTTGGAAACGAGTTTGGCTCAACAACGGGAAGACCTCGCCAATGCAACTGGATGAATATCCGCGAGCTAAAGAAGGCAGTTGATATCAGCGGTGTCACAACGGTTATTATTAACAAAGTAGATATCATGCGGGAGGTGGGTCATTGGAACCTACGAGCCGCCGAGAACAACGCAATATTTATGCAGTTAGGATCCGAGGAGGGGTGGAAGTCTTATATACGACGATACCTTGACACCGGAGAACTTAAAGTACTATTTTCAGAATCACCAGAGGAGATATAAGAATGATTTTGCAATACCATATGATCCGAGGGAATCAGTTCCCTCCACTAAGAGCAAACCCCAGCGATGCAGGGCTTGACTTGCGATGGGTACCATCGGAAGAAGCGGAGACTACTCTTAGTATTGGCCCGGGCGAAAGTGTCCTGGTCCCAACCGGATGCAAGTTCGGAGTTCCTCATGGTTACATGATGGAGATTAAGAACAAGTCAGGCATTGCCTATAAGCGACAGCTTCTCGTTGGAGCATGCGTCGTTGATAGTGGATACGAAGGAGAAGTCTTTGTCAATCTACATAACGTAGGAAGCGAAACCCAGTTCCTTGAGCCAGGAGACAAGGTTGCACAGGCAGTCGTCGTCCCCGTAGTTCATGCTCGTTTCGTGGCTAGCGAAACACCAGACATTTATGAGTGGTATCCCATTACCATTTCTAATCGAGGCGACGGCGCCTTGGGGAGTACAGGCAAATGAGTACTACCCTACCCAAACCAAAAGCAAGAACTCTGTATTTGCCTGAGCAGGTTAATCAAGAGTCAATGAACAAACTAACTAAGGCAATTATCGACATCAACAAGAGCGACTCTTACCTTAAAAAGCTCTACGGGATTAACGATATTGAATATGTCCCGAAGCCTATTGAGATCTATATTGATTCCTATGGTGGCGCTGTCTATCAGTGCTTCGGCCTCCTGAGCGTGATGGAGAAGAGTGAAACACCAGTCCATACTATTGTCACTGGGTGCGCCATGTCTTGCGGGTTTATGATTCTGATCAGCGGACACAAGAGGTTCGCCTATGAACTCTCTACCCCACTGTACCATCAGGTTTCCAGTGGATTCCGCGGCAAGGTTCAGGACCTAGAGGAAAGCCTAGAACAGACTAAGAAGCTCCAGAAGACGATTGAGAACATTACTCTCAAGAAGACTAACATTCCCAAGAAGAAGCTTACCCAGATTCTGAAGAACAAGATTGACTGGTACATGACTGCTGAAGAGGCTCTCGGGCTTGGAGTTATTGACGAAATACTATGAAGAAGCTTCGCAACATAAAGCCTGGCCAGCGTAAGAGGGAAAGGAGAGAGGCAACTGCAGCCCTGCAAAAGCAGGCTGCCGCCTTTCTGGACCATGCACAAGAGTGTTGTGTTTGTACAACTCCCTTTGAGAGAACACAGGAGACTGTTTCCAGCTGGCACGTTTCAGTAATAGAAGGACGCGTACGTTTAGCGTGCCCCGATTGCTGGGACCTAGTGAAGCAGACAGTGGAGAAAGAACAATGAGAGAAGCACTAACATATAACGATGTATTACTTGTTCCTCAGTACTCGGACATCAGAAGCCGAACAGAGGTGGATATAAGCAGTATGTTGGGAGACATTAAAATGGATATCCCTATCATTGCAAGCCCGATGGATACTGTGTCCGAGAGTTACATGGGATCCACTATGTCAGACTTGGGGGGACTAGCCATTGTCCATAGATACAACAGTATTGAGGACCAAGCTGCCATTGTAGCTGATATCACCAATGCAGGGCAACGCACTGCCGCAGCCGCAATAGGTACGTCTGGCGACTATTTAGAAAGAGCAGCCGCGTTAGTAGCTAATGGCGCAACGATACTTTGTGTTGATGTGGCGCATGGTCATCATATCTTGATGAAGGAGGCACTGCGGTCGCTACGAGTTACCTTTGGTAAGAAGGTACATATCATGGCTGGCAATGTTGCCACCTTAGGAGGATATAATGATTTGGTCGATTGGGGAGCCGATAGTGTGCGCTGTAATATTGGTGGCGGTTCTATTTGCTCAACTAGGATTCAGACTGGCCACGGTTTGCCAGGTCTGCAAACAATATTGGATTGTGCGCAGTCAGACAGAGGAGCCCCAATTATTGCAGATGGAGGGCTCCGGACCTCTGGGGATATTGTCAAAGCTCTCGCAGCTGGCGCTGACTTCGTTATGCTTGGTTCTCTCCTGGCAGGTACTGATGAGACTCCTGGAGATGTAATCAAGACGCCGACTGGTAAAGTCAAGGCGTACCGGGGCATGGCTAGTGCTGATGCTCAAATAGACTGGCGAGGCAAGACGGCTTCCCTGGAAGGTATTGCTACAACTGTGCCCTGCAAGGGACCGGTCAGCGATATCTTAGATGACCTTACGCGAGGCATCCGGAGTGGGTTGTCCTACTCTGGTGCCAGAACCATACCTGAACTACAAGCTAAGGCGCAATTCGTGCAACAAACTGCCAGCGGTCAGACCGAAAGCGCCACCCATATTTTAAACCGATGAAACCAATACCCAAGACACATTCAGTATTATCATTTGGGCTTCATTCTAAATTGCATGAAGACCTTAAGATTCGTCTTTACTATGATGATATTAAAACTCAGTCTGAGTTCTTTCGGATGTGCGTGGAGTCGTACTTGAATCAAGATAAGCTTTTCATGGAGTTCCTTGACGACTATAAAATAAACAAGAAAGTCCAATCAAAGCGTAAAGTTAATAAGTCTCGGAAACTACGAGGAAAGGGCGAGAAAATACTCAAAGACCTTGCACTCACAGAAGAAGAGATAGAAAATATATTTGATATACTAGAAGAGGATTTATCAGAGCTATGAAAGAATGCGCAGCAGAATGTTATAGACATCGGCAACCATGCGAGGAGAAAGAGTGCCGCCTCCATATAGACTGGACAGAGGACTTTAACTGTACCTCTATCTCCATTCAGAAGCACGGTCCGATGACTCTAGAAGAGATAGGAAGAAGGCACCATGTCAGTACAGTTCGAGCCAAACAACTAGTTGATACAGCACTTGAACAAATAAAAAAGACATTAAAGAGAGAAAATACTATTTAAAGATAGCATATTTCGCGATCACGATCATGTTAGGAGATTATACGAAGATGTCGAAGAAAACACTTTTGAGCGAATCACAAGTTCGCCAGTTCATGAAGCTTGCAAAGCTTACACCACTGACCCCGGGTTTTGTAGAGGGTCTTACCGAGTCTCACGGCCGCGGCATTGGAGAGAATCCTCCGCATGCGCGCCTGGAAGAGGACGAGTACGCCGATGAAGAAGCCACCGAGCACGAGCTTGGCGACATGGATGATGACGTCCATGACAAGGACGACGAGATCGATGATCTTGAAGCTGACCTCGACGACGCTGACGCTGAACTCGATGGCGACGGTGCAGATCAGATGATTTCCGTTGGTGACCTCATGACCGCCATGAAGGTTGCTCTGGAAGACGTAACTGGTCAGCCAGTTGAGGCTACTGTTGAGGACGAAGAAGAGGTTGAAGTTGCAGATGTGGACATGGCGGATGACGGCATGGACATGGATGTTGAAGTTGAAGACGAAGAGATGCTCGAAGAGAAACAGGGTGCTGACGACCGAGA
>Ga0098060_1001232_pt1 | contig 10482 bp, 12 predicted proteins | sample 21_taG_FD_77063 | JGI IMG/M metagenome (GOLD analysis project Ga0098060, IMG submission 77063) | Marine viral communities from the Subarctic Pacific Ocean - 21_ETSP_OMZ_AT15319 metaG | ecosystem: Environmental > Aquatic > Marine > Oceanic | place: Pacific Ocean | collected 2015-01-19 | reverse complement strand
TTAGAAAATTTATCTAAACCTTTAATTTTAAAATCATCAGGTGCATATGTTAATCCAAACTGTTGTGATTTATCATAATCACTTGTTAACCCTGCACCTTCTAAAGCACCAGCCATGTTTCTAGATAGTTGGTTAAATATAAATGCATAGTTTTCTATTACTTGATTTGGATCAGTAGATGTTGTGCCTCCAAAACCAGTCATTCTTGTGTCTGCAAATGATCTACGAAGAACGTCTGCTAACATACGACCAGTTGGCTGTCTGTCTCTTGCAAGTGCAAGACCAAGCGTTGTCTCAAATGTCATTAATGCAGAACGATTAGGATTTTCAAGAATTAATCTCATGTCATCCCACACCACAATTTCTGCCGGCGTACCTGGGTCTAGCATTTCTTTGCCATCATCAGAATACCTAGCACCTTCGTTTTGTCCGTACTTGTTACCTGTGTCTACAAATACACCAATAGTATTACCCCCACCTATATCCATTTGGTAAGTAGCTTTTTCTGGTACAGTTATTTCTTTTGCAAAATCAAATGCTTGTGTTTCAAATTGTTTTAAATCACCACTTTCATTAACAGCTGTGCTCATTAGTTGGTTAAGCAAAGATACTTTAGGCCCAACGTATCTACCAATTTCTCCAATTGCACCTGCCACTACATCTTTCTGGTCTATTAATATAGGCATAATGTAATCAGCCATCGTATCAAGTGTACGTTTTAAGTATTTAGAATATTTTAATTGGTCAGCTTGCGCAGCATCAGTTTGGAACTGTGCAGTGCCCCCACCGTATCCAGCAACATTTATTCCTTCTTTTGATGCTGTTGTATCTATAAATGTAAATCTTTCATAACCTAATTCACTGTTTATGTTCATAAGGTTTTGTACTTCTGGACTCTTACGATAGAAAGTTTGTAATCTTCTTTTACCTGTTCTAATAGGTTCGCCACTTTGATCATACATCATTTCCCCATTTTTACCTGTTTTGTATATGTTTTCATAGACAACAGTAAAAGGTCCACTTCTGTCTTGCATCTTATCAAGCTCTGACATGTACATGTTAAGAGCTGCTGCCCCTATCTCACGCTCCGCTTTGCCTTTTTCTACACCCATTTGAAATAGTGTCGGTGCAACCTGCATTCCTGCTTGTCCTACAATATCCATAAAACCTTTTAGACCTGGGTCCAAGGACTTACCGGACATAAGTGCTGATCCTAGCTGCATTAATAGTGCAGTGCTTTGCATTTGTTGTGCGCCGTCACCGTCACCCATTATCTGTCTTATAATATCTTTATATCCTTCTATTCTTGTAAGGCTTTCGTTTTCAATTAACCCTGCGTATGCGTTAGTGGCGTCTACTACAGCTTTTGTATTAGCTTCTGCATTGTCTGCTTGGTCATTAGTTGCATTTACCTCTTCACTTATTTCTATATCTTCAGAAACTTTTTCTTGATTCTCATCAACAAATATATCATCCTCTTGTGTTGGAGGTGTTATTGTTAGATCTTCTTGTGTAACTGTATCGTCTCTTTCGGGTGTAGTAGTTCTTTCCGGAAAAACACCGTAAGCGGCTAGTGGCCCACCTAGTGCAACACCTTGCTTAAATCTACCTTGGTTACCAGCTGCAGCGTCCATGTAATTTTTTGCGTAAGGCCTAGCCTTTTCAAATGCTTTACTAGCAGCTTCTTCTGCAGTGCCTTGCATTTTGTATGCAGCTCTTGCAGCTTTATTAATAATAGGTTTAAATAATGGTCGAAGAAATGGATTCATTTCCTACCCTGTCATGTTTTGATAGCCTTGATATGCACCGAGACCTGAAATTCCAGCTCCTACAGTCTGTGCCAATGGATTACTGCCTGGTGCAGTTCCCATTGATATAGCCATGGCTCCAGATGGTACATTACCTTGATAGATATCAGAAGTAAATCCTAGTCGTTGGTATGGTTCATAAATTTGTTGCAACTGTTGTTGGTACTGTGCATCCGTTAATTGTTGTTGACGTTGCTGTTGTACCGAACCAGCAGACATTAGAGATCCAATATCTGTTAATCCTTGTTGTTGCGTCTGACCACCAAGACCAGCCATTTGTTGAGCTGCTGCTCCGTATCTCCCCATTTGATTGTCAAATCTTTGTTGCGCCATTTGTTGCGCTTGTCCGTAATTTTGTGCCTGTGCTTGTCCTACAGCTTGTGCTTGTTGTCTAGATAATTCTGCTAAACTTACATCTGCACGTTCTCCAAAAGCAGAAGATCCTGCTTGTGCCGTTGCTTGATTTCTAGCTTTTTGAAATTGTTGTTCTATGCCTGCAATAACCTCATCTTGAAATGGATTCATGTATTCTTTGTATGATGAAGGGTCATATGCTTGTGTTGCTAATTGTGTTAGTTGTGTTGACTGGTTTAAAAAAGGTTGGTATGCACCAATACCAGATTGTGCTAGTTTAAAAGCTTGTTGTTGCATTGGGTCAAATCCTGCCACACCTTGTGTAGGTATATCAACTTGTCCCTCACGCATTCTCTGTTCTCTTGTAAGATCAGAATACTTTGTGCCTTCGGCATACTTGCCGTCAGTGCCAGTGTATTTGTATTCGCCGTAGCCTTCTTCACCGGGTTTTAAAGTTGGATCAACAGCTTCAAAAGGATTCATACCAAACATGGTATATTCTTTTGCGGCATCCATTAAGCCTAGCTTAGCTGCTTCTATTTGTGGCGCGTCACGTTGATACGTTGTCTGAAACTGTGTATTCTGTGGACTATCGCCTGAACCAAAACTCATACAAATCTTCTCCTATATGCGTTCGCAAAATGTTCCATACCTAGACGTTTTGCCATCGCGTCAAATTTTTTTACTGCGTTATCAGAAAGGCGTGGCTCAAAAAGAACTTCACGTACTCCTCTTATCTTAGCCCAATCCATAAATTTTTTCATCATAAATATTCCTGCCATTCCGTTTCTATGCTTAGGATCTACATACAATTCTAGTTCCTTTGCAAATGTTTCGTAACTATAAGAATACTCTAGTATTCTTCCAGCCATAAATCCAATTCTTTTGTCACCTTTTTCAACAAGGATCGCAAAATAATTTGGATCTTTTATTGCAACATCAAAGTATTGTTTAGCTTTGACATCGTTATACTCTACCTCACTCCAGTCAGATTCCTTGTGATGATCTTTGCTAGCAGCAATGACCCACTTATAATCTTGAGGTTCTACGAACCTCCATTTCATTACTTCCCTTTTTTCTCCCTATACTTTTTTTGTTTTTCTTTTTGTTTTTTATAACTTTCTTCCGCTGCTTTTTTAACTTGATCACTTCTTTTTTTTACTTTATCACCTGTAATTTTTGATGCAATTGCAGTTGTTGCAACTCCGGTTGCAACACCAGTTTTAAATCCTGGTTTTTTTGCTGCCTTTGGTCCTTTTACTTTTAATTTACTTGGACTTGTTACTACATTTTTTGCATAATCCTTACCTTTAGAAATAGTCTTACTAGAGGTTACTCTAAATTTAGGTTTAGGTTTTTTTATTGGATAACCACTTCTAGCTGATCTTTTTATTCTATTTAGTGCAGCTTTTGCTAATTGTTTTTTTGCCATTTATACCTCACTCATTTTTTCAGATTCTGGATCTAATTTGTTCATCATCTGGTACATTTTTTTTGCTCCTGCATAACGATCACCGTTACCAAAGTTTTCCACGGCTTTTGCTGTCATAACAAATTCACCGTCGGATAGTTTTGCATCAATCATGTCGTCCTTTGGACCACCTGGGCCATTGACGTCGCCGCCCATGTCCATGTTTAGTGATGCTATTCCTCCAGCGTTCATCATCGCTCCAGTGTAAAATGGATTGTCCATCTCACCTTCAATTAAACTTTCATCAACACCATATAAAAATGCTAATTCTTTTCTTCTTCTGCGTTTAGCTGCTTCAAATTCTTCTTCCGGCGTGTCACGTCCTGCATATAATCCTGCTGCTTGTGATACTGCTGTAGGCAAGAAGTCTGTTTTAAATGTTCCAGTCGGTCTCATTTGTTTTTGAGTTAATCCTGTCAAAGGATCTGCAGTTACTACTTCCATCATTTCTGGTTTACTAAATATATCTGCTGTCGGCATTACTGCTGCTTTGCCTGGTTCTATGCTACCATAAAAATATTTTCCTGCTTCACCAGGAGTTGCAATTCTTGTTAATCCTTCTGATCCCATTGCTGTTGGGCTATCACTATAAAAACTTTCTGGCGAATATACATTTGGTCTTACGTTTGCTAGTTTATCGGAACCTGTTAATACATCCATTGCTGATATCTTAGGAACATTGAATGGAACATCTTTAAAACCGTATGTTGGCACAGGAGGTCCTTGTAAAGGTTGGGAGAAAAAAGATCTTTGCATTGGCGGCATGCCTGCAGCATTTATATTTTCAAAACCTGCTGAACTCATTTCTGGTGACTGTGTGCCTGCTAAATATTTTTCTGGTTGTGTCATTCCTTGACTTGCTTGGTTAAATCCTTTTGCTGCGTTTGCTGCGCTTAAATATGAAAATGGTATTGATGTGAGACCTGCAACCATCGCTGCTTTGCCTGGTCTTCTTGATCCACTAAGTGCTGCTGTACCATAACCAAGTGCTGATTGTTTTAGCGCGTTGGCCATGAGTGGATTCATTCCACTAAATAAACTTCCAATTCCTAACTTTGCACCCAATCCTCCACTAAATAATGCACTTGCTCCACCCGTAAGCGCCATTGGTAGTGCCATTTGCACTATTGGGTTCTTCATTAATTTGCTTAAAAATCCCATACTATCTCATTAAGCTCGCTATTCCGCCACGGTTTGCTGCCATGTAATCATCTGGGTTTAAACCTGCTTCTATCATTTTTAATATTGTTCTGTAATCTGAAGGATCAACTGCCGCTTGTTCGTCTCCAAATTCAAGCGATATTCTAGGATAATTAATATCACCAAAATCATCAATTACATCACCAAAAGGATCAACGCCAAATTGTTCACCAACAGCCATACGATTTGTAAAAAAATTGTTTGGATCCATTTGATTTTCTAAATCATACTTGTACATAAGATCACTCATTACTTGTGGATTTTCTACCGCAGCCATAATAGGACTCATTGTTACAGGATTACGATCTTGCATAGGATAACCATACTTGCTCATGTTAGGATGTCCACCTTGGGTGTTAGCTATATATCTTTCTCTAGGATCAGTGCTTTGCCTGCCCATGTTTTGATAGTTTCCCATTCTTAACACTCCAGGTCTTGGACCTCTATCAATAGGATGAGAGTATTGAGGCATCATGTTGTTTGATTGTTCTATTCCTGGTTGTCTGTTACTGGATAATCTATACCCTAAACTAGGGACTCCTTGTTCTTGTTCTGATCTTCTAAATGCCATTATGATGTTCCCCCAAATATGTCCGGTAATTTGTTAACTTTTATTGCCACGTCGCGCTTTATGTCCTCTTTTGTTGTGCTAGTTTCAGGGTCATTAATGTCGTTTTCTGCTTCTGCTTCGTCAGCATAGACCTTCCCTGTTGTTGCGTGCTTGATAGTGGCTTGTGTTTCCACATCTAATACAGAAGTTGTTTTTCCTGCAGTCACGGTAATGTCGTCTTTTATAGCCATTTTTTCTCCTTAATGCAATAATTAACTTATTTCTAACACACTTAAAATGACATGTAAATCTCCGCCATTTTCAGCCTGTACCTGTATTTTCTCAGATTCCTTGACAACCAAGGGGCAAGGGGAAGCAATGGAAGAATCAGCTGAACTTTGATCTAAGTTTCCTGCAGCCAATAATTCCTCTGTGCTTAATTTTTCCACTGTTCTATCTGTCTGTAAATTATAACTAACACTATTACTGTCTACTAAAAATATAGATATTTTACAATCATTTTCAGAATCTATGTTAGCGACACGCACAGATTTTATTATCGCTGTTTTTTCTGATGCCACAGTGTACAGTGTCGTCAGTGCATTTGTTGTTAATACTGCTTTATAGTTTGTATATACGTTAGCCATCTATCCTAAAAACCATGCTATTGCTTCATCATCATCCCTAAGAGGCTCTGACGTATAAGTGTTATTAAGTGCAAATATTAGCTGATCTAAAGTTTGCACGAGTTGTGCCATTTGAGTTTGATCATATTCTTCTGTTGCTTGTGGTAATAGTGGTACTGTTATCTTTGCCATTAAATTCCTGGTCCTGTGTTCTGTTGTGATTGATAAGCTGCAAGACCTTGTAATCCTGATCCTGTTTGTTGTAAGGGCTGAACTGATCCAAGTGAACCTGGATTTAGTTGCAATCTATCACCTATTCCGTAAGTATCAAGAAAATTTCTAAAATCACCAAAACCAGTGCTAGATCCTGGCGCCATGGCTTCACCCATAAAATTGAAATCATTTCGCACATCCATTGTGTGTGTACGACTTCCCATTCCACCTTGTATATATTTATTATATTCATCCATAATACTTCCCCTGTTTGTTAAATCTAAATTTTCATTTTGCACATAAGGTGTTATGGGTTCAAATATAGAGGCACCTGGTCCTTCACCTGGTCTTAATATAGCACTTGCATCGCCTGCTGACCCCAAAGGAGGTAAGGGCTGTAAACTATTATCTCCAAATTGATTATAATAATCTTGCATTGTTTTAGTTGGATATCCACCAGTGTCCATAACATCCTTAAAGTACGCATTAAATGCAGGAGGTTTTACATCGTGTTGCTGCATTCGCATTTGCATTTGTTGTACTAAAGCATCACCTGTTGGATTTGAAGTATCAAGAGTTTCTATACCTTCAGTCATTTGTGGTGGTATAGGTTGTGACGGTTGTGACGGTTGTGTAGGAGCAAGACTTGCTATTCCTTCTAAGGGTTCTTGTTGTTGAGGTTGCCCTTGGTTTAATCCTTTCATAATTGGATTCATGTAAGTAGGATTATAATACATTAGCCGCCTCGCATTCCGTCTGGTTTACCGTCAAATCTAAGTGTGCCGTATCGCCACTTATCATCAACAGCATCACTTGATACACGCAGTGCAAGTTGTCTACCTCGTATACGTGTATCTTTTTTATTTGTCGTTGTTTCTATTTCGAATGGTCCGTGTGATCTTTGTGTTGCACTTGGGTAAGGACGAGATTTAATTGTTAAATCCACATTACCTACTTGGTTTTTAAAATCAGGTATAAATCTAGATATAGATATGAATTGATCACCGTCAGCAATATCAATGTCACCTGATTCAATATGACAATTCATAGCAGAACCGTCATTATTAACTCCTTCTTCGTGTGCGTACACAAAAGTTCTACCTTCTTTAACACCGTTAATAGTAGATATAGTTGTTGTTGTATCATCTGAATCAAATTCTGCTGCATAAGGATTTGCGTATACACCACGATCAGCCCAAGAGCTACGTGCTAATGTCCCTATGTACCATATCTTTTCTGCATAATTATATGTAACATGTCGATCTATTTGCAATGAATTTTTAGACGGATAAAACCAAATAACTTCGTTAAAATCTGTGTTCGAAGCACAAAATACATCGCCAAGTGCATTCGTATTAATGTCATCAAAAACATAATCTTGTACACTACAAGCTATTTTTTTAACTGCACCATCAAATTGGAAAAAAGAATCATTACCCATCCAAAATGATATACCACTTACGTCTATTGCACTATTTATCCCCACGGCACCACAATTAGAACCTAATTGTTTAAAACCAAAAGTAAACGGTGGACCAATAAATTGCATTTGATACAAAGCAGTATCAGTGTAGACAAGTATAGCACCCCTACTTCTTATTGCTGTGTTAATTTGATTGCCGTCTGTAAGTCTTTGCGATCCTGCAGTATTTATTGCCGTTGGTGTCCAATCAGTTGTTGATTCTTGATCTGACCAACGTATAAACATGTTGTCTTGTGTAGACGATGTTCCTATTGTTGTTTCTGTGCCAAGGCAAATAACGTGCCTGTCATCACCAGACACTAGCATAAATCTTGATTTAGTTGGTGCGCCTGAAACATTTGTTGTTGAGGCAATATTGCTTGACAGTCCTCCTGAAGTGTCCCAATAAAATAAACCACCATCAAATTTTTGTGCCAAAACATCTTCGCCCCAGTTGTCAAGTGCCCATTTTGCTGACTGTAAAAGAACGCCTTCGGCACCAGTCAACCCTTCACGCGTTGTGCTCCATGTAGATGCATTCCACGTACCAGCACCCCAACCATATCCGTAGATAGATGTAGGTGATCCAGTGTTAAGTTGATAAGTAGCATTGGCTGTTGCACCCGTTGTTGACGATGTTGCTGCCGCCCCCGCAACAATTGTATATGTACTTGCACTAGGGACTGTTTGTATTTCAAACTCACCCTGTAAGTTTGCGGCTGATATACCACCAACTGCACCACTCACACTAGCGATAGTTACAAAGTCACCTATTAAAGCGCCGTGATTTGCATCAGTTACAATAACAGAGGTAGATGTATTAGTCGTTTCAAATTGTGTTATGTTGCCTGTGCCAGTTTCCCTTGTAGGTGTAATATCGGCATAACTATTTTCTGAATATGCATACAATTTTTTATTTGTACCGTACACAGCGTAGTTAACGCCTTTAAGATCTGAATATGTAAGAATAGCACGTGTTGCTCCAAGTAAGGCATCACTTGTTACTTTTTCCCAACCACCTATTTTTTCTGGTTGGCCATAACGAAAACGAACGTTGTCACCGTCTACCCATCTACCTTCTGCACCGTACTCGGTATTTTGTTTATCTATACCTGGCGCTATTTGTAATTTAGTTAGTGGCATAGAATGGTATCCAGTAATCTGTTCCATTTACATTGACACGAATATGTCCTGTCAAAGATCCTACACTTGTATCTGTTGTTATACTAGAAGATTGATCTGATGCACTTGTACCATCAAATTTAATAAACTCCTGGTCTGTGTCATCTTGGTCTAATGATAAACATGCAATAGCACCAGAAGAATTAGCTTGATTAATTTCTACACTTGCGTCTGCAGGTGTGCTTGTTCCAAAACCAATTTTATCAGCAGAACCATCTATAAAGAAAGCGTTTGCCAAAGTATTTGTTTCTGCTCTAAAATCAACTGAAGCGCCAGATTCGTTAAATGTAAATCCGCCACCATCAAAATCAATTGCACCTGTGGCTTTTACTCCACCTACAACGTGCAACTCTGTTGAAGGGGAACCAGTTTTTATGCCAATACGATCGTTACCTGCATCACTAAAAAATAAGTTTGCATCACCATTGCCTTCTATTCTAAAATCTAAGTCTGCACTTGATTCGTTAAAAACAAATGTACCTCCATCGAGTGATACATTACCAGCTACTGCTAATGTTCCATTTGCAGTTATATTACCAGCATCGGCCAACACATCAAACATGGTAGAACCATCTGTGTATAAAATATGTTTTGATCCTGCCACTAAGTTTGCTGCAGTGCCGCCAGCAGGTTTAAATCCTAATGTGTAAGTGCTCATGCTTGTCGCATTATCAACAATATACCATGTTTCTACAGCTTCACATTGTATAGTCGTGTCGCCACTTAAAGTTCCTGTTAATTTAATTATAGCATTACTTTGTTCGTCTGTTGTAGAACCATCAGTTGCAGTTAAAGAATCTGATGTGCTAGCGATAGCTACAGATACATACCCTTTAACGGCTGATTCTAATTTTTGTAAATTGTTATTTGTCTTAGTACCCCATGCACCTGAATTTTCTCCAGTTGCTTGAAGTTCTAAATTTAATGAGCTTGAATATGATGATGCCATTTATCCTCCTTAACCTACGTCATCCAATAGTGCTGCCACGATGCAAGTTACAGTAGAAGATGATGAAATTGCATGTATATCAGCCACTGTCGTGTTTGGCAAGTTTCCAAACCAAGAGTGTCCTGCTGCTATTTTAATAGCGTCAGTTGCCGAAGTAGAAGCAGTGCCTGCATCCAAAACAATATATACATCATTAGAAGAATCAGTGTTTTTTATAAAAATAAAATTTACTTTATCTCCTGTAGCTACAGCTGTTGGCGCTGTGTCATCGTCCACTGCAGTGTAATCTGTAAAATACCCTGCAATTAAATCTGTGCTTGCGTTTGATACACTTGTTAACTTGTAATACCATTTATCGTTTGCATCTGTTGGTGTAATAGTTACACTACCAGCAATAGTTTTAGATATTTCATCTGGTAAAATTGTTGCGTTTAAACTTATTGTTGCGTCATCTGCCATATTAATCCGTTGATCCTGGTTCTACATTTATCCATGTCACTGATTGACTATCATCTGCTTGATTCCAAATTTGTAGATCTGGAGATCCTGCAGTGAATGAAATTAAGTTTTGGAATGCTTCACCAAATGCTGTTTCATCACCAATACTAAATGTCAATTGCCCTGCACTTGTTACATCCACATTTGCACCACCAGTTGCTACCTCAGT
>Ga0098060_1001231_pt1 | contig 10485 bp, 18 predicted proteins | sample 21_taG_FD_77063 | JGI IMG/M metagenome (GOLD analysis project Ga0098060, IMG submission 77063) | Marine viral communities from the Subarctic Pacific Ocean - 21_ETSP_OMZ_AT15319 metaG | ecosystem: Environmental > Aquatic > Marine > Oceanic | place: Pacific Ocean | collected 2015-01-19 | reverse complement strand
GTTCTTGCTTCCCGAACTTTTCTCTCATAGAGCTGCCACATTTGCTCGGCTAATGATCGACTGCCTGTTACTGGCTCTGCCAACTCCGCAGCAAGCTTCGCTGTATAAGCGCCAATGAATAAGCTGTCCATGTCATTTGGGTCAGTTATCTTTTTAAGAAAAATTAAATTGACAGAGCTTTCATCTGTCATTAACTTCCTGCCTTCCAGCTCATGCTCAACTCGAATGTCGCCAGATAAAACATCGACGACTCGTAAACAGTCTGAGGGAAGTTGATGGTAAAACGACCAGCCAAATGCTGGCGTTGTTGCAAGAGAAGCTAACACTTGGCGATCTTTCGCGCAGTTCCACATTGCAGCGCGAGTCACTTCATCTCTGACCTCTTCATACAAAGCATTAACCAGCCTTGCTCTCTCTGAGTCATCAGATAAAGAAGTAATAGGATCGTCGCCTAAAAGTCTTAGCGCGTTAGATGTAATTTCAACGAAAGATGCCATTAGCTTCCAAAAGTTAGAAGAAAGGGGGAAGCCGAAGCCTCCCCCAATCAGTTAGTTGACGATGTACTCAACAACCATCGTTATGTCACCGGCAGCCGCAGTAGCAGCGACAGTCTCAATGGTCAAAGCAATACGCAAGTTTTTGCCAGGATCAGAAGTTAATCCAGCATCTTCCCATATATAGTTTCCAACCGTTTCGATTCCCAATGTTTCATAACGCACTTCAACGCCAGCCGTATTAGCTGCTTGAAGGGTAGTCATCAAAGTACCGTAGCAATCACGATCAATCACGCCTTCCGCAGCATAAGCTGTGGCAGAACCGTCAGTGTCGTTAAACTTTACGTTACCGTTATATACTCCAACATCAGTTTTGAGAGTTGGCGATCCGTTACTGTCAAGGTCATCGTTATAAAGCATGATCGACTTGATCTTAGCGTTAGACGGAATCTCAGCCATCATAATGATGTCATCGTCATCAATGTCGCCAGTACCAGCAGCGATGGTGTCAGACCATACGCGAACCTTTCCACCGGCACTTCCAGAGTCAGCCATAACTTGAGGGGTAGCCTCAAAGCTAGTCAGCTCTGTTGAATATGCAGTAGCCATGTTTAATACTCCTATTTAAATTAAGTAATCAGTTAGTGAAGCTATTAGGACTCGTCACAATCAATCTGGACAACTTTCTCGTCTTCGATTCGTGTCGCGCCCATTGAGCATTCAACAAATACCTGAGTACTATAGTTTTTATCTGAACGCTCGCTTATGCGAATGTTAGGAGTACCGTTCATAGCCAAGCCAAGTCCCGACTTCGCCCATGCAAAACAGCTTCTAATATTTCCGCTCTTAGCAAGACGATTTGAAATGATGAACTTAAATCCAGCCCATGTGTCAAGCTCAGCGTTCATTAATGCCCTGACGCTGTTATAGTCAACACTGGTGTTGGTCGTTACGTTCAACAACGCTTCCAACTGGTCAGGGCCACAAACGATATACATTGGCTCTTCTGCCGGATCAACGTCGTTAGCCAGCAACTTCTTTTTAGCTTCAAGCAACTTAGCGAGTGTCAAGTCACTTCCACCATTTGCAATTTGCTGTCCTGACGGCAAACTTACCGCAGACGCTGTATCAGAAGAGTTTACTGAGTAAGCACTTCCAAGAGCTGCCGCAATAATCACATCATCTTTTTGCCTGTTCATCGCTGCCATTAATTGCTTCATGGTAGGCGATGTTGGGTCTTTAGCCATCTTCACTCGATCAGGATTGTCGATCAAGTCAACGGCTCTGTATGTGTTAAATGTTACGCGTCGCCTAGAAAATGGAACCTCGGTTAGAGGTGTATCTTCATGCCGACTGATAGATTGAACCATCGAAACGGTATCCATTCTATCGAAGAAAAACTGTTTGGCATCGTTGACCTGTTCAGCACGAACAGACCCAGCCAACTTGGAAGTCTTTTGACTTGCAAGATGGATAAAGTTGTCCGAAAACTGGGACTCGAATGCCTTGTTAATTTGGTTAGACATTACTCTCTCCTATTAATTAATTTAGTTGTGCGGAGAGTTGCCCATACTTTGGACTCCCCTGACTTTTTGCCCTGGCCCTCTTAGGGTTGTCAGGAACAGCTTTACGGCGTTTTTTCTTGACGGTCTTCTTAGGGGCCAATGGCTTATCCACAGAAGGCGCGTCTTTAGGTACGATTGGTATCGCTCTAAAGAAATAACAGTTTCTTGTTTCTTCCGGCTCTACCAATGCGTTGTATTCCTCGCAAGTGCTTGTAGCATCGATAAAATACAAGCAGTCGCTGCACTTCACATCTTTGCTTAATCCCATTTACTCCTCCCCGTGAATCGTCGCGTTCCAGCGGTCAAGCATCTTAACCACTTGGTTATGACGCGGGTGAGTTTCATCGAAGTAAGCTTGGTAATCGTCCGACTTCGTATCATTATAAAAAGCATCTTTAGCAAGTTGAGCCGACTCTGGATCAGTAAACGCATTGACTTTCGGATCACCTAAATGACGACCTTCGCCAAAGTCTTTAGCGAGTCGATCTAAGAACCTTGCCAATCCAGGGTTGTTGCCAACGCCTGACTCTTCCAAGTATTTCTTGTCAGAGCCATCAGCGTATTTGTCAACCAGCCTTTGCACACCGGCAAGTTTCTCGTCGTACTGCCTGCCCCAATCTGCTCTTAACTCTATCTCAGCTCTTTGAATCGTATTCTCAGATTCGACTTGGCCTTCAACGTACATATCTTTACTGGTACTGTTCCACCAATCGTAAAGTTCGCTGACTTGCTTATTGTTCAAGCCTGCGTTGTGAGCCTTGTTTAAAAAAGCCTTTTCAAAGTTATCGTCGTAGCTCATGCCTTCCGGCAATTCAGCTTTCTCAAACTCGTAGCCGTCAGGTTGTTCTGGACGACCTAACTTTGTGTAATACCGCTCCCACTCTTCAGGAGTTGCTTTCTCGTCTGGGATGCGTACTGCACCCTCAAAATACCGTTCCGTTTCAACGTAACTTTTAGCTAACCCTGAAACGTCCTTGAACTTCTCCAAGGTTTTAATTCCCTGCAAGTCATCCGGCAATTCGTCCCGCCAGGATTTCTCTGCTACTTCTTCTACTGTTTCTTCTACTGCTTCGGTTGATTCCACGGCCTCTGCTTCTGAGGTTATCGTTTCTTCGCTCATGTGTTACCCTCTGTTTTCCCAGCGTTCCAAGTTGTGCTTTATCTGTAAGAACACAGCGCGGCAACCTTCGTTATATGCCGTAGTCTCAGGTTCCCCAGGAACAAAACTGGATGTGTTGTTATAAGCATCTTCAAGATGCTTGTAGACTACGGCGCCACTTTGGCTTTTGAATGTATCGTAAAACACTCGTAACAGCTTATCGCTATCCTTGTCCTGCGAATTGCTGGACGAGTGCTTGCTTGTCTTCGTCACTTAAATTTGCCGCTCCATCTTGTAAAACTTTCATTGCAGGCGCTGCCTTGCCAGCCGACTCCGCGACCTGGGCTGCCTGTTGCTGCTGAAGCATCGCTGCTTCTTTTTGTTTTGCTTCGTCAATCTTTTCTTGAGTTTCAGCCGCGCCTCGTATTCCCTTTTTAGGCACTCCCAATATTGGCGCTGCCAATCTCGCCATAGCTGGCAGATCAGGTATTTGCATAACCTCTGGATCAAGTTGCCCCCATTCCGCTAACATACCCAGCCAGCTTTGCATGGATTGAACTTCTGTTACCCTTTGCGCTCTTGCAAGTTGCCCGACATACTCAATATCAATTTTGTCCAAGCCATTTAAAATTTCTGGCGGGGGAGCGATTGCGCCTGCTCTTAACATGATGCCGACGGCTCTCTCTAACATTGGCCCTAACACTTCTGTTTCAAATCTTGCTATCGTCGGGCCAAGCAGTCTTTCCATCTCGCCGCGCCTGGTCATTATTTCTTCTGCTGTCATGCGCGAGCTGCTAGGCAAGTTAAGTTGATCCGTCAGGTACATATCGCGAATACCTTGTCGCAACTCCCCAGCTTTCAATGATGAAAGGTCGAGTCGCAATTCAGTAGGCAATAGCCTGACGTTCTGCGGGTCACGCGAGTAGACGATTGAGTTACCGCCTAACTTGACGTTGCCGATAAAGCCTTCTTCGCCAGTTAAGATAGAAGGGTTGACTGCTTTCTCTAAGCCAGTTAATTCCAGCTTTCTTAATTGGTTAAGCGATTTAATATCGTCCATCGCTATCATGGCAGGGCCACGACCACGCGTTTCGCCAGATGCCTTATCCCAGCGTCCGACCATGTAAGGGTTTTCGTGATAGCCACGCTGGTCTAATACCAAAGACATGTCCTTAAAAATATCAACGTGAGCGTATTCAAACTTGCTCGCAACCTTCGCGCCAATATCTGCAACGGGTGCTACCACTCGTACTAAATCAAATTTATCGTCAGGGTTTTTCTCTAATGCTTTTTGCACCGCGTCTGGGATGTTCTTTTCGCCAAACTGCTGTGCCATTTGCCTAGCTGTTCTGTCGTACTCCCAAAAGACTGTATCGACTAACCCTGATTCGCTTTCAGCAAACACATACGAGCTGATTGGCAACGCTCTAAAATTCAATCCGTTAAAGCCTTTATGCTTCAACCTTGCCTCTTCCATATAGAGACAGACTGTGGCGAATGAATTAAAGTCTTCGTAAACCTCATTAATGACAACGTAAAAGTTACTTTGGTTCAACGCGTAGCCAACGCTTTTAGCTAAGTCATCAAACCAGCGCAGAACATCCTGGTCGTCATTTAGATCAGCAAATTGCGAAGACTCTGGAATCTTAAAGCCGAACCACTGAATGGCTTTGCTTGTCAGAGTCTCTGCCATAATTAAAGCTAAAGTCTTGGAAGCATGAGGCGCAGTCGAGTCGTAATGCTTATGGCGCTGAGTGCCAGATACTCTCTGCTCATTAGGCGCTTGCTTGCCCATTCGCATAAAATCAACGACGTCTTGGTAGAAGCCATCCCAAAGAGTACGGTCTTCTTTAAGTCGCTCGTTCCTACTGAGTAATTGCTTTGCGTTTACTGCCATTAGTTACCGCCTAGTTTCGTTTTCTTAGTCGAGTCATCCTCGCCCTGCAATCCTGCCGCACCACCCTGGTTCGTAATCAAAGAGCTGCGGCCTTTACGTTTTGCAGCAATTTTCTGCATCCTGTCATCACGCTCCGTATCTTTCTCCTCTACTGGAGGCAAAGGAGCTGGAGGAGGAGGCAAAGGAGGTAATGATGGAGCTTTTGGTATCAGCGGCCCGTTAATCATAAACAGAAAGTCAAAGTTCATTTCGTTACCCTAAAGTTTTTTTCTTAATAGATGCGTTGTCATCGCCACCGCCTAATCCTTGCGCTCCTCCGCGATTCACAATCAAAGAACTTCTGCCAGAACGTTTGTTGCTCGCTCTTTTTTCTCGCTCCTCAGTGCTTTGTGCCATTGGCTCTACTGGAGCCGCTACTGGAGCTGGCTTTGGAGCCGGAGCCGGAGCGGGTCGAGGTGGTGGTGGTGAAGGTGCGCCCATTACCAAATATCTCCTACGTTTACAGCATGAGCTTGCAACGGTTCTGTTTGTTCAGGCCGAATGCTCATAGCTAATTCCATAAATGAATCCGCGCCATGACTCGCCCAATTATGCACCGGCCTTGCCTTGAACACTTGATTCTTGTCGTCATACTCTTTGTGATAATTTCTTAATGCTGCAATCAATCTTTCGCATTTCCTGCGATCCATCCAGCAACGACTAAGCAACTGCCTTGCCTGCTCAATCGCTTCTTCCTTCTTATTGACTTTCTTACCCGTTCTAAAATTGATGCCCAAACTACGCGCCGTTTCCCTACGAGTCTTACCTGTTGTTAACTCCCGCACTTCTATATCCCACGGGGCGTTATGGCTGTCGTAGGAATACGGCTTGCTTTTAACTTCGCTGATAAAGTGCGGCAGCCCTTCGCCACTCGCTTCGTAGTAGTCAATAATGCGTACCTCTTGACCATGCTGTTGAGCGAAGACCACTGACATCGAGTCATCTATTCCTAAATCCCAATATGTACTCGTCCTTAACTTTGGCTCCCACGGCACTCTGCAAATTCGCCCGTCTGTTTCCATACGAGTCATTTCTTTAGCAAAATAAGCGCCTGGAATGGCTGCGTGGAACGAGCAGTAATATTCCTGCTGGATCATTTGTTCATCCATTCCTTCGCGACGCTCTTCTTCTAAATCATCTGCGCTGACTACTCTGGAGCCATCTTCACCATCTGAGTCACGGCGAGTATCTTCCACCGTCAACTTCGAGCAAAACCACTGGTCGTTATTCTGCGCCATCTCAAACATGCGATGACCGTGATTCTGACCACGCGGCGTATATACAAACAACGCTATTCCATCATTCTCCCTGATAATAGGTCTTAGAAAATCCCACGCTTTAGGTGACATGATAGGATACTCACTAAAGAGTAAGCCAATCGGGTTTGTGCCGACCAGCCAATCCAGGCCCATGTCCGTCCCGACTAATTGATAGATACTCCCGTTAGTAAGAGTAACTTTCATATCAGTCTCGTTCTTAGATACGATCACCTCCTTAGGAAAATGATCCATTACCTTCAGACCGTCTTTATCAATTCCGTCCCAGATAGCTTTGCGAGCCTGTCGGGCGGTTGGGAACAAATGGTAATACTGGCCTTTGCGCTTGAACATTTCTCTGATGAACAAGTTAAGACCGCATTTATCTTTTCCTGCGCGTCTATGCCAGCAACACACGCCTCTTTTAATTCCAGCGTCAAACGCTTTAAAGAGTGGTATCTGGTATTGTCGCGGCTGGAAGTTGTAAGGTATTGTCAGTTTCGCCATTATAGTTAATCACGTTAATCTGAATCTGCGTTCCGACGTTGCCTTCTTCCTTCGGTGCTAGTTTCGACCACCAACTATAAAACTCCCTTTTATTTCTATCGTCCTTCTTCACAAACTCAGCGAATGCTCTCTCGCCGCCTATCCGCTCGAAGGTAGTCATCAACTGCTGACGCACACTTTGGGATGAAGCCTTGTCTACGCATTGCTCCAATGGTTCGAGGCGTAATGCCTTTACCTTTTCTTCTATTAGTTTCGCACCTTTCAACATGTCGTCCATCTTGCGTCACCATCCTGAAAATTCTTGACCACACTTTTTCCTTCAGCAACCTAAACATTGAATACCGCTTTGTTACAAAGTAATCAACGGCATGTGGAGCTGGGCAAGTTGAAAGAAGCGTGTGATACTCTTCCTCTTCCCTGTACCCGCCATCACACTTTGGCGCGTGGTTCTCAGCTATAATCGGATGCGCGAACACTATCTCTGGTATCCTGTCGCCATCCAAATCGTAGTAAATCGTTACGTTTCTCGGAACTTCGTTGACGTTCCACCCAATCATGTACTTCATAGGAGGCTCGACAAACCCTGGCCTCTCCATTTTCCATTGCTCGTAAACTTCTTTTGCAACCGCAGCTTTGCCGCAAGTCGTGAGGCTAAGGATTATTAACGCTATTAATAATCGCCTCAGTCGTGTCCTCGTATTTGCGAACACCTAATATGTAAGTGGATAACTCATCCAATTCCCTGTCCGTCAGGCAATGCTGCCCTGTGTCCTTAAAATCCAGCTTTGGCTCGGCTGGCCTAATCGGAGCAGCTAAGTTCAAGCTGTCCGGCAGTGACGCGCAGCCGCTAGTTATTAAAAAAGTCGCGAGGATTACCCCTGCTCTTTTTCGCCAAGTTCTTCCTATGCTCTGTCTCAATTTTATCTTTCTCGCGATTAATTTTTCCGTGAATGCCTAACGCGGCTTTTAACCCTGACGCTTTTTCCAGGTTCTTGCCTATCCGAATGAAGTACCATACTGCGCCCAATGCTGCTGCAATCGTCAATAGTAGCGTTGTCATAGTTTTTCACATAAGCTTTGGCAAATTTATAAACGTCCTTTTCAGCAAACTTGTTTTTAGCAAGGTTGAAAATCAAGCAGACTACCTGGCAGTTATCCTGCGTGTACCCTCGGCTTGAGTCGATCCTGTCTACGCTCGGCTGGAAAGGACTTTTCCTGCCTTTCTTATTTGCAAATGGCAAGCCTGTTTTCTGGCAAACTCCAGCTTTGACTCGCTGCCAATACCATTCATTTGTCAGGTCAAACTTCCAGCCTTTCTTAATTGCCCTATCTGCAATCACGCCAACAGGGTTTTCCTGACGCCATTCCCTGCAACGCGCCTTCTGTTTATCAGGGTGCTTCTCGCGCCACTTCTTAGCTCGCGCTCGACCCTTAGCTTTTCTCTCTGCGTCAGATTGAACCAAATTTATTTCTTAGCGGGTTGCTCTGGGTCATCACTGTTTCTGTTCTTGCCGACGTTCAAAGACGCCCAATTTAAAACTCGCATCACAGTGTCGTACACTTCATTGCCTTTCACCGACGGCATAACCGCAGTTACCATATTCGCCAATGCGATCATAAACGCTACGCAAGTGACTGCTGTGTTGTCGTTTAGCAAACCTGTCAGCATCTCCATTTCATTTCCTCAATTTAGTTATTTTCTTAATGCAGCCCAAAGGAATCTGCATTCTCCCTGTGATACTTTTATTTGCCTTATCTCGATGCTCTACATTGCTGAAGAGCCACAAGTTATGCTCTGTCTCGCCTAAGTAATAGCCAATCGTGCTGACCGGCATATCCTTAGCGTCTTTCAACGCATCCTTTAAATCTGTCCAGCATTCATCCCCTAAGTCCGCAGCATCTCGCCACTCGACTACAATCGGGTCTTCAACTTTAAGCTTTGGCAATCAATACACCCACATAACAGGCGATGCTTTTTTGTCATCTGAAATATCGACATGGATAAACTGCTTATGAATGCCCATGCGATGAAATTGAGTCCTCAGGTAACCGACCAGCTCATCTCTGTCCTTCGAGTTCGTGCATCCAATATCAGCCGCTTCGCCTATGAGGTGCGAGCTAGTGCTGGAAGAACCAGCGTTGCCATTTGACTTTTTGCAGCGATGCCCTGAGTTGATGCGCATAGGCTTGCCGTACATCTGGCGAACTATTTCCAAGCGGTTAATTAAGTCGGTCTTCACTTCGTTAGCGCCGCAGCCGCATTTGCAGCTAAACTCTTCTTTTGTAAAGTGGCTCCAGTTCATTTACACTCATTTATTATTCGTTGTAAGATTTCAACAAATCGTGCTTTTCCTTATCCATCGTTCTGTAATAGTCCTTCATTTCTTTGTCGCGCTTTTTTAAATAAGCTTTCTCTCGTTTCAAGCGCTTTGCCTCTTTTTTCTTTTCGCTCTTCAACTTCTCTTTAGCTTGCTTAGAAACAGTACTCTTCTTACCAGTGACTATGCTCTTGCCACCACCGCCGCCGCCAAACCGATTAGGGTTAAGCGCGAAGTCTCCACCGCCTGGGCCAACTTTTCTCTTCTGAGTCATCCATCGTCCTCTTCAAAAAACGCTTCGCATTCAAATAAAAAATCTGCCAGCTCTTGCTCTGGGTCAACTAATCTAATTACTACGTCCATGCCAACGCCTTCCCAGCCTAGCCAGGGAGTTACTAACAGCCCCCACTCCTTATCCCTGTCAAGAAACACATTTAACCCTCCCGCGTTTCTGCCACTCGTAATGGCTCATGCTGCAAAGCCATTCGCCAGCGTCTTCTCCCCAAATCCAGAAGCTCGCGCATTTAGAGCATCCCATCGCTGGGAAGACATGCTCAAATATCTGCTCCTCCCAATACTCCATCACTCCGTCGCAGTCGCTATAAGCACAAGCGCTAGGACTTTCGCCAATGATTCGCAGGCGTGGGAGGGTCTTCTTCTTCCAACTCTTTGACAATCCACTTGAGAGTGCGTTCATAAGGAACACGCTTAATGCCTTTGCCGGAGTAATAAGAGTTCATCATTTCTTCAAAGGCAGGAAAGGAGCTTTGGACGCCGACTCCGCGAAACGGATCAGACATTAAATACTCATTAGCGTCGTGAACGACTCTAGGGCTAGGCTTAACCCTATCCCTGACCAACCTTAGCTGACGCTTCATTAGAATACTGACAATCGCTTACCTCGAAAGTATTGCTCCTTAAATACATTATACTGAGGAGTGAATAGGCTCGCAACGTATTGCATATAAAGCGTTAAAAAATACTCTTGCGTGGAGGGCTGAAATGTGATATAATCGAATTAAGAGATAACTTGATTAGTTATTTTTAATCTAGTTAGCAAGTTACTTCTTAACACTCTTAAGAATGGTTTTAATTTTTCGCAGAAAAATAAGATACATTCTTTTGCTTTAGCAAAAGGGAGGCTTTAGCCGACTAGGTTTTGTTTCCCAAACAATGATTATATAAATGTATTGCCAGGAGTCTGTTCTGCTTCCAGAACTAGCCCTCCGGGGTTATCGCTCTGCGAGGCTAAAACAACGCCATATAAATCTATATACTTAAACACTCCTCTTAAGACTCTCCTATACTGT
>Ga0098060_1001230_pt1 | contig 10487 bp, 9 predicted proteins | sample 21_taG_FD_77063 | JGI IMG/M metagenome (GOLD analysis project Ga0098060, IMG submission 77063) | Marine viral communities from the Subarctic Pacific Ocean - 21_ETSP_OMZ_AT15319 metaG | ecosystem: Environmental > Aquatic > Marine > Oceanic | place: Pacific Ocean | collected 2015-01-19 | reverse complement strand
TGTTCGAGAAATCGGGTTTCGTGTTCATAGTCTTGTCCTTGCAAAGCCGTGTGTGCGGGGCGGCGCGGAAGGGGGGGAGCCCCCCCGCGTCAGGCGGCGTCTTGGGATTCGCCCAAATACGCCTCGCGCACCTTGGGGTGGCCTTTGATGTTGTCAGGGGTGTCTTCGACCAGCGGGGTGCCTTGGGCCAACACGGTGATCCGTTCCGCCAGCGAGAACACCACATGCATGTCGTGTTCGATGATGGCGATGGTAATGTCGCGTTCGTCCTTGATCTGCTTCAGCAGGTCGATGGTATTGTTGGTATCGGCCCGCGCCATGCCCGCTGTGGGTTCATCCAGCAGCAGCAGGCGCGGGTCTTGAGACAGGCACATCGCGATTTCCAACCGACGTTTGTCCCCGCGCGACATAGAGGCCGCGTGCATATGGCGCTTGTCGGCGAGCTTCATCTCGACCAGCATCTCCTCGGCTTTTTCGATCACGTCACGTTGGCTCGACATGGCGGTGAGCGCGTTCATCTGGAACGCCCCGTCACGTTTGGCAAAGCAGGGGATCATCATGTTCTCCTGCACGCTGAGATCACCAAAGATCTCGGGCGTCTGGAAAACGCGGGAAATCCCCATCTGGTTGATCTCGTAGGGTTTGCGCCCCAGCACCGACTGCCCGTCGAACATGACCGATCCGGTATCGGGGATCAGCTTGCCCACCAGACAGTTCAGCAGCGTGGATTTGCCCGCCCCGTTCGGCCCGATGATCGCATGGACCGAGTTTTCCGCGACGCTGAGGTTCACGTCGCTCAGCGCTTGCAACCCGCCGAAACGTTTGCCGACATTTTTGACTTCGAGAATGGCCATCTGTTCAGCTCCTTCTTATTCGGCTGGGGGTGTGTTGCGTTGTGCGGCGGCGTCTGCCTCGACCGATCCGGCGTTGCGGTCCTTGCGGCGGAACACGCGACCGATACGTTGACCGCCTTCGACCAGACCACCGGGCAGGAAGATCACGACCAGCATGAACAGCAGGCCCAGCGTCAGGTGCCAGCCCTTGCCCACAAAGGGGTGGATCAGCGTGATCAGTGTGTCTTCCAGCCCGTCGGGCATAAAGGCGAACCAACCGTGCAGCACGTTATCGTTGATCTTGGAAAAGATGTTTTCAAAGTACTTGATAAAGCCCGCGCCCAGAACCGGCCCCAGAAGGGTGCCCGCACCACCAAGGATGGTCATCAGAACCACCTCGCCCGAGGCGGTCCACTGCATCCGTTCGGCACCGGCAAGCGGGTCCATTGCGGCCAGCAGGCCACCGGCCAGACCGGCATACATGCCAGAGATGACAAAGGCCGCCAGCGTGTAGGGTTTGGTGTTCAGGCCGGTGTAGTTCATCCGTTGCTGGTTCGATTTCACCGCCCGCAGCATCATGCCGAAAGGCGACCGGAAGACGCGGATCGAGATATAGAACGCCAGCAGCATGATCACGGCACAAAGGTAATACCCGACCGAGAAGGTGAAGGACCACGCCCCGAAATCCAGCGTCGTCGCCGCATTCATTTGCGCCCCGAACAGATTGGGGTAGCTGGGTGCATTCGCCCCATCAAGGATACGCGGATCGCTCAGCGCGATTTGCAGGCCGGTTTCGCCATTGGTGATCGGCGTCAGCACCGAATAGGCAAGGTTGAACGACATCTGCGCAAAGGCCAGCGTCAGGATCGAAAAGTAGATCCCCGACCGGCGCAGCGAGACAAAGCCGATCACGACAGAGAAAAGCCCCGCCACGATCACCGACAAAAGGATCGCGGGGATCACGTTCATCGACAAGAGCTTCATCATCCACACGGCAGAGTAGGAACCGACCCCCAGAAAGGCCGCGTGACCAAAGGAGAGGTATCCGGTCAACCCGAACAGAATGTTGAACCCGATGGCAAAGATGCCAAAGATCACAAAGCGTTGCATCAGGTCGGGGTAGCCCGCGTTGAACTGCGCCAGCCCTGATCCGGCGGGGAAGGGGTTCAGGATGATAGGGGCTGCCATGGTCAGGAATGCCACCACCAACAGCAGGAGAAAGTCTTTTTTCGTGAGTGAGTGCATGGGTTATTCCTCCATCACGCCTTTGCGGCCCATCAGGCCACGGGGGCGTGTCAGCAAGATGAGTATCGCGACAACGTAAATGATGATCTGGTCAATACCGGGCAGGATGTTCTTGACCTCGTTCATGGAGGCAAAGCTTTCCAGAATACCCAGCAAGAACCCCGCCAGCACGGCACCGGGCAGCGACCCCATGCCGCCGACCACGACGACCACAAAGCTCAGCACCAGAAAATCCATACCCATGTGGTAGTTGGGCGAATTGATCGGCGCGTACATGACACCGGCCAGACCGGCGACCGCGGCGGCGATGCCGAACATGATGGTGAAACGTTTGTCGATGTTGATGCCAAGCAGACCGACTGTCTCGCGGTCGGCCATACCGGCGCGCACAACCATCCCGAAGGTGGTGAACTGCAAGAAGGCAAAAACGCCGCCGATGATCACCGCCGAGAAGGCGAAATAGATCAGGCGCCAGTAGGGGTAGATGATCGCATTGGGATCAAAGCCCAGCATCACGCCAAAGTCGAACGACCCGCGAAACGCCTCCGGGGCGGAGGTAGGGATCGGGTTCGCGCCGTAGAAATACTTGATCACCTCTTGCAACACGATCGCCAGACCGAAGGTTACCAGAATCTGGTCGGCATGGGGGCGCTTGTAGAAATGTTTGATCAACCCGCGCTCCATGACAAAGCCGATGGCCAGCATGATCGGCACGGCAAAGAGGATCGACAGGGGAACGGACCAATCCAGCATCCAGGCACCGGCGGTCTCTCCGAACCAGTCCTTGATATAGAGAATGTCCTCGTATTTCGGCTTGCCCAGAAAATCGACGCCGGAGGGTTCCGATGCCTTATGGCTGAGCGTGAAAATCTTGCTTAGCGTGACGGCGCAGAAGGCACCGATCATGAACAGCGCCCCATGGGCAAAGTTCACGACACCCAGCGTGCCGAGAATTAACGTCAGACCAAGCGCGATGAGCGCATAGGCTGAACCTTTGTCCAACCCGTTAAGAAGTTGCAAAAGAATGGCGTCCATCGCGGTGCCCTCGAATTTTTAAGAAGTGAAAGGCGGAAAAGCCCGCCGGCAAGGTAAGGCAGGGGTCGCCCCCTGCCTTAGACTTGATTTACGCGCCGGGGTTGCAGTCGCCCAACTCGCCGCCCGCAAACATCGGGTGTTCAGGTGCATAGGTGACCTGATCGGCTGGGGTGACTTCGACGATTTCCACGAGATCGAATTCATTCTCGGGGTTCTCTTTGCCGCGCACGACCACAACGTCCTTGAAGCACTGGTGGTCATCGGCGCGGTACAGCGTCGGGCCGTTGCCCAGACCGTCGAATTCGAACCCGGCAAGGGCTTCGCCGACGGCGCAGGGGTTGAACGACCCGGCACGGGCCACCGCATCCGCATACAGCAGCGTCTGCGCATAGCAGGTCTGGGCCGCCTGGCTGGGGGGGAAGCCGTATTTTTCGCCAAAGGATTGAACGAACGCGTTGGTGCCTTTGTAGCGGTCGCCCATCTGGTTCTCGAGCTTCCAGTCCCAGTTCTGCGAGCCGACGATACCGGTGATATTCTCACCCGCACCACGGGCCATCAGCTCTGAATAGAGCGGCACGACGATCTCGAAGTTCTTGCCGTTCACCTGTTTTTCGCGCAGGCCGAACTGCACGGCGTTGGTCAGCGAGTTGACCATGTTTCCGCCGTAGTGGTTCAGCACCAGAACATCCGCACCGGAGTTCAGGACAGGCGCGATATAGGACGAGAAATCGGTCGCGGCGAGCGGCGTGCGCACGTCGTTGATGGTTTCCCAGCCCATGGCTTCGGTCGCGGCCTGAATGGATTCCTGCTGCGTCCAGCCCCATGTGTAGTCGGCTGTCAGGCTATAGACCTTGCGATCATCGCCATAGAGGTTTTTCAGCACCGGTGCCAAAGCGGCAGCGGACATATAGGCGTTGAAGAAGTGACGGAAGCCATTGGCTTTCTTGTCTTTACCCGTGGTGTCGTTCGAATGGGTCAGACCCGCCATAAAGATCACGCCGGCCTCTTGGCACAGGCCCTGCACAGCAACCGCCACGCCCGAGCTTGAGCCGCCCGAGATCATGATCGCGCCGTCTTTCTGGATCATCGACTGCGCCGATGCGCGGGCCGCGTCTGATTTGGTCTGCGTGTCGCCGGTCACGAACTGGACCTTCTTGCCCATGATCCCGTTACCTTCCAGCGCCTTAGAGCTGAAGGTGTTCAGCATACCGCCGTCGCCCTGACCGTTCAGGTGCTCGACCGCCAGCTCGAACGCGCGCAGCTCGTCTGCGCCTTCGTCCGCATAGGGGCCTGATTGGGGTACGTTAAAGCCAAGCGTCACCGTGTCGCCCGTTGGCGCGTTGGTAAAGCCGGAATGCGCGGCCGCGCTTAGATACGTCGGCAGCGCCAGACCGGCCCCGGCAGCAGCGCCGGTTTTGATCACGCCACGACGCGTCAAGTTAGAAAATGACATGTATTTCCTCCCAAATGTTGAAATCACGGCCCGATTATTTTTCCGGGTCCATGATGCACAGAGGTGCAAATATGATATGAGAGGAAAACTGAAAACCGATCAACAAGCCCCTTGATAAAAACAACTATTCTGTAAATATATTCGCACAGGTTGAGGGGGATTTGTAAATTTAATGATATTGCAGCGCAGAAAGCCGTTGATAACGCGATATAATTCGTGCGGGGGGGCCGCGTGACCCGTGATGCGCTGACCGGCAGCCGCATCCGTGAACGTCGGGTGATGGCGGGGCAGAAACAGGCGGACCTTGCCAAGCGGATCGGCATCTCGGCCAGCTATCTGAATCTTATCGAACACAACCGTCGCAGAATCGGCGGGAAACTGCTGCTGAACATCGCCGCCGCCCTAGGGGTGGAGCCGACGGCGTTGACCGAAGGAGCGGAGGCTGCGCTGATCGCCACCCTGCGCGAGGCGGCGGATGATGCGCGGCTCAGCGGGCCAGAGGCGACCCGCGCCGATGAATTTGCCGGGCGGTTCCCGGGCTGGGCCGATGTGCTGGCCAACGCACAGCGCCGGATCGCCACGTTGGAGCGTACGGTCGAAACCCTGACCGACCGGCTGGCCCATGACCCGCATCTGGCGGCCTCTATGCACGAACTGCTGACGACCGCTGCCGCGATCCGGTCCACCGCGTCGATTTTGGCCGATACCAAAACGCTTGAACCCGAATGGCGCGACCGGTTTCACATCAACATCGATCAGGACAGCCGTCGCCTTGCCGATAGCGCGCAGGCGCTTGTGGGCTATCTTGAGGCCGACCCCGAAATCACCCCCGCCGCCGATTCCCCGCAAGAGGAGGTAGAGGCGTTTCTGGCCGCACATCGCTATCGTTTTGCCACGCTCGAGGTCACGGAAGGGGATGCGGATGCCATCGACAAGCTAATCCAGACCGCCCCCGAACTGCAAAGCGTGGCCGCGCGTCACATCGCGCGCGATGTGTTGCAGCAGATCGCCATCGACGCCGAAGCCTTGCCGATCACGCGGCTGACACAGGCGCTTGACCGGCTTGGACCCGACCCCGTGGCGCTTGGTGCAGAGCTGCGCCAGCCCGTGGCCCGCGTCTTGCGGCGCATGGCAACGGTGCCAGAACTGGGGGCAGGGCTGGTGATCTGCGACCGGTCGGGCACGTTGATCTTTCGCAAATCCATCGACGGTTTCGTCGTGCCACGCTTTGGGGCCTGTTGCCCGCTTTGGCCGCTGTTTGCCGTTCTGGGCAGCCCGGGCATGGTGCAGAAACAACGGGTCGCGCAATTGGGACGGGGCCATTCCGCCTTTGACTGTTTTGCCACCTGCGAGACGCAAAACGTGCGCGATTACAACGCGGTACCCTTGCTTCATTCGGTGATGTTGATCCTGCCCGCAGGGCCGGACAGCGCGCCCGCGCTTGATGTGGGGGCCACCTGTCGCGTCTGCCCGCGCGCGGCCTGTCCGGCGCGGCGCGAACCGTCGATCCTGAATGACGGGGTCTAGCGCGGGGCAACAGGCTTTTGACAGGGCAGGGTTTTCCGTGCATCTTGCCGCTCGGCCTACCGAGATCGCGGCACAAGCGACCAGGGCCACAGGGAGGGATTTTGCCAATGGGCAAGCATGTGGTGCTCGTGGAAGACGAGACGAACATCGCCGAGGCGATACGATTTTTACTCGGCCGTGAGGGCTGGCGCGTTGAAACGCTGGCCAATGGCGCGACAGCCGTGGAGGTGATCCGCAACGCCAGCCCCGATCTGGTGATGCTGGATGTGATGCTGCCGGGCAAAAGCGGTTTCGAAATCCTGAAAGAACTGCGTGCGGATGCCGCGCTGGCCGATCTGCCGATCCTGATGTTGACCGCCCGCGGTCAGACCCGCGACCGCGAAATCGCGCTAGAGGCCGGGGTCAGCCGGTTTATGACCAAACCGTTTTCCAACGCCGATATGCTGGCAGCCGTGCGCGATCTGACCGCCGCAGGCACCGCAAAAGCATGAGCAAGCCCCCCGGCTCGCCGCTGTTTCTGGAACGGCGCAGCTACCGGTTTCGCCGCATGATGGATGCCGTCCGTCTGCTGCCCTTGCTGGTGCTGGCCTTCTGGATGGTGCCGCTGCTCTGGCCTGTGCAGGATTCCCCCATCGGCGCGGCCGTGCCCATGTCGCACGCGCTGCGCTATGTCTTTGGCGTCTGGCTGGCGGGCATCGTCCTATGCTTTCTGCTCTGGCGGCGCACGGCGCGGCAGATTGCTCAGGAAGCTCAAGACTGATGGTGTCGCTGAACCAGTTGGTCGCGGTCTGTCTGCTGTATGTGGTCGGGCTCTTTGCCGTGGCCTTCGCGGCAGAGCGTGCGGCGGCACGGGGGCGGGGTGACTGGCTGTTGCGCTCTCCGCTGGTCTATACGCTGTCGCTGTCGATCTATTGCACCGCCTGGACCTTTTACGGCGCCGTTGGCTATGCCGCGCGGTCGGGGTTGGAGTTTGTGACGATCTACCTTGGCCCGTCGCTGGTGATGATCGGCTGGTGGTGGGTGCTGCGGCGGTTGGTACGCATCGGGCGGTCGCATCGGGTGACCTCTGTCGCGGATCTGATTTCCTCGCGCTACGGCAAATCGAACCTGCTGGCGATCTTGGTCACCATCATGGCGGTGATCGGGGTGACGCCCTATATCGCGCTGCAACTTCAATCGGTTACCCTGTCCCTGTCGATCTTTGCCAGCGCCGAGCCGGGGGTGACACCGGGCAGCGATCCGCTGAATTCCGCACAGGCGGCCTTTTGGGTCGCGGTGGGGCTGGCGCTATTCACCGTGCTCTTCGGCACCCGCAATCTCAACGTGAACGAACGCCACCACGGCGTGGTCATCGCCATCGCTGTCGAGGCGGTGGTCAAGCTGCTGGCCCTACTGGCCGTCGGCGTTTTCGTGGTCTGGGGGCTGGCGGGCGGCGTCGATCAGGCGCTGGCGCAGATTGACCGGTCGGCCCTTGGTCAATGGCAGGTCGAAGGCGGCCGTTGGGCCGCGCTGACGCTGCTGGCTGCTGCCGCTTTCATCTGCCTGCCGCGGATGTTTCAGGTGCTGGTGGTGGAGAATGACGACGAACGTCACCTGCAAACCGCCAGCTGGGCCTTCCCGCTGTATCTCATGCTGATGAGCCTGTTTGTCGTGCCGATTGCCGTGGTCGGGCTGGACTTGCTGCCCGAAGGGTCGAACCCCGATCTGTTCGTGCTGAGCCTGCCGCTCAGCCAAGGGCAGAACAGCCTTGCGATGTTTGCCTTTCTGGGGGGCTTTTCCTCGGCCACGTCGATGGTGATCGTGGCGACGCTGGCGCTGTCGACGATGGTGAGCAACCATATCGTCATGCCGATCTGGCTGACCTACGGGCAGAACACGGTGCAGCAATCGGGCGATGTGCGTCATGTGGTGATCCTGTCGCGACGGCTGTCCATCCTGCTGATCATCTCGCTGGGGTATTTCTATTACCGGCTATCGGGCGGCGGCGGTGCGTTGGCGGCGATCGGGACGATCTCTTTCGGGGGGGTCGCGCAGTTCCTGCCGGTGTTGTTGGGCGGTATCTTCTGGCGCGGGGCCACGCGCACGGGGGCCGTCTGCGGGCTAAGCGTGGGCTTCGCGATCTGGGTCTATACGATGCTCTTGCCCAGCTTTGGCGCAGGCGCGGCGCTATCGGTTGCGACCTTTCAGGACGGGCTGTTCGGTATGATCTGGATGCGCCCCGAAGCCTTGTTTGGAATCAACGGTTTGGACCCCACTGTTCACGCAGTGATCTGGAGCCTTTCGCTGAACGCGCTGGTCTTTGTCGCCGTGTCCCTGTTCAGCTTTCCCGCCCCGGTCGAGCGGCTGCAAGGCGCGCAATTTGTCAATATCTTCGACCATTCCACCGCCGCCCGCGGGTGGAGCGCGTCCGTCGCGGCCAGCGAGGATCTGATGATCATGGCGCAGCGGATTTTGGGCCCCGCCGAGGCGCAGGGATTTTTCCGCGCGCAAGCCCAGTTGCAGGAAAAATCGGATGGTTTGCCAGAGCCAACGCCGCGTTTTGTTCAGGCGCTGGAGCGTGAATTGGCGGCCTCGGTCGGGGCGGCGACGGCCCATGCGATGGTGTCGCAGCTGGTCGGCGGTGCCTCTGTCTCGGTGCAGGATCTGCTGGCGGTGGCGGACGAATCGGCGCAGATGCTGGAGTATTCAAGCCAGCTTGAAATCAAATCGCGCGAGCTGACCGATACCGCCGCGAAGCTGCGGCGCGCCAATGACAAGCTGACGCAACTGTCGCATCAGAAAGACAGTTTTCTGAGCCAGATCAGCCATGAACTGCGCACGCCCATGACCTCTATCCGGTCGTTCTCCGAGATTCTGCGCGACGCCCAAGGGCTCGGGCCCGAGGAAAAGACGCGCTATGCCTCGATCATCCACTCCGAAACCATCCGGCTGACGCGGTTGCTGGACGATCTGCTGGACCTGTCTGTGCTGGAAAACGGCGAGGTGTCGTTGAACCGTCAGCGCGGGTCGCTGCGCGATGTGTTGGATCAGGCCGTGACCACAGCGCGCGCCGCCAACACCCGCGCGATCACCATTGACCGCGATCTGGCGGGCGAGGAGGTGATGTTGGAGACAGATCTGGACCGGCTCGTGCAGGTTTTCATCAACCTTATCACAAATGCGCAGAAGTATTGCGTTGCCGACGACCCAAAGCTGTCGATCCGCGCCCACCAGCAGGGGCGTCGCATCATTGTGGACCTGATCGACAATGGCGCGGGGATCGATGCTGCGTCTCAGGAATTGATTTTCGAAAAGTTTAGTCGTTTGCCCGGGCAGGGCGGCGAGGGGGCCGGTCTAGGGCTGGCGATATGCCGCGAGATTATCAAACGTTTGCAGGGGGATATCTCGTATCTCACCGAGGTGTCGGGCACCGGTTTTCGGGTTGAACTGCCGTTGGCGCAGAGCGGGGCCTAGCGCGATTTTTTCGGTTCTTTAAAGGGAATCGTAACCTCTCTGCGTCATTTCATAGGGGTGAAATGGCAGTGAAGGTGGCGTGCGATGGGGTAAGGGATGTGAGTTTCGTCAAATGATGCCGGTGACATCAGATGCGGGGTGACAGCGCCGTCTTGGCGCTATCCGTTGGTATGGCTTCCGCAACGGCGCGGTTGGCCTGATCCTTGGCGGATCGACCCGTGGCGCGTTGACCGGTGGCGCGTTGCGGTTACGCGTAGGGGGCGCTGAGCACGCCGCGCATGTGGCTTAGGTCGTAGCCACCGGCCCGTGCGGCCTCAATCAGCGCGTCTGCCGGTTGTTCGCCTGCCTGACCCAAGGCCCAAGCGATGGTCGACCGTGTGCCCGAGGCGCAATAGGCCAGAACAACCTCGTCCTGCGCCACGCCGATCTCGCGGTTACGGGCAATAACATCTGGGGTCATCGTTTGGTGCGTCAGCTCCTGCACCGCAAAGCGCAGTCCAGCCGCCTCTGCCGCGGCCTGGATGGCGGCATGCTGATGGCTGGGGGGCACTTCCGCGTCGGGACGGTTGCACAGGATCAAGGTAACGCCAGCCTCTTTGATCGCCTCCATATCGGAGGGGTCGATCTGAGGGGCAGCAAAGAAGCGGGGGGTGATTTGACGAATATCCATAGTTTGACTTATCCAGCCGCCCGCGTTGTGTCTAGTATCCGCCGCGCTTTGGGGGCGATCATCATACCCACCAGCATGGTGATCAGAAAAATCAGGCCCCCCAAGCCGCCAAAGCCAAGCGACGCCAGCGCAGGCCCCGGGCAAAGCCCGACCAGCCCCCAGCCCGCGCCAAAGAGCACGGCCCCCACGATCAGCTTGCGGTCCAGCCGCGGGTCGGGGCGTTCGGGGAAATCACCGCCCACCACGGGCCGCCGCCCACGGGTCAGCGCCC
>Ga0098060_1001227_pt1 | contig 10495 bp, 14 predicted proteins | sample 21_taG_FD_77063 | JGI IMG/M metagenome (GOLD analysis project Ga0098060, IMG submission 77063) | Marine viral communities from the Subarctic Pacific Ocean - 21_ETSP_OMZ_AT15319 metaG | ecosystem: Environmental > Aquatic > Marine > Oceanic | place: Pacific Ocean | collected 2015-01-19 | reverse complement strand
CGAATGCTAAGGACATTAAACAAATACCATTCTGTCATCTTTAAAATAAGCTGTGCTTGGCCCTAATAAATTTTCACGCATACTTCTTAGTCCTTTCTTATAATCATCTAAAGCAAAAGCAGCCGCTTGAGGATTTTCTTTAAATTGATGTATAAAATATCTAGCCTTAGCCATCAAAGTTGTACTATACAAATCAGGAAATACAATAGTATCTCCATGTGCTGACAACTCTGTAGGCAAGTCATACGCAAAAAACCAGACCTTATACACTTTGTCGGGTATAGGACTTAATCCAAAGTTACGACCATCAGGACTACGAATAACAGCGTTTGGTTGCCCATAATTTTGAGCATCCGCATCATCGCTATTTTCTCTGGTACGTCTAAAATCTTTCCATGTTTCTGCAGTAAAAAAAGATAAATTCTGAGATACATAAGGAGCGGATTCACCACTGACTCCTACAGTAGTTATGTAAAAATTATCCCATTCAATTGCCCCATAGTCACCAGTTGCGTCACTACTAGCAGCTTTTAGCTCATACCATCTTGTTCCAGCCACTGTGTCTACAGAAACATTTCCATACATAGGATCTGTAGCTCCACTTTCTCCAGTGGCTAAAAAAGGCCATTTAGGTTCTTCAGTTACCATATCTAAATAAGCCCTATTTACACAATCTTTTGCATGAGCTTGTATACCAATAGCAGAACTAAAATTAGAAGAAGTTAATATAACTTCATTTAATTCTCTTAATAGTTCATTTGTTAATGTTAGATATGATTTAGCCATTACTTAAACCTTTTTTAGATAGCTGTTCCTTTACTTGGATCAGGGCTATCTTGTTCATTGCGAACTTTTGGATACTTTAAATCTACTTGTTTTTGATAAGGAAATTGATTTCCTACAGACTCTGTACAAACCTTTTCTTTTTCTTGAATAGATTTATAACTAGCACTAGAAATAACAGTAGTCATTTTAATTTGCCTTTGCTACTTGCATTGCACTAGCTAAACCGCCGCCTGTGTACATGCTACGCTTTTTAGTTCCACCCACCATCATACCATCGCGCTTTTTGCCACCCATCATATACATATCACGCTTCTTCTTGTCTTTGTCCATACTACTTTTCATATCAACTTTTCTCTTTATGATTTACAGGATTATCAGGATTTCTAAAAATCCTGTCATAGTTTTCATCAGCTTTTTTCTTGTCTTCGTTTCTATAATATGCAGAACGAATTTTTATTTTTTTATGTACATTAAATCTAACGGGGTTTTGTTCGCTTCCAATTTGAGGCATAGGTTATACCTGTTTGAAATACATCGTGACTTCAAAACCAAGTCTTAATTTTTGGTAAGTAGGCTTAGACCATTTCATATTATTCTCCATAAATTAAAGGGGGCCATATTTCAGACCCCCGATAATCTTAGTCGATACCGTAGAATGCAGATACCAATGCTTCTGGACGAAGTACTTTAGCTCCATAAACATGAAGACCACGTACAATGTCACCAAAGCTATCAGGATCTCGGATCACTTCAGTATTTACAATAGTTTGAGCTGTACAAGTAGCAGACATATGACCAGCAAGACACTGACCAGCAGCATTACTAGTAGCTGCAATGTTGTTAGTCTTGTACATGTCAAATCCACGCAGCTTGCCAGAGGATACCAATCCATTGCGGATAGAACCTTGACCAGCATTGTAATCGACAGACAGAAGTTTTGAGTTGCTTTGTACAAGCTGCTCATAGAACTCTGGATTTGCTAAGAACCAACGACCTTCTTCAGGAACATTTTGCTCGTCAAGAAGACGCGCCATGTGTGAAAGAACATCAATTGGGTCATGCTCATTAGTACCAAAACCAATATCAAGATTACCAGTACCATCAAAAGTACCAGATGCTAGATCAGTAGCACTATCAGAACCCAAAATGTGATTCGGACTAGCAGCTGACACGCCAGCAATCATAGTTGCAATTACGCCTTCATCAAAAGCATCACGCAAAGAGTAGGCTGCTGAAGATGCAGCTACTTCACGGAAGTTAACATGAGACATATTGGTTTCAATATCATCTACGATGAATTTAAAAGCATTAGCTGTATCTACAACCAAGTTAACTTCTTGATCAGTTAGTTTAGTTGCAGTTACATCCGCACCCCTTTCATACTGATATACAGTAATTTCAGGTTCTTTGATGATACGTACTGAATCACCATAAGCTGCAATTTCTCCAGAATAATCAGTATTAGTGATTGCTTCTGCAACAGAAGACTTACGGAAGAAATTAAGAACCGTCTTACTATAAATAGCAGGAAGGAAGTATGAGTTAGTTTGACCAGCTACGGAGTTAGCAAAGTTAGCGTTTGTATCCGTACTCGGTTCAAAATATTGATCTGATTGGTTATAAGCCATTATATATTACCTCAATAAAAAACAAGTTATTTTGTCACTCGTCCTTCACTGATTGCTTGGTTAATATCGTCTTGATATTTATCAAAATCAGTAACGGACATTTGAGCGATTTCCCGTTCAGTCCATATCTTAGGTTGTTTAGTATCGATGGATTTCGTTTTAGTCGAAACCATGTCTGCTGCACTTCCTTTAGATGCAGACTGTGTTTTGGTTGACCTAGCAGTACTACCATTTTCGAGTTTAAACAAATCAATAGCTTTACTAGCTAAAGACGCATTATTAGGATTGTTGTACACCCAGTTTTGTATTTCTTCAGGTTGAAGCCTAGCCCACTCATGAAACTTTTCATCGCCGCGAATGTTTTCAAAGTCAGGATGCTTTTGACGCAACTCAACTTCAGCTTCTTTCTTAGCTATGTCTGTTTCACGTTGCTTTAATGCAACTAGCTCTTGACGTATATCTGTCAATTGCTGTTCATTTTGCAAATGTGCTACAGTCTCAACTGTATCGTACAGGTCTGGATTTTTTTTCCTAAAGGCTTCTAAATCTTCAGCACTTTTAGGAGCTTGATACTGAGGAGTATTTGTTTGTACTTCAGCTACTAGCTCTTGTTCTCGCTGTTTAAATTCAGAAACTTTATTATCATAATGCTTCTTTAAATCATCGTAACGCTTCTTATAATTTACATCCTTAGATTCATTTTCAGGGGCTTCAGCTTTTTTGCTGGAGGTGGCCTTATTAGTCTGAGGCTCAAAGAAAAGACCATCAGCATTAGCAAAATTAGGAGTTTGCTGTTCATGCCAATCTTTCTTTGCGTTATAAGGGTTTGCTTCTTGTTCCTCGATTTTATCTGCAACAGTCATGTTACTTCTCCAAACGGGGCTTGTTGTTTGCAAGGTAGCCTATCTTGTTGTTTCGTCAAACTGATAGGGGCTTGTTACTTCAAGGTAGCCGTATTAACGTATACTCGGCATTTTGCTTGACCCAGCCATCTGGCGCTGAATAATATCTTCATTGCTCATAGATGCCTTTGACAAGCTGTCAGGCCGACTCATTAAGCCACCATCATAAGCACGTTCAGCCTCATCCATTACTCGTTGGAGGTTGTCAGCGCCTATTTGATCAGTAGCCTTCTTGGTCATAACAAACTCTCCGTCAGATAATCTAGCGGGTATTGAGTCTGATACACCAGTTCCGGGGCCATCAACTTCTCCAGCCCCAGAAAACTCAGCAGCAGTAACCATAACTTTATCCAGAATTGAATTAAGTTGAGGATCTGATGCTAAAGCATTCTGTAAATATTGTTGTTCGGATTCATCAAGTGTTTCATTGATGATATAGTTTATGTATTGATCTTCCATTTCGTTATCAGGAAGTTGAGAAGCTCTAGCTTCTGCCATTTCTTCTGGTGGTATATTTGGGTAGGTATCTACAGGAACTTCACCACCTTCTTGAAAAACTCCACGACCTTTAAGTACATCAGCGCGTGTTACTTTTCCATCGCCTGTTAAGTCTGGAAACTTTTCATCTTTAGTAGCAAGCATTGATCCACCTTCAGCCATTTTAACTAAAGGTTTAACATTATGGGCAGCTCCCATTAATCCACCTGCTGCTTTATCTTCTCTATTTACTGGTAAATCAGCTAGATAAGTACGACCTTCAAATTCAAAAGTATCTGCTCTTGCTTCTCTTGCATTTTTAAATGCTTCCCTAAATGCTTTTGCAGAATCAGTATCTTTAGCATAGGTAGGAAAATCTTTTGGGTTAGTTCTTTGATCTATATTTTTTATTTCTACTTCTATTTCGCCAGCATTTGCAGCTTCAATTAATCTTGATCCTTCTGGAGAATTAATATTGTATCCAATACCTCCTGCTACCACTGCTGCACCTGCTCCGATAGCAGTTTTATCTTTTATCACACTAGCTTGAGCTGCAGTAGCTTTTCTAGTTGCTTGTTGATCTTTTGTTAAAGGTCTTATTAGTTTTAATAATGTTTTTACTAATTGACCACCAGCATAAGCCTGACGCTCTATAGGAACTAACATTGAAGATTGTTCATTCATAATACCACCAGTGTTCCTAAATCTACGTGCTGTTTTAGCAGCTTTCTTAGGCTGCTTAGAAAATTGTTTACCTTTCTTTGTATCTTCTCTTTTTTTCCTAGAGCTGGCGGCGTACTCAGAATCAGACATAGCAGCTATAGCTTTTTTTGGTAGATACCTTTCGCCTGTAGCTTTAGATCCTTGAGTAGAAGGTTTACCACTTTTGGTAGTCCACTCTTGGTCTGTCCAATCTTTTAAAGACTTCTGAGACTTTTTCATTTACGCTGTGTTCCTTGGATCTTTTTTTTAGCCACTATCTACCTACTTTTTTCTGTGCTTTTTTATGAGCAGCCGTAAAATTACTACCATTTAACATTTCTCTTCGCATCATATCCATATGTTTTTTAGTATGATGCTCAGAGTGACGCTTCATAGTTTCTTCTTGTCTTTTTGTTAAAGTTTTTTTAGCAGTCTTTTTTGGTGTAGCTTTAGCCATTACTTGTATCCTCCTCCTTTAGCTTTATATTCTTTTGCTAACATCTGGGCTTTACGAGCTGACCATTGCCCCGGATTACCGCCTTTACCACTAGCTTTAATTTTATTAAAAAGATTCTTACGCATTGTAGGCTTAGTATAATTACCAGCCTCATTAACTCTAGATTTCTTTTTAGTCATTAGATTTCTCTATTTCTACCTGTAGCATTTCTTCAACAATTTTTAACTTTTCTTCGGCTGAAGCTACTTGCTCTATTAGCTTATCTACTTCAGCTACTATGTCAGGATGTTCTGCTACACCCACTGAATTGCTAGTATAGTTTTCTATATTTACTTTAAGCTTTTTTAAATCTGCTATGTATTGACTAAGCAATGCTTCTAGTATAAGTAATGTCCTTTCATTCTTGGTAGTCATTTACATTATCTCTAAGCTTCATCAACCGCTCCAGAGAACTCACTCTCCCCTGACTGCGGTACACCTCCAATTCCGATGTTGCCACCGCCAGTACCCGTAACTCCGACATCTGTGCCTTCTGGAGGTACTCCTTCAGAGGCTTCCATGTTTCCGGGTTGTTCACCAGAGGCTTGAGCTGCCTCGCCAGTTGTTTGTCCAGCATTTTGTAATCCTATAATTTTAGCCATAACAGCTGCTTCTTCTGGATCATTTAACAATTCATCTGGATCAAGTTCCAAAGAATAAGCCAGTTCGCTGATTAGCTTGTTTATCTTAATAAAAGGAGCTATTGAAGGATTCTGTGCTGTTTGTAAAAACATAGTGAGTCGCTGGCTGCGAACTTCTTTTTGCATCAGACTATTAGTGCCTGTAGCTTTTACTTCTAAGTCACCCTCTATATTTAGTTTCTTATCTAAGAACTGCATGTTCCATTGATAATAAGACTCACCTAAAGGACGAAGCAGAAAATCATCTAGATTTTTTATAACTGTTTTAATATTTAATGATGCAGCACCTAGTAGCATTGACATGCCTGATGCTGTACGTGTCATACTCTGTACGCCTGTTTGACCATGAGAGTAACTAGGAATACCTGTCTGCTCATCTGCTAATTGACGGAATCTGTCAAACATCATCATGTTTTCATTGGAAGTATTAGGAAACTTTACACCATTGATAGCTTGTCCGGGTACACCAGCTTGACGCTTAAAGATCTTGCCCGGATATATTTCCATACTCTGACCACCTACAAGGGCAGACTCATCTACATCAAATACTAATGAGCCTGATAATGCTAGGTTGTCTATAGCCATACGTGCATGACCATTCATAATTTTTTGAGAGTCATCCATATTTTCAGCTACGCCTATGCCAAAAAAGCTATAGGGGTTTCTTTCGTATGGGAAAGCATTGTAGGGTATACGATGAGGAGTAAATGGATTAATTACAGCTCTCAGTATATTACCATTACAAATCCAAGCATTAACCTGAACTTCATCTAAATCATCAACTTCTTCTGGAAGTTCTATCCCTGCTTCTTTCGCATATTCAGCATCCATTATTCCCCAGTATTCTAGAACTTCAAACTGACCAGCTCCGTATTCTTCTGAGCGTTTGTCATCTTTTAGTTCATGTTCATAATGGTCTGGTTCATAATTTGGCCCCATGCGTAATGTATCTCGTATAGCCTCTTTATTGAAATAAGGCATACGCGCAAGGGAACGCACTTGAGATTTATTCATCTTATGGCGGTGGAAGGCATACTCACACTCATCCATATTTGTTGCATTAGGATCAGGAAAGAAATCCCAAATACTTACAAACTCAATGCGAGGGACTCTCACATCTACAGGATTATACTCTCGCTCTCCTGCTTCATTTTCAGTCCAACGATTTAAAGTTTTGTTAAAGTTAAACGGGCCTTTAACAATACCCGTACCAAATAAAGCACACTCAAACAGCGCATTTCGTATTTCACTAGATCCTTTAGATTCTTCTATCTGATCATGGATTAGCTTTTCCATGCGTCTAGCAGCTTCACGGGCTGGTTGAGTTTCAAAAAACTGAGGTATTGCAGAGGGGCCGTCTACTAATGCGTCCTTTATAACGGCATCTATATCTTCAGTTTTACCTTTATTGTAGGTTGCCCCAGCATTTAAGACTTGACCATCACCCGCATACCCGACATCATAGGGATTAGTGGCACTAGGCTCTGGGGCTGGTGAGCTAGTTTCAATGCTAGGAACCGGGACTTGGGTGTCTAAATGTGCGTGTTCCGCAACACCTTCCGGCATCTTTGTTTCAGATATTCCAATTGGGAGTTTATTGGAACCAAAGACTACATCGACTAGCTGACCAAAAGCAGCAAGAACTTTTGTCTTAGTTACTTTGACAAATACTCTTGATTTTTCGGATTCTCTAAATTTTGAATGTTTTGGATAAAGACCTCTATAATTATGATAACCAGTTATCCAACGCCTTTCATCATGATCTCTAGCTTGTTTGGCTGATGTATAACGATCCTGAATAACGCCTACAAACTGATTAACAAAGGCATCCTCAAGGTTTATATTTTTACCTTGCTCACCCTCTACATCTTGAAAGTAGACATTATTCGCGCTATCTGTTATTGAGTTTTTATCGGACATATTACTGTTAATAACCAAATTCTGAATCTAATGGTGTAAATGCTTGTTCACGATGCATATGCCTAATTCTTGATAAAGGATCTGCTATTCTTGGCCTTGACATTATCAAGTACCTTAGTGCATCGTAAGCATGATCCGAAGCATGAGTATCTACATCTTCTGGATTAGTTCTATCTAAAGGAATACTTTGAAGTTCGCGTATCAGATTAGGACAGCTATTAAATATCTGTATTCGTGGCCTTCCGCTTTGCTGTAACTTTAAGTATTCGTGAATTTGTATTTTATCCTGTATACGGTTCTTATCTGCTCTTCTTAGTTTATGCCCTATTCGCATAAGGGCTTCACCTACTGTTGGGCCTGTAGAACCTGTCTTAGCCCAAGCAGCTGTATCTAAAACTCCGGGTACAGCAAAAGGATCTTGTACCTCCATCTCTGCTATAAGATGTCCCAGATCTTCACCCGTAAGTCCTTTACGGTATAGTTCTCTATATATAATAAGAGTACCATCTGAAGGATCTACAGTTCCCCAAATACAAGCACTCTCTGAAGCATAACCATAGTCAATTCCTTTTATTCGTTCCCATCCTATAGGAATCTCAAAAGGAGTAACTACATGTGTAGCTGTTTCAAATTCTGTGAAGGCAGCGCCTTCTGCTATTTCCCAATTACCTTCTAGTAATTGTTTTCTTTGTATAGCCGGGAGAGCCTTTAGCATCTCCTCATAACGACCATCTTCTGCAAGATAAGGATTGTCATCTAATCTTGCTGGTATAAACTTTCTGGTTAGACCATCTTCACCCTTAAAAGATTCATTGGGCGGGTGTGGTAATACGTACCGTTTCTTTACCCAATGAGCGCCGACACCACCGGGATTAGCTGTACACCGCATATAAGGTACAATGTCTGGATCTGTAGTCCGTAAACGCGAAGCCAGATAGTTCCATCCAAATTCTGTAGGTAGGTGAGTAATCTCATCAAATCCTATCCAACTATATGCTTGTCCTTGGTAACGATATACATCTGCATCTCGTTCCAAGAATCCAAATTCTACTTTGGCCCCTGAAGGGAAGTTCCAAAGCTTTTCAACTTCCCGATACTTACAGCCGGGAAATGCTTTTGGATATAGCTCTCTAGACTTGTCTATTAGCTCTCTAAGCTCTGGCATAGACCGCCTAAGTATCAAAGCCCTATGAGCGGGCCTGTGAGCGTATCTAAGAGGATCTATCAGCATGGCATAGGACTTACCCCCACCTGCTGCTCCACCGTACAGTACGTCCCTCTCAGGAGCTGCTAAGAAGTCTGTCTGTGGCCCTGCGTTTGGTTTGAAGATAACATTGTCGTTAGCTTCTTCTCGCAAGGCTTTAGGAACCTTAGACAGAACATCATCTGTTATTATTTTGTTCTTATTATCTTTATCTAGCTTTTCTAAAGTTTCTTTAGATGCTTTGAGCTTATCTCTTTGATTTGAGAGTTTAACTCTTGTACGCTCTGCTTCTTTTTCTTTTTTGCGTACAGTTCTCCGCGCCTGTATCTTTGCTTTCGTTTCTGAGTGGTAGTTATAGCCCCTACCTTTTGCACCCTTTGGTCTACCACTCTTTCGTCTAGGAGTTCCGTCCTTCTTTAGAAGGAAGTTACCCTCTGCGTCTGTAAGGTAGTTCTCAGGATTTTTCTCCCAATCTTCCATTTATAATATTCTTCAGCCCGACATGGCTAATACTTCTGCCTGTCATATGAGTTAACCACTCAGCACCCTCTCGCAAAGACATCATGTCAGAGGATACCATCTCTTTTATCTTATCTAAAGATTCTAGTTCTTTCTCTACAGGTTCTAGAGTCTTTTCATCTTCAGATAGTTTATATCCGAAAGGTATAGTGCTGCTAGTTCGCCTCATTAGCTTTTGCGGGCAGTATAAATAACCCACCTGTCATATTATTATTTACTTCTAGTCTTTCTTGTTTTCCAAGTCCTGTACGATCTAGTATGGTTTGTGCGGCCTGAAGGCGCATATTCGCTTGAGGAATAGGCTGATCAGAGTGCATTACCTCTACAAGCTTCATAGCGGCTTGGGGTGCTGACTGAGCCAGAATGTTTGAGGCCAAATCGATTATTTCATGTTTGAGTGCTTTGACAACTTGCCAATGTCCATTCTGTGCATAACCTGCCAACTCAGCAGCTTTCTTAGGATCACCTCCAGTATCTACCAGATAGTCCAAGAAGTCTTTTTGTTTTACAGTTAATTCTTTAGTCATGTATAGTATTATAGTGCTATATAGAGGTTTTGTCAAGTATTTTTTAATATTATTATAAATAACTTGACAGAATGCTCTGTGGACTGTATAATATACTTTGTACCCCCGGTGCATAGCTATATAGATATGTAACAATCCTAGCGGATTGATGTCTTTAAAGACTCTATGGCCGCAAAAAGTCTCCAGAGACTTTAGAGTTACTGTGGCCCCAAACTGCTTAACACTGTAAAGTCTGTAAAATGTATGAGTATTAGTATATATACTAGGGGGGGTGGCATGGCCTCCTGCCCCACCCTCTAAAGTCTTTAGAGACTTTAGAGGGTGTCACACTCCAGAGTCTCAAGAGACTCTGAAATCTCCAGAGCTTCTATAATCTCTTTAGAGATTCTAGCACAAAATCTCCAAAGCCTTCCTAGTTTACAGAATATTCACAAATATTCTGAGTCTGTAAAATAAACTCTAAAGACTCAAGAGTCTTTACAATTCAACAACCTATAGAGTATTTAGTAACTAAATAATCTATCCCCTCAGTTTATAAAATCTCCAGAGTTTGTATGCGCCTAAACGCCTGATCGCGCTATGTGATCGCTATGTGATCCTGTAGCGATCCTGTGATGTGCGGGGCGTGATGCGCTCTTTCACAATCGCATAATGCGCGGGGAAAGAGGTTGACCTCAAAAATCCAATGTGCCT
>Ga0098060_1001226_pt1 | contig 10506 bp, 4 predicted proteins | sample 21_taG_FD_77063 | JGI IMG/M metagenome (GOLD analysis project Ga0098060, IMG submission 77063) | Marine viral communities from the Subarctic Pacific Ocean - 21_ETSP_OMZ_AT15319 metaG | ecosystem: Environmental > Aquatic > Marine > Oceanic | place: Pacific Ocean | collected 2015-01-19 | reverse complement strand
AGTTCTCTTCTATATCTCGGAGCGCTTTTACATTTTCCACGCTTGGCACGAAGTTGGGAAACTTGTCCGGGTGCTGCATTACGAGCTCAGTCAAACCGGCAACGCTTCCCCTATTTGCGAAGATAATTTCTGTTGCCGTTTCGTTCCAGCAAGATAAGCCCTTGAGTTCATATTCCAAGAATCTGTTCAACACAGTGAAGCCTCCAAAGGAAACATCTCTACTGAACAGGTTACTTATTCTTGCGTCGGTGGTCTCAGAAAATCCGCGAATTTGGGAAGATGTTGCAGTGGGCATAAACGCTGTCACAAGCGTGTTCCTCATCCCATATTTCTGAATGTGTGCCTTGATCTTGTCTATGGTCAAAGTGCGGCAACCCCACTTACTTGGTTCTAACCATTGGTTATCTACAGCTCTTCTATAAGTTCCGCATCCTCTTTGCTCCAACTCTTGCAACTCTCTCTTCCATAAGTCGGGTTGCAAGAGGCCGTAGTTGGCTGGCGAGCCCTTCGAGAATTTGCAACATCCGTACTTTCTGGCCCTGACAGAAGACTTCATCACTGCCGAAGTGTACATGGCGGCAGAGTAGAGGCGACAAAACTCCTCTGCCTCAACACTATCTTGTGGAATACCCATCATTTGCAACGCGTCTGCTTCTCCGACAACGCCAATTCCTATCGGGCGAGCGTCCATCATAGCTCTTTTGGTGTTGCTGGTTGGATAAGATGTAGAGTCGATAACAGAATCCAAATGTTCTGCTACACGGGCAGCATAATCCCCTAGTTTCCTGAAGTCGTAACAGGAGAGAAGATTCTTCCAAATTTGCTCTCTGGTGACTTGGCTTACATCCGGCGTGCCGATTGGGCTTGTCTCAGTTGGCTTGCACAGTTCCCCATATCTTGCCGTAACAAATTTGGGGAGAGCAAGGGACATGATGCAGCAAACACCGGGAGTTTCAGGGTCAGTGTACTGCATCATCTCCATGCATATGTTTGTCATGTTGACGAGGCCCATGTTAGACTGCTGGTTCTTTCTGTTGATGTTATCTCTTGACAAGATAGATAACTTTCCCTTCTCCCTAGCAATGTCGTTAATCTCCTCAAATAGCTCTCTGGCGGAGACTACCTTCCAACTGCCGTCGGATAGACTTTCCCGGCCAGCCTCCAATTTGAGGTATTCCCGCTCGAACCCCTCGCCAAAGAACCGATGTAAGTTTTTGGCCTTGTTAGGGCAGAATAGGGTCCACCCATCGTTCTCCTTGACACGTTTCATAAAGAGGTCGTTTATAAACACCGCCGCCGAAATGTCGTGCGTGTGTTCTTCTGGATTACCCTTTAGAGAAAGGGCGCGGACACAGCTAAGGACGTCAAGGTGCCAAATGTTGATATTCGCCGAGAACGAAGAAGCTCGTCTTCCTGCCTGTGTCAGATAGTGCTTTATATTTTCGCTGATGCGCATCAGAGGAAATACCCCATTTGCGGATCCTCCCCCGCTGATCTCGGAGTGGCGAATATTGTTAAAGTTAACTCCGACACCACCGCCCTTAGAAGCACACATGGCAATTTCGTGAAAGCCGCCAAAGATGCCGTCAATCGAATCTCCAAGCTCGATCATGTAGCATGACAGTAAAGTGTTGGCCCTCTTGCACGAGTTGAACGAGATCGGACTGCCTGGTGTAAAGTAGCCCATGAGCAAGTCCTCCCAAAGCTCGATAGTCTTGTTATATATCTCTTCCATGGATAGATGTTCTCTCTCACCCAGGCAAATCTGGAAAGCTACACGAAGCCATAGTAGTAGCGGGGTCTCAAAAGGCTTTCCGTTATCCAAGAGATAGTAGACTTCTGTCATCGTCTTAGCCGCAAAGTAATCGTAGCACATATTGTATCTCCAATGCTCTGTAAGCATGTTGATGATCATCTCCTTGTTCACTCTCAGGAACAAGGGGTACTCTTGTATACACTCTCTTTCTGCAACCGCAACATAATTGTCGTACGTCATCCCGGCTCCCAGCATGTGAATATACAAACGTCCAGCCAATACGTGGTCTGTAAAACTTTCGTAAGAATGGGAAAGATAGCGGATCGCAGACTCCATCCCCTTCTTTGAAATTTGTTCTTCAATCGAAGAGATGCTCTTGCGTTCAAATACCTCGCCTATACCCTTGCCAAGAAATTCAAGGAGCTCTCTACTATTTCCAAAACTTGGCATCATATCCCCTTGCCAGATAGGGATCTTATCAAAACATTCGATGTAGTTGGCGTAGAGTGGATCCATTTATAAAGTGATATATCCTTCATTTCATTTTACGTTCTCTACGTAATAGAGTTTGCTTCCATTTATATTTTCTTGTGTAGGTAAGGATTGTTAGCCCATAACATATACCAACTATATATCCACACCAACCTGCAGATATTTCTCGAATACATCATCGCAAATTAAGGAACTACCACAATGTGCGCACGATAGTTATATGCCAAAATATTACCCTCGTTTACCGCAAGGTGTATCCGAGATTAGGCGGCGCGATAAATGTGGGATAATATTAAAATATAAAATGGGTTCCCGATTCGCGGATATAGTCGCAGCTGCCAATTCTGCTCAAAAGAAGACGGATTCTGTCGTGTTCATTTACGACCAAGAAAGAATAAAGAAGAAGCCTCTTTGTGACCTTTTGAAGGTGGACCTCTCTTTTGAAAAGAAGGTAAAGGTATCTGGTATGGGTGTCTTCATGTTCTCCACAAAAAGAGGACACAGCATCGCGCTCGTCTCCGAGAAATATGCGCGCCTCGTATACAAAGAGAGAAAAATGGTGAAGGGGTCCAAGTCCATTAGCACAAAATCCAAAACTCACAATGCGAAAGGCAACGACGAAAAGGGTCGCGATAGGAAAGAACCGAGCGATCATGCAGAAACACACCGCCTAAAAAGAGTGGTGTCGGACGATTTCGTGAAAACGTCGCTGATAGATCACAACTCGTCCGAAAGATCAGAATCTACAATAAGCCTCTCTGTGGTAAGAAGGTGGATTAACCCTACATATATACCTCTCTAAGAAATATACTAACCTCACATATGTATCTAACGGATATGGAAGTGTTCGCCTCCAATGAAAACTCCAAAATATTCTATATATCCGCTCAAGCGTCGCAGATGCAGTTAAAAATCTTCTGGATTTTTATATCGTCGGTAGACATGATAGTATATTTGTTGTCGAAATGGTAACGAACAGTGGATATGACGCTTGTATGGACCAGACTGTGGTGAATATAAAGAAAAGTAAGTGGTACAAGGAGTTGGAATTCGGGGGTAAGTCCGGGCTTAGAAAGGGGGAACTATGTAAGATATACAATCCAAGAATGGATAAGATCGAAGGTCCACTAAGGCGCGCTGGCAAAGGGCCAAGATCACCCAAAAGTAAACCCTTGGCAAAAAGGGCCAGGACAAAAACAAATCCCGATCCAGCAAAGAAAAGAGGGATAAAACGCGGTAGGCAAACCGCCGAGCTATTTTACAAAGGGCGTCCTTGTATTCTCAGGAAGTCGGCCGGGAATAATGCCTGGAGTGTAGTTGAGCTAAGAAAAGAAGCCAAGAAATACGGGATAGCGGGGTATGGCAGTATGAACAAAAAGGACCTATGTCTCGCTCTCCTATCCTTCGGCGAAACCGATGTAGTAGGTCAAGTGTCCGGAGATGTGGACAAAGGTGAGAAGTATGGAGATAGTATAGATAAGGCCAGAAGCAGTCCAAAGAGCCGGGCTAATATGCGCACAAAGAAGCATATATTGGGATCACCAAGCACCTTCAAAGATAGAAGACTCTCCCGAACAGACTACGATATTTCGACAGGTTATTACAAGGGAAAGAAGTGTGCCAATGATGTCTCTGAATCCAATACTTGGTCACTGCTAGACCTAAGGCAAGAGGCAAAGAGTATGGGAATAGTTGGCTACTCTAGGCTTGGTATATCCGAACTTTGCAAAAAGATAGCAATGGTAAGGAAGATGGAAACTATAGAATACAAACCACCTTCTGGGCTCAGAACGATCGATGAATTCTTGGGCAACGACAAATCTGTGATATATGGAGATAGTAAAGAGCTTATAGTATCCAACTACGATGTGTACGGATGGTTATACTACCTGGAAAAATATGTACCACAAGACATTATGTGTGTCCCCGATATATTTTCCACTCTTCCTGAATCAGGAGAAATATTTTCCATGGGATTTGTAGATGACGAAGCCTTGTTGGTAATATCGCCGAATGTGGAAATCACGCTTGGGGAGTGCTCCGATAAGAGGTTCACAGTCTTTGTTTTTACAATCATCCGGAGTTATGATATAGGGGAAATATTCGAGGGGAGCCATGCGAACGCGCTTATATTCGATAATATCAAGAAGGAAATACTAAGATTTGAGCCAAATGGGTACGGGGATAATCCCTACAAAGAAGCACAGCTGGATAAACTCCTTCGGGAATACGCGAAGGATTTAGGCGGAGGCTGGATCTATAAATCTCCGGAATCGTACTGCCCTCTTGGGCCACAAGAGAAAGAGCATGCCTACGGCTGGCACTACACTTGGCGTATGGAAGAGATATTTGGGGACTTAATGAAGAAGGAAATATATGGCTATTGCTCCGTATGGACCGTGATGTTCATACATCTTAAGATGCTCAATCCAGATGCTGATGACAAAGCCATCATAGATTATATGAACGCCAGCAACGACGACAGGATGAGCATAATGGTAAGGCAATATCTCGCATTTCTTCTTAACTTAGCTATGTCGAATGATTGGAGGGTAAGCAAAAAGAAGTTCTTCAAAGAAGGAGACTTGGTCACAACGTCATATTATATTTCTCCTAATTCTCTGAAAACGGAGATAGATGACGGAGTTATAATACACATCGACGATAACCGAGCCGTTGTCCTAACAGAGAAGCCGAGGTTGGTGGAAGGCAAAGAAGAACCAAATGTGGTTCCAGTACGATTTGGCAATATGGTTCTCTATGAGGGTGGCGATCCTGATGGACTTAGATCCAGAATACGAGCCAAGTATCCTGAATATGCCGAAGAGTTCCCCTTCATATGATACGGGTGTATTCCTAAAAAATCTTGAGGATTTTTGTTTGTGTGACGTGAGTTTCTCTAGCAGAGATCTTTGCCGGTTGGTTTCGAAGAAGGCTTCTCGGGTTTCCAGAATTTATCAAGGGCGCCTTCCAGGTCGTCGAGGTCTCCGATCCACAAATCGTGTGGGGTTTTGCCTGCGAGGTCCTCCGCGTTCTTGGTATGCTTTTGCAGCTCATTTCTCATTTCTTCTATACTTTCCATGGAGCATGTGGCCGCCTTAAGCCCTTCGAAAATATTCCAGTTGAGATTCATCGATAGAACGTCTTGTTTTATTTCCAGCAAAGGCCTGTCCATGACATCTAGGGTTTTCTCTACAATAGCTGTGACCACTTCGATCTTTTCCCTCAGCGCCCGTTGTTTCTTTGTGATCTTTTCGAGCATCTCGACCTTTCTTCTCGCGTAGATTGGAAGTCTCTTTTTGTAGAAATCCTCCAGGATATCCAGAGTGCGCTCGAATACAACGGGTGTATTATCTTCGTCCAGCGCAGTCATGTTTCCGAGTCCGTAACTTGCTTGGAGGCCTAGATTCTTGTAGTTTATGGCCATGCCGAATCCATGTATCTTCATATTCACTATGGACTCCTCGTTAAAGTCATCAAAGCTAGAGATCTTACCCTCATGTTGCAGCTGTTCTAGCCTCTGGACGTACTTCTGGGTGGCTTCTCCTATTGGCAGCTCGTATACATGGATGATCTTCTTGTCAAACATATACTTTCCCCTAGTACACATTGTGAGTGTTTCCTTGGAACCGTCTGATAGCAAAGATACATCAGAGGTATCTGATAATTCGGAGGCAGCTGAGGCATCTTCGTCTATCTTATGCGCCATGCGCTTATACTTGGAATCGTTTCTCAACCTACGGAGGTTATCTCTCCCAAAGATGTGGATGTCTCCTCCAAATCCTTGATACCAAGGATGAGGGGCACTTGGTATCTCGCTCGACCCAGAGATATCCGACGATATACGCTTTCTGATCCACTCGATTATATCTCTTGGATTATGCTTGGGGATAAAGGTACACCATCCGGTGGCAACACCCTCAGCCCCGTTCACTAGAAGCATTGGTATAACAGGATAAAAGCGTTTTGGTTCTACCTCCTTGCCATGTTCACTCTTAAGAAACTCCAGCAGTTTTCTATCTTCGTACCTGAAGATGTACGGGAATATTGGAGTCGGCCGTGTGTATATATATCTAGCGTCTCCAGCATCCTTCCCGTTTCTCATTCTAGAACCATATTGTCCAACGTCGTCAAATAGAGGGAGGTTATTCCTTCCGACGAAGTTTTGCGCCATCTTTATTATGGACTCGTACAATATAGATTCCCCATGTTGGTATGCATTCCTCTCAGAGACAAAGCATCCAAACTGGGATACCTTCTTCTCTCCAGTGTCGAATGAGAAAGGCCCTCTCTTGTAGACCTTCCAATATTCCACTGCGCCTTCTATGCACTTCCGTTGGCAATCCTTCAAACCGTCCATAGCTGCCGGAATACATCTCTCCAAGGATGCTTGACTGTATTCAACAACCTCTTCTCTTATGAACCTTGAAATGGGCCTTCGTTCCCCGTCATGTGTCGGTAGATGACTGGAGTTCTTCATGTCCAAGATCCAATTCTTTCTGTCGTTTGCCCTATCGGCCCCAAATGCCAGCTGCAAGGCATCTTGTGTGTCGCTATCCACGTAATTCTCTATCATCATATTATATGGATAATCTTCCTTTGGCTCCGAACGGGTAAATGTTCCAAGACCCTTGTAGTACTTGATCTTCCATTTTCCCTGGGCGCCGTCTCCCTTCATCCATTCATCGAACTCTGCCCTGTTGTAAAATCGCTCAACCTTCTTTCCCTTCCTTGCTTTAATAGATGGTGTTAAGTAAGAATAGACGAAGCCTTTGCCCAATAGAGATGGGAACCTGCAGTGAAAGAAGTTCATCAAAAGGGCTTCTATGTGTTTCCCGTCGTTATCAGAATCGGCCATGATCACCACGCGGCCATATCTAAGCTTACGCATAGCCTTTTCATCAGAGTAGTCGACACCGTCTTCCAGACCCAACATCTCCATCAGTTCCAGCATCTCTCTGCTGGTCTTCAATGGACCAGCTTTCATCACATTCATACTCTTTCCTCTCATGGGGAGATACCCTACAATGTTGCACCCGTTCGGTATCGCCGGGATCATCGCGACAACAAGATTAGCAGCACTATCTCCTTCCACGACGTATAATGTGGCTTGTGCTCGGAGGTCTGGGTTATTAGATCTGGCATAATTGGCGTGTCTTCCCTTGATAGTTCTCAAGACATCTGTTTTCTTCTTCTTCTTAGAAGATCTATTTTCTATAGAGTCCCACTTGCGAACTGCATCCATCATAAGGCGGTCTATAAGATTCCAAGTCTCCAGCATCTTCAGCTGCTTTGCGCTCATGTTGAACTTTATCTTTGGGTAAACAAGAGAGGTCTTCGCCTGAGATTCAAACTCGGGATCTTCCAAGAAGCAAGAGAGAAATACGGTTATATTGTCTCTAACATGTGACAAGTTTATAGTGTATGGGCGCATCTCTGCGCTAGAAATACCGGGCTTGTTCTTTTTGAGCTGGCGCTCAATTTGCTTGTTGATCTTCTTGCAAACAAAGTCTGAAATGCTCTTCTTAACTCCCTTCACATGCACACCGCCATTCTTGGTCTGCATCCCGTTTACGAACGAAATGTCCCTGTAGCATTCCTTCTTGCTCTTCAACCCTCTATCAACAACCGCGTAAACTATCTGGACGTCCCCAGACTTGTCCCTAACTTTACCATAAATGGCTTCAGATGCGATCTTTTCCCCGCAGAACCTGGAAACATATGATTCGATCTTTATCTTCTCCAACGCTTCGCCGTTAAAAGTAACTTGGCAACTTCCACCCATACTAGGACTGTCTATATTTGTATTCAAAGAAGCATCCAGCGCATGTCTTCTAAACAGACACATGATATCTTCGTGGAGTTCGCTTTCGCTGAATAATTCCAGGTCCGGCTTAAACGTAATGGTCACAGAGCTCAACTGTCCCTCGTATTCCTTGTCGCCGGCGATCGACCTTATCAAAGGTTTCGTAAGATTGCCCATGTAGTCCTTCCACGTCTGCTCATATACCTGCATAGATTCCATGTTGACTATCTTTACATTGAACATCAGCTTGCTGAAAATATTCGCCGCCTTTCCCCCAATCCCATTTGTCCCTGCTCCCTTGCGACTTCCTTCGTAGTTACTACTTGTTCGCATATGACCAAAAGCCATTTCCGGAGAATACATGCCGAGCTTCTTGTTGAATTCCAGCATCATCGGCAATCCAGTGTTCTTGACTTTTATGGTGTCCTTCGTAACTTCGATATCTATCGAATATTCCGTAGACGAGCTAGGATACTCTCTCCTCGCCAAAAGTACCTGATCAATCGCGTTTGACACAATCTCCAAATAGATTCTCTCCAGCCCGGGGGCCACCTCAAACTTTCTCCAAGTTATACTTCCTTCTTCTTCTAGAACAGGAAATGTATCTAGAAGTGGTTTAATGGAACCTATGTACAAGGCTGGTTTCTCTAAAACATGCTTTCTCTCCTCCATCATAACAATCCGCCTGTCGTATTTGCTACCAGCCGGTCTTTCGCTCATAGTCTCCCGTTCTACACCCGCGTTCATATCTCTTGGATGTACCCTTTCGGAAAGACTGTTGTCAACTTTCGACGCTACCATTTACTAACAAATATAGGCTATATATTCATATTCGATCCCAATCCGGGTCGTTTACCTTACTTTAGTAAAGTATAACACATATGCTTTTTTGAATGGCAAAATCCTACATCCGGCCAAATCACACGACATATGGAATCTGGATCCAACACATTGTCAAACCCCGAAATGGTCTCTTTCCATTACATGGGCTCGGTGTACTCATGTTATCATCGAGACATAACACCTGATAATCTATGTCTCCAGCTCAAGATGGGGCATAACGTAGATGTGGCTTCATTCGAAAATGTAGAATACCATCTACACACGCCTAATATCCTCTCCGTCAACAGTATGGATATTAGGGCTACTAAAGACAAGATAGCAGCTATTCTCGAGGCCATAGACTCTGCGGAAGTTGATACATTCAGGAACTTAGCTAAGTTCCTGAGAAATATGCGGCCGGAAAGTGTTTACTTCTCGGAGTATCCCTACCATTACACATGCAATCCCTACGTTGCTAATATGCGGGATCGCGAAATAATGCGCGAATTAGTCTGTAACAATGTAGAGATAAGTCGCGTTTCGGTGGGTACTGATATGGGTGTATCTCGGCTGAAACTACACACATCTGCGGGAAATACCAAGAACATCTATATTAAGAGTATATACCCTGGACCAGTGGATCTAGATGTATTGAAGAGTATTATCTTGGAGCAGGAATTGGTTGTTACGAGACTCGAATCAGAACCTAGATCTCAGGAATATACTATTCGCGTTGAAGGTGATCACGTATCTACTGTGTATTTCTTGAAGGTTATCAAGGAGGCCCTAAACATATACTTTGAGACGGGGAAAACAGTGGCTGAGTATGGCAACATATATATAGGATAAAGTGGGAATAGATCCCAGAGACAATATACGCGAAGAGCTTTTAAAAAAACCTGGACGGTTTTTTCGGGAGTACTATTCCAACATGCCATAATTCTCTTTTAGAATGTAAAGCCATCATTGGGAGGGTATACGAAGCCAATATTCTTATATTACAATATCTTGGAAGCTATCTTGAGAAATATTTGGAATGAGCTCGAAGAGCGAATCACAGATCTTCGCCGGAGCCAGTTGCGAAATATTTTGGAAGAGATATTTGGAACGAGCTCGAAGAGCGAATCACAGATTGTCAGCGAAGCCTCTTGATAAAATATTCTAAGAGATATTTGTAACACCGTTCATGGATCCTGTATGATGCCTTCTTGTAAAATATTCTAGAATAATTATATGGGACGCCATCCGTCGATCTTCGTTGAAGCCGTTTGAAAAAATATCCTAGGGGAGATATTTGGAACACTGTTCATGGATCCTGTATGAAGCCTTCTTGTAAAATATTCTAGAAGAGATATTTGGAACGCCATTCGTCGATCTTCGACGAAGCCTCTTGAAAAAATATTCTAGGGGATTATTTGGAACGCCGTTCACAGACGTCCGCTGAAGCCTTCTCGTAAAATATTTTAGAAGGGTTATATGGAACGCCGTTCACAGATCTTGGATGAAGCCTCTTGAGAAAATATTCTAAGAGATATTTGGAACACCTTTCATGGATCCTGTATGAAGCCTTCTTGTAAAATATTCTAAGAGATATTTGGAACGCCGTTCACAGATCTTGGATGAAGCCTCT
>Ga0098060_1001225_pt1 | contig 10511 bp, 8 predicted proteins | sample 21_taG_FD_77063 | JGI IMG/M metagenome (GOLD analysis project Ga0098060, IMG submission 77063) | Marine viral communities from the Subarctic Pacific Ocean - 21_ETSP_OMZ_AT15319 metaG | ecosystem: Environmental > Aquatic > Marine > Oceanic | place: Pacific Ocean | collected 2015-01-19 | reverse complement strand
GTAAAGGTTCTGGATGAGTCTGGGCCACGACAAACCATCAGAGTGTATCGTCCACCGAGCCAAGACATGGACATTGAGATTCGATACCTTGCACGTCCAAAACGCCTTGTAGCGGACGCTGACACCCCTGAATGGCCGGTTCAGTATCACCACCTTTTGGTCTACATGGCGTTGGCAGACATTTGTTTGCAACACGGCATGTCAACCCAGGCTCAGCTGTACGAACGTAAATCAGTGGAGCTGTTGGATCGAATGAAGCAGAAGTATCTTGCTCGTACCAACAGAAAATATATTCGTCGCGGGTTTGATAGAACGCTATTTGCTGGTGAACGATTTGGTGTTCCAACAAAGGTCTAATCAATGGATACTCAAACGCTGCAGGTTTTTAGTCTCCGTGGAATGGACGAGCGATGGATCGTAGATCCTCAAGACGCTCTGTACATCCAAGATATGACTTGGACACAAAACGATTCATGGAGAACTTCTGGAGGCTTCCTACAGTTGTTTACCCCCAGTCCATTTGAAAAAGAAGAAGAGACTGGTCAGGGTCAAGTCGCTGGTTCTAATGATGGTGAAAACACTTCTTCATCCGATACAGCAACCACAGATGCTCCTATATTTGGAACTATCAATTCTATTCATTGGTTTGCTCAACACAATGGAGCTCGTCAATGGTTGATCTACGAAGAACAAAACTCAAAGTTCAACTCAACCACTGGAAAGCTCGAGCCTGATGGCACTGTATCTCTCAAGGTTTTTGATGGAACTTTGGGAAAAAGGTTCACAAGTGACGCTGTTCCAGCAGACGCTGAAGTCAAACCATCAAGAACACTGATTCAATATGAAGATGTGGATTCGTCTTCAAGACTTTCTGAATTGAATATTCGTTCTGAATCGCAACTTGCAACAAGAACTCAATCTCAATCATATGGCGGTCGAATCTATTTGGTAAACGGATACGACGAGCCATTGGTTTTTGATGGCGATTTCTGTGAGCGTGCTGGTTTTTCACAGAGACCTCCAGCTCCGTTTACCCAAACAAGCGGATTTGAAAACTCAACTACATTTCCGTTTGCCGTTGGAGATTTTCACCAACAAATTTCAACTCTTAAAATGAGTGGTTCTGGCGCTATACCAGATAGAACTAGAGATTTCGAAGATGGAAATCCATCATTAGGATGGTATTCTCTGCACAAAAATATTCCATACTGGGGCGTCGGTGTAACTAGTGACGCTGAAATTGGAGCTGGTGGATACCGATTTAAACAGGACGACTCACCAAAACATTTCAACCTTTTTTTTAATCCTGTTTCGTTGCGAATGAATTTTCATGCTCTTCAACAAATAAATACTAGAAGATGTGGATTTCAATACAGGGTCACCTATGTCAATGAAAGGGGCCAAGAGTCAGAGGCTTCTGAGGCAAGCAACATTGCATATGTAGACAACGGCTCTGGTGGTAAAAAAAGGGCAGCTCACGGTAAGGGTTTGATTGGTGTATCGCTTCCAATCGGCCCGAAAGAATGTGTTGCTCGTCGGTTGTATAGAACCAGAAATGTATACGACTCTAAAGGAGATTTGTATACAAAAGGTGACCAGCGTTCATTCTATTTTCTTAAAGAAATACCAGACAACATGACTAAAATCATGGTTGATGGTCACCCAGATACTGCTCTTGGAGAACTGCTTGATACCAGAGATTTAGGAAATTTCCCACCACGAACAAAGTTCTTAGCCGTATTCAAAAATACTATGTTTGCTGCTGGTAGTGATTTGAATGAGTTGCGATATTCCGCACCATTATTTCCTGAAGTATTTCCAGAAGACCACATACTTACTATTGGCGATGATGATGGTGGTCCGATTACGGGAATCAGGGCAACTAAAAATGCTTTGGTTGTATTTAAGACACGCGGAATCTATTTGGTCAAGGGAGATCCACTCAATGGATTTTCTTCTCAGACACTAAATAAAGATATTGGATGTATCGCGCCCGACTCTATCGCAGAGGTGCCTGGTTTAGGCTTGGCGTTTCTTAGCGAGAAATCGGTATACCTTCTTGAGGGAGCTCTTGAGAATACTGGAAGCGTCACAGCCGTAGTTAATATTGGATCCGAAATTCCAAATCAACTTGAAAAATTAAATACTTCTGCCGCTATCCGAGCATCATCAGCTGTTTACCAAAGAGATAAAGAGTATTGGCTTTCAATCCCTACAATGGGTTCCAGCAAAAATAACATATGCTTGGTATACCATTACGAGGTTGGATCATGGAGTATTCGAAAAGACTTTCCAGTCGATTGCATGGTCGTGTCTAAAGACCATCGTGGGTACCTTTTTATGGGTAGTAACGATAGTGAAAACGACTATAAATCTGGCATATTGGTATACACAAAAGGTGTGGACACTAAGGGTCTCACAACTCTTGAGCGGTATACGGATGGAAGCGTAAAAGAGACATCGACCGTTCCTATTAATTCCATTTATGAAACGGTTTCAAATGATTATGCGAGCGTGTTTGCTAACTTCAGGCCAGCCCATGTCATGGCTTACGCTGTAGGATACGGAGACAATGGTCTAAATGTGAACACAAGAGTCAATCGATCTATTGACCAGGTTCGCACTACAGTTCAAACAGCAGAGCAACAGGATCCAAATGAGACGTATCCTGTGTATGGCTCTGCTAAATTTGGCACTGATCGATGGATTGCATATCGGCCAACAGTAGTACGTTATGACATCTCAACTACCCATCGAGGCCCGGTCAGGGAGTTGTCAGTTTCATTTGCGTCTTCGAATGGGAACAAGATTGAACTCATCGGATACGACTTAGAGGCCAAGGTTGGAGAGCAAAGATCAATCAAGCCTCTAAACAAAGCATTACGGCCCAGTAGGAGATGACATGGCTTGGAAGTATAAGCAAGAGTACGTAGCAGACGGTGATGTCGTTGAACCATCTGAGTGGCGAGTAAACATCAATGAGACTGTTTCAGAGCTCAATGGGTTTCTTGATACAGACAATATAAAAAAAGACTCAATTCGAAGAGATATTATTCAAAGAGATTCATTTACAAGAGTGTATACAAACGATCTTACACCGAATAACTCTTATGTTTTTAATCACGAAGGTGCGGGCTGGATCACTCAAGCCAAAAAAGTATTCAACAATGATGCGTTTAGTACTACGATGTCATTTGAACCTGTTGGTGTTGGCAGCGTTCCATCGTCAATTGACGCTTCATTAGAAAATATGCCTCGCGTGACGTTCACTCCAGACCAAGACGGTTTATTAATATGTGAGTTTAGCGGATGGGTTCAATGGTTAAAACAACAAACAAACCCAGATGATTTAGAAGATCCAATTGTTGTTAGAGATTCGGGTCATGAGTACGCATATTTTGCCAAGCAACAACGATATTTCAAGTCATTAAATGCTTATATTTTGTGTTCTATGTGGCGGTTGACTGTGAATGGCCAGTCAGTAGCCGAGAGCGGCCCTTTGGGAAATGAATATCAATCACATCCGGTTTACTTGTGTGGAGCCACTCCGATTCTTAAAAATAAAGAAACGGTAGTTAGGCTAGAAGGTCAGTTTCTATGGTATTCCGCAGGGTCTGATGACTCTATCCAGGCGTCTTCGTTTTCACCGAAAAAAGTAGACAATAGTAAGGTGAGCTACCGTCGTGATTGTTCTTTGAATTCTCCTCAACTATTAGTCACATATAGGAAAAGATAATGCCTAAAGTGCAATCAAAAGATTTCAAGGAAGGCGACGTAATCAATAGGTCTGAGATTCTTGAAACTCATACTGCTATTGAAGAAGTAGATCTTGATATTGACCAAGAAAATATCAGAGAAGAAGGATTAGATCGTAGACTGTTTAAAGCAGGCCAAATTACAGATACTTTTCCTACACGACTTTATTCTAAAAATCAAAGCACCAGACTTTCTAGAACATCCACGTTTAAAAGACCAATATGGAGATCTGGAAGATTAGTTAATAGTCTTCATTCTAATCATCCCGAACTTTCGTTTCAATGGGATACGGAAAAAGACACGCACGCAATTATACGATGTTCAATGTTCGTCGATACAATTGGAGATGATCATATCGATCTGAATGATGATGCTTGGGAATTTGGATTACAAATCGTTAAACCAGGAGAATCTTATATAGATGGAGCAAACTTGGGGCTTTCTGAGTACGGCACAACACCTATGGTATGGCCATATCAAAGAGTTTGTTTGAGCGGTGCTTTTAGTGGAAAAAGACATCATGGGTTTTTTTCAGACCCAAAAAGCGAAGCTATAAAATTATTTGGGTCCGTAAATTTTTTCGACGAAAGCATACACCCCGAATATTCTCATATTTCTAGTGGCGAAAATGAATCAACATATCCGAGAGGCGCATGGAATCAATACGCAATGAACAGAAGTTCTAGTTGGAATGCTTCAGTCACTTTGATTGCCCACGTCACTAGCAACATGAGTAATCTTGAGCTTGGAACTCACCATGTAGACCAAAGCGGTGAAATACGCATTGTCCCGGTTTACCGATGTTTAAGACAATTAGGAGACGGTAGACCAGTAATAAAAGGTATTGATATTTCATACCAAAAATTTAGGAGATGACATGGGCTTTAATTGGGACAAATCTGACTTGGAAAGTTCAAGTGTTCTTAAAGCTTCTCATTTGAATGATGGTATCGATGCAATCCAAGATTTTTTGAATGAGGGGATTGGTAAAAGAGAACTTAAAGACTCTGTCGATTACACAGGTGCAACTCTTGATCCGTACACTAAAGAAGGATGGGTAAACAGTAAACTTGTTTATCGACCAGAATTTTATGGCTCTCCATCTCCGAGGATGATGGCAGTAAGTGGCCAGACTCACTTTAGAGAGGTCAATGACAGTTGGACTAACAGTGTTTGTTTTCAAGCTGATGTATCAGGAGCTGCAAATACTGGAGTTCCAAATGCATCTACTAGAATAAAACTTCGACATAGTGCCACCGTAAACATCATGTGTAGCTTCTACATGTTTGAAATGGGTGGCGTCAATTATGATGCTGGAGTTTCAGGAGGTAGGGGAACTGGATATGAAAACTATCGTGCTGGAGATGCATATATTGAAATCGACGGATATCGATATTTTTCAACAAAAAGGACGATTTACACGGCAAATGTTCTACCAAATACTTATCTTGGACATGGTTCATCTGGAACTTTTATAGAAGAAGGAGTTTTTAAGTATGGTCATCAACAACAACAGGGGTACTTAATTCTTCCAATGATTGGACGGCACCAACACCACATTGCTATTCAAATTGATTTAGATGCTGGAGTTCATGATGTCGGTCTTATTTTCAACGCAAGATCACAATCAGAAGAACCGTCTGTGCCAGTTCAAGATTATTTGTCTGCACAGACCTTAGACGACCCTGATGAATATAATTTGTGGTACGGCATGGATGAACCGTTGAAACCGAAAATAAGTAGACACAAGAATATTTTCTTTTCGGCTAGAAATTTAGTCGTAGATTGCTACTACAATAACAACGAGTGGTACGATGAAACCTCGTAGTGGGTTCACGCTTTGATATACGATAGTATGACCAAAAGGGTATAGAAGTGGCAGATTACGATAAATACATGGGCGCATCAAAGAAGGCTGGCAAGGCCGAAGGTGAGGCCCAAGCAAGCGCATCTGAGTCAGCTGGCCTATCCATGGGTCTTTCTGCTGGCTCTACAGTCGGTGGAGGCATCGGCATGGCTATCGGAGGCCCCGTTGGCGGTGCAATCGGTGCTGGTGTCGGTGCTGCAGTAGGTGGACTTGCTGGTTGGCTCGGTGGAAAAAGTAAAGGCAAGAGTCAGAAACAAAAGGCTGCAGCAAAGGCAAAGCGGCAAGCTAGACAACAGTTTCAAAAAGACTGGAAGTCTAAGAAAAAGAAAGAGCTCGCCGCCAATAGATCAAATCGCGCAAAAATTGAGGGAGCCAATCAAATGGCAGTTGCACAAAAAGATCTTTCTGACAATGCGTTATTGATGCAAGGCATGGCGTCAGGGCCTACACCTTCTACTGCTACTGGCTCTACTCAGTTTGACCGTTTTGAACAGAAAACATTTGGGTGATCGACATGGCTGAAGCCGAAAAGAACGAAGAAAAAAAGTCCAAGACCAAGAAGGACGAAGTCACGGGCGATACGCTTGTTTGGGATTCTAATGCCTTGAAAGCGGATGGTACGAGAGGGGACTATGTCCAAAAGACAATCTCTCCTGAGTTGTACAGGCAACAGAAAGCAGCTCAGACACGTCGAACGGCCATCGCTGGTGCTACTGGTCTTGCTGCAGAAGGTCTTCAGTTTGCTATCGGTCAGAGTGTCTTTAGTGACCCATCTGTAAGAGCAGCCCAGGCTGATAAAGCTCGGCTAGCAGCACAACTCAAAAAGGGTCCAGATTACCTTTCTGAAGCTGAAAAGTCGGAACGAAGGCAAGCGGCTCTTGCTCCGGTAGAAAGACGAGCAGAGGCCCTTCAGAGGCGCTCAGAGGCTATTGCTGCATCTACTGGCGATGTTTCTGTACGTAGCTTGCTTGCTTCTGGTGAGGCTGGAATCGCTCAGATGCGTCAACAGGCCCTTGAGACTGAGGCAGGAATTGCACAAGAAGATCTTACTCGTCAGCAACTGAAAGAGCAGCAAGACGAAAAGTCTCGACAAGGCATTGCTGAAGTAGATGCAATGATGTTGGAGCTTCGAAACAAGTACATTCGCGAGCCACTACACAAGTTTATTGCCGATGCTGGAAAGGTCACTGGAACCTTGATGGCCTACGCTCCTGCTAGGAGCATCGATGAACAAGTTGCTGAACTCCGTAAGCAGAACGTCTCCGAAGAAGAAATCTCAAAGTTCATCAAGCTTGCCAAGCGTCGTGGTCCACGAAGAGTTGAGAAGTTGTTCAATGAGGCTTTGGGAACTCTGCCTGCTGCAACTGAAGCTGATAATGAAAAGCTTGAAATGACGAGGCAAATGGAGGCGGCAGGCGAGGCTGTAGCAGCGACTCGCGGTGAAAGTCCAGAGGCCTCTAATGAAGTCAAAGAGGAAGCTGAAGAAGATACAGAATCGGGAGCTTTTGATTCTGATGTAGAGCTTTCTGAAGAAGAGTTGAGAAAGATGGCTGGCCTTGACCCACAAAAGACAGAGACGGAGGGGCTTTCTGAAGAAGAAAAGGAATGGGGCCGTCAACTTAACGCTGACGCAAAAAGGCAGGAAGAGAAGAGATCAAAAGCTTTAAACGCTTATACAAAGACAACCGAAATTCCAGAGCTTGGCCCACTGTACAATAAGGGTAAGTTTTTTTACGCCTTTAAGGATGGTGTTTGGACTGTATATGGAAATCAAGCGTCATATATGTTCGGCAGACCTCTTGAGAAAAACGGTGAGCCGGTTCAATTTAGTATCGATAGAGCTAGGTCTTCAGATTATGGACCAGTCCGTGAACTTTACGACTTGGCTGTAGCAGAGGGGCTTGCTACATAATGCCTCCCCGCTCGCTAAATCGTCGCGAGTACGGGGAGTTCAAGCGAATGCTGGAACAGGCCCTTCTGGAAGTACGTCTTCCGTCTGGCATTATCGATACAGACAACATCATTCCTGGCGCGATACGGCCTGAGAACTGCAAGCTTGATTCATCTTGGACCTTTAGTGGTCAGGTGTCAGTTGGTGGAAAGGATGTTGGTAGTATCGTAAGTACTCCGACTGTACAGGCTGCAGAAGAAACAGAAAACGCTGACAACATTGTAAATGAAGTCGTAGAAGTACACTACAGGGACATTGTTGGGACGGCAGACATCTATTTTATGAATGCTCTGAAGCGAACGGTCACGTTGACATTGCCAGTCGCTTCTAAAAACATTGGTCGAAAAATCTACGTAAAGAGAGTAGATAAGGATGAAGCAAATATCTGCCGAGTTTTAACAGCTGAAGCAGGTAAACTTGATGGTACAGATGGCATTGAACTTAACGTCCAAGAATCTGTTATTCTCATTGCATCATCCACTCAGTGGCATGTCTTCTCATTAGACTTCAAACTTTAGGATTCACCATGGCTCGAGTAACAGGAAAGTATGACGTTGGTTTTGAGCGCGGTGAAGGCGGCTTTAAATCTGTATTTGGAACCCTTGTTGGTACTCTCTTGAAGGAGAATAAAGAGAAATACGCTCGCGAGCTCAAGGCTGCTGATCCTAAAAACGCATACTCGATTCTCTCAGACCTTATGAAGGAACGTCGTCAGCTTGTCCAGCAAATGGGTAGGGCGCAGAGAGATTCGATAAAAACTTCAGCAAGCTCCGGTCCACGCACTAGGGTTGAAACTACTACAGGTGGCTCGTCAGCTGACAGGGAAAGACTAAGGCGAGACTTTCTGTTGAGGAATAGAGACAACGCTCAAGAAATAACAAAAGGTCTTACTTTATGGGGAACGGAGACGATACAAAATGCCTATCGTACAGCAATAGATCGTGTGCGAAAATCAACAGATCCAATAGATCAGAGGCAACATATTCGTAGGCTTATAGCATCTCTGGCTGAAGGTTCAGAAATTGGATCAGGCCCTAAGTTGCTTGGTGTGGCACACAGAATGTTTGAAGCTATTAGAGATAGTGATTTGCCTTATGATACAAAACTTGTTGCTCTTAGAGAGCTTTCAAACCGAAGTGGATACGTTCAGACTAAAGATGCACAGTCTGTAAACATAATAGACGGGAAAGTAGTAGCAGGGCTCACTCTACAAGACTTGAAAGATATTGCGGGTACTGCTGGCGGTGGCAAAAAAAAGAAAGTTACTACCGACTTTGGGCGAGAAGCCACCATCGACCCAGAACAAATAACAGCCGCATATAAGCCTACCCTTGACGCCCTTGACGCACAGATCAAAAAGGCCAGGGAAGATTACGAAACAGCCAAACGCGAGTACAAGGGCATAATCAAAGGCCCAGGCTACAACATGGCGTTGGCACCGCTCTCAAGTCGCCCATCAGCCCTTAGCCAGTCGCTTAGTAAGTACGGACGGCTTCGTGAGGTTGATCCCTCGTATACACGCGAGTCGATGGCAGCATCCGAGGAGGAAGGCAAGTTTGTGCTTCCAACTCCTTATGAAGATCTCGTATCGATTGAGGGGGCTGGAGGTAAGTCTCCCATAAACCTTCTGCTATCTACTACTGATAATCTACGATCACTTAGAGGTCTCGGATACGAGGGTGAGGTAAGAAGCTTGGCTAAAGAAGAAGCAGACCTTGCAGAAGGAAGTTTATCTCAGATGCTCGAAAGCCTGAATTCACCCCTGTACAAGGGTGCAGATTACGATGGAGTCAGAGAAGTACTGGAAAGGCACCAGAAGGGGTTTGAGGCTACAAAAGACAACCCAGCACAGCGAATTATGGTCGCTAACAGTTTGGCCGACCAGATGAGCATTTGGGAAGGTTCTTTGGACCAAGACAGAATAATCGAAATGTCCAAAAAAGATAATCCTGCATCTCGTGTAGCTGATTCTATTCGTCAATCTCAAGCAGCCTACGATAGGTTTTTACAGACGCGAGATACAGAACAATATCGAGCTGAGATATCGCAAACGTATAATGATCTTCTCAACACGCCTGCAGATCAAAGAGGCTTGGTTGGTGACGCATATTTGAATGAGGTTGAGCGGTACGAGTCTGTTGACCCTTCACGGCGACTTCCAGAAGAGTTGAACTTCAAGCTTCAGGGCTTGGCTCAATCTGCAGATGAGATTGCAGCCAGAAATGTACTGACTCCTGGGTACACAGGTGACCTTCCTCCTCTTGGTGACCCCAGAATAGGGCGACCTAAGCCTTTAGGTGGGACGGTTGAAAGAGATCCAGACGAACTCGTTACTGAAGAAGAACAAAGGGCAGAGACGACATGACTGATGCAGAATTGAGCGCACTGTTGAGTGGGAAAACTATTGATTCTTCTTCAGCGGATACAGACGTTGTTGTTGAAAATATGCGTGTACAGGATTCCGGTAAAGGCGTATCTGACCGCTCTGCTGCTGCAGATGCTGCTCAAGCAGCTGCTTCAATATCTAATGACCCTTTTGAGGCTCTAGATTTAAGTGATCCAAAAGTTAGAGAGCAAATTGCTAGAGAGCAAGAAAACGACATTGAACTCGAGGTGGATCACGAAAAGGTTCGAGCTGCACAAAAAGAAGAGGATCTGATTCTCGAAAAAGATATCGAAGATCACCTGCAGGCGCTTGATGCCGAAATAGAAGAGCTTAAATTTCAATCGGAGGGCTACCCTGTTGGCGTGACTGAACAAGAGCGAGGCGAATACACAGAGAGAGCATCATCACTCAAGCAAAAGATAGACAATAAGCGAAATGAGTACGCGAAGTGGAATGACATGTTAAAAACGCTTCGTAAAAAGATGTCACTCCCCTCAAGCGGTGATCCAGGGAAACAAGAAAAAGATGTTCCCATTGTAGAATCAGGCCCT
>Ga0098060_1001223_pt1 | contig 10528 bp, 28 predicted proteins | sample 21_taG_FD_77063 | JGI IMG/M metagenome (GOLD analysis project Ga0098060, IMG submission 77063) | Marine viral communities from the Subarctic Pacific Ocean - 21_ETSP_OMZ_AT15319 metaG | ecosystem: Environmental > Aquatic > Marine > Oceanic | place: Pacific Ocean | collected 2015-01-19 | reverse complement strand
GATATAGGTATCCTTTGATACAAATAGCTACTAACATTAAGGAAGTAGGAGAAGTAGAAGACAAGAGATATATATATTTTTATATAAAAATTATATAACTAACATAATTATCTACTAATAATGGTCGGAAGGTACAAGAAAAAAATGACAATGTCAAGTATTCACGAAAAAAAATAAAATTATGGAAAAGAAAATAACAACAGACTTAGGAAGTCGAATAACAAACTACATAAGGTGGTATCAAGAAGATTGTACAGATCCACACGATGAATTAGAATGGTTGATTAATCTTGTAATAGATGGTGGAGGTAGGCAGAAAGATGAAATGATTGAGGTGCTTGAAGCAATTAATCAAGGTTATGTACCCGATAGTAATAATAAATTTTAATAAATAAAATTATGGAAAAGAAAGTAGAACAAGTAAACAAAGAGATAGCAATAGAATCATTAAGGTCTATGTTAGGTTGGTCGGATCGGATCGGATCAGATGAAAGAGATGAGATAGATTTTGTAATAGATATATTAACTAGAAAAAAATAAAGTTATGGAAATTAAAAAACTTATAGAGAAATTAGAGAATTGTTTAAAAGATGGCAAAACTCATCTGACTTTATTAGCAAACCAAACTAATGGGGAAGATACAGATTTTGATATGCATATGAATAACTTAGAGGTTTGGAATGATAGAGAAGAAACTGCAACATTATTTATGAGCAACATAACTGAATTAGATATTAATGGAGAACCTTTAAATTAATAAAATTATGATGAAGTGGTATTATTTAAATATGAGTGATTGGGATAAAGAACCATACCAAGATCTTGTAGACAAAACAGAATGTGCATTCTGTGGAGATGTGTTAACAGAGTATAAATTTTGTTCTGATGATTGTGCGAAAGCATATTGGAACGACTAACTTGCATAAGTGAAAAAATTTTACTATATTGCATTAACTTTAAAACTAAAACTATGAACAAATTAAAAGAAATAATTAAAGAACATAACAAAGATAGCCGGAATTATCTAGATGAATTTTACAAACAATGTAAAGATAATGAGGTGGATGATCTAGATTGGGTAGAGTCGGACGATGATTACATGGACTTTATAGGGCAACAACCTATTGAATATAATAGAATATATGATATAGCTGTGTTGAATATAACGAATCAATTAATGGAAATTATTAACGATAAAAACTAAAACTATGAAACAACTACCAGAAGATATTATAGCGACTAACGATAAGATCGCAGATGCAAAAGAACTATTAAGACAAAATGGATATTACATATACTCTATGTATCATATTGAAGATGTACAATCTTATTATGAATGTACTGATGCAGAAGCTATGGATATATTAGATCAAGCATTAGACAATGATGGAACTGCAAATCAAGTATGGGAAAGTATAAGATACTTTGCTGAAGATATGGGACTCAAGGAAAAAGAAGATTAATAACTTAAAACTAAAATCATGGATATAGAAAAATTTATAGAGAAACATATATTACCATACGAGGATATTAATTTACAATTAGAATATGAAAGAGGTAATATGGATTATGATACAGAATACTTAATAGAACGAGCAACTGAACTAGGAATTAAATTAAATAACTAAAATTATGGACAAGAAAAAAACTGCCTATCAAGATATAGTGGACAAGATCCACTACTACATGGAAAACCCACACAAAAACCCTTATGATGTATTTGATTACGAGGGAGATGAGGTTATACTAGACTCAAATGGAGATCGTGTTGCCGGTAAAAACTTAAATAGAAAGAATTGGTATTATAATAAAAACAAATAAAATTATGGAAACAAGAAACGATTTAGATTACGCAAACTCTCAGCCAAATGAGAATGAATTAACAATGGAAAAACAATTAGCTTGGTTTAATCACTTTGTTGACTATGTCAATCAAGTAGATCCAAACATATATAATCAAGCATGTGAATACTCTGACAACGCAGAGGAAAGTGTATAACAATTAAAACTAAAATTATGAGTAAAATATATATAGAAAATTCAACATTTATGGAGTACATAGATGAATTAGCAACACAAATAACAGAGATGAATTTTGGTGCAGATACTTGGGAAGAAAATCAAATGAACACAATGGTTTTTACAGATGAGGCACAAGATTATTATAATGAGATGTATGATGAGTACGAAACACTAACTAACAATATGTTAGGTGTGTATAGCAATACTGAATTAGACAGTCTGGAAGATGTTGCAAAAAAATATAGAGAATTAAAATTAAAGAAATAAAATCATGTCAGATAAAACAAAACATACATACGAAGATACATTCAAAATAGATGTTAAGTATACATATGACAGGAAACATAATAAAGTTTATGATATACAATCTATTAAGGAGAATTTCAATTTATTATTAAAAAAGTTAAAAAGATGAATATATTTATTAAAGCCACAATGTGTTTAGTGGTATTATATTTGTGTATATTTATAACTATATTTAGTTATGTTGTAGCACTATCACTATATACACAATTAATACTACCGGTAATAAAACTTATTAAAAGAATATAATATGGATAGTATAGCATTTAGGAGGACACATGATCTTAAGTTTTCAGTAGAGAGGATAGGTAAGAAATCAAGCTCCTGTCAAGATTATGTGATTGAAAAAAAATTACAAAGAATAATCAAAAAGAGTATTAACGATCAAGAAACTATAAATTCTTTAATAGGCAGAAAGGGTTTTGGAAAAACTAAAGAATCTGTTATTGAAAATATAAAAATAGTTATTCAAGATAAAATAACATCATTAAATGGCGAAGAGATTAAGCACTATATTAAAGAATTACAGAAAGTTCCTGTTTCGAGTTGTATTAAGCAAATTAGAAAAAAATACTCATAGCTTAGATGTGTTAGTAAACCATACCGAAGAAGATGATTTGTATCAATATATATTTGAGGATAATAGAGATATCAATAAAATAATACCAAAGAATTGCAACAAAGAGTTTTTAGAAGTATTACAACACTTGCTTAAGCATTATGAACAAGATCAGGAATTTGAAAAGTGTCAAAAGATTTGCGACTTTATTGATCAATGGGAGTTATAATATCAATCGGCTCTGCGAATTATTTTGAAAAAAACTTTCAATAATAGTAGGATTGTGAAAATTATTTACTATATTGCAATTAGAATTAACTTAAATTAAATTAAAATGACGAAACTTAAAACAATAAATATCAAAGGAAAGAAGTATGTAGAGGTCAATGAAAGACTTAAATACTTTAGATCAAACTACCCTAATTATTCACTGACAAGTAAGATAACACATATAGACTCAGAGATGGTTGTGATACAATCAGATATATTAGATCCTGAGGGTAATGTTAAAGCGACTGGTCATGCACATGAAGAGAAGTCTGCTAGTTTTATTAATAAGACGAGTTATGTAGAAAACTGTGAAACATCATCATGGGGTAGATGTTTAGCTAACTTCGGTATAGGTATTGATGAATCGGTAGCTTCAGCTAACGAAGTAGACATAGCTATTAAGAAACAAAATACAAAACCATCTAAAAAGAAAATGACTATAGAAGTTTATCAAGCTATGATGAAGTCTATAAAAGATGGTAATAAAGATCTTGTTGCCGAGCATATGAATAAATATGATATGACTAAGGCTCAGAAGGATGCAATAACTAAAACTATTAACGAAACAGCTTAGAACTTATGGATGAAATAATAAAAAAGTTTGCCTCTGACGAGGTTTACTACAGCGACTATTCTTTTGTGACTAATTCACAATTAGGATTAATTAAAAGAAGCCCAGCTACTTATCAATACTACAGGGAAAACCCTAGTGATAGACCTATGACTAAGGCACTTAATTTTGGTAGAGCATTTCATATGTGTATGCTTGAACATGATAAGTATAAAAAAGAAGTTGTGGTGGAACCTGATGTAAATAAAAGAACTAAAGCCGGTAAGGAGGAATATCAAAAGTTTTTAACTTTACATGAGGGTATGACCATACTGTCTAATGATGAGAATGAATCTTTAATAGGTATGAGAAAAAAGTTAACATCATCTAATGAGGCTATGGAATTATTGTCAGGTGGATTGGCGGAGCAAGTTAATGTATGGAATGATCCATCAAGTAATGTAGCTTGTAAGGGTAAAGCTGATTACTGGAACAAGAAGAAGAATATTCTTGTGGATATAAAAACAACTCAAGACTCTAGTCCTGATGGATTTAGGAAGTCTGCATATAAATATGGGTACGATAGGCAGGCTTCATTTTATGCTGATGGATTTGGTGTGGATCAATTTTGGTTTATTGTCATAGAGAAGTCTGCACCTTATAATATGGCTATATATGAATGTAGCCCAGAGTTTATGGAGGAGGGCAGAATGAAGTATAGAAAATTATTAGACATGTATAGCTTATACTTTATTCAAAAGCTTTTCGATCCATATGAACACGTATATACAGGAACATTATAAAAAATAAAACTATGAGTAAATTATTTAAAACATTAAAACAAAGTAAAGTGACAAAGAATAAGGTTGGGGAGATAACAGGATTATCTATACCTACAGTCAGAAAGTACCTTAAAAACCCCGACCTATTCTCTGTTGGAGATGGTAAAAATATTATAAAACACTTAAACACAAAGAATTATGAGTACACTTTTGGAGAATTATTTAACACTAAAGAATAGCTTTAGGGACAAGTCTTTTAGCAACACACTTCTTCTTATATGTGAAACATTCAAAATAACACCTAATCAAATAATGGCTAGTGGTGGTAGAAAGAGAAGTTTTGTTCAACCTAGAAATATATTATGTTATATGATGTATGGTAGACTGGACTATAGGTTGGAGGAAATAGCTGAAAGAGTGGGGTATAAAAACCATACCTCCGTTATTCATGCTTTAAACATGCATGGAGTTGACCTTAAATTTGATATGGGTTATGCAGAAAAATATCAGACGATTGTGGATGGTCTAGTAATAGAAGATCCCCATGAGACTGGTGTTGACTTCGGAAATACCGAAGGAACTTTAAAGTCTTTTCATTATAAAATTCTAACTATAGAAAGTAGAATGGAAGCTTTAGAGAAGTTTATTAATTAATTAACTAACTAAAATTATTTTATTATGGAGAAATCCGAAAACATTTACTGCGGAAGCGGTACAGAGAAGGTCTTTGATGAAGGAAGATCTCTTGTTAACTTTTCACTAGATCTAGCAAAATTGAAAGATCATGTGTATGAGTATAACGGGAAAAAGTATGTTAATCTTACTATGGGAGCAAACAGAGATGGTGCTAACGAGTATGGTAAAACTCACTATGTTAAAATAAATACGTTTAAGCCAGAGCCTCAGTCTGAGTCGAAAGATAAGAAAGAGGAAGCTTTACCGTTTTAATTTAACACTTATGGAGGGGGAGTACGGGGGTATATCCCTCTCTATATAAAAACTAAACTATGTATTTAAAAATATCTGAACACACATCTATTGACAGTAATTCTGTATCTGGTTTTTCCTGTGAGGGAAGAATACTATATATTATTAGAAAGAATAATGATAAACCTTTAGATATTATATATGATACGGAAGAAGAATGTAGCCAAATATTTCGAAACCTAAATAATCATTTTAAGTGTAAGGATCTAGTCACACTATCATCAAACACAAAAACAAAAGAGGATAAAGAAGTAAAGTTAGCTATGTTTAAAGTGTTTTGGACTTTATACAATAAAAAAACCGGAATGCAAAAATGTCAAGATAAGTTTCTTAAATATAGTGTAGCAACAATGCAAATTATAATAGACGCTGTACCTACATATGTTAAAGAGACTCCTGATCCAAAGTTTAGAAAGCACCCACTTACTTGGTTGAATGGAGAATACTGGAAGGATGAGAAAGTAAAAGAAGAAGAGAAAAAGAAACAAGAATTTAATGTAAACGATTTATTTAAATGAGCCTAAATAATGATAGAATACGAATTAATAAAACACAAGGAGAAGTAAGATATGTATGTTATAATTGCTCTGATGACCGTAAAAAGTCTAAAGAAAAATGTTTAGCTATAAATGCGGAAACCGGAGCATACATGTGTCATCACTGCTCAGATAGTGGTATTATTAATCAATACAAAACATACGAAAAACAAAAGGATATAGAATATTCTAGACCTGAAATGCATAATTCTACTGGGTTGTCAGATGAAATGGTAGACTGGTTTAGATCAAGAGGTATATCTCAAAAGGTTTTAGTTAAGAATAAAATAACACAAAAGAAGGAATATATGCCACAAGTATCTTCAAATAGAAATGTAATATGCTTTAATTATTTTAGAGAGGGAGAACTTGTGAATATAAAATACAGGGACGGAGAAAAAAACTTTAAACAACACAAGGATGCTGAGAAAATATTCTATGGATTAGATGATATAAAAGATCACAAGGAAGTGTATATAGTAGAGGGAGAGATGGATAAGCTGTCTCTAAACGAAATAGGAATAGAAAATTGTGTGTCAGTTCCTGATGGAGCTCCTAATCCTGGCACTAAAAACTATGATAATAAATTCTCTTACCTAGATAACTGTTGGGAATATTTTCAAGATATGGAGAAGATATATATATGTTCAGACAATGATACTAATGGTAGGGTATTACTAGAAGAGCTCAGTAGAAGAATAGGTAGGGAGAGATGCTATATCGTTAAGTTTCCGGATGAAATAAAAGATGCTAATCAAATGTTGATTGATCAAGGAGTATTAGCACTTGAAAAGATAATAAAAGACGCTGAACCATACCCTGTAGATGGTATTTTTACTGTTAAGTCTGAGCAGGATTACATGATAGATGTATTTAATAACGGTAAAAAGAAAGGGTTAACTACGGGATATCAAGTTTTGGATAACCATTATACCCTCAGAACTTCAGAATTAGATGTGTGGACAGGAATCCCCGGCTCAGGTAAAACAATGATGGCTTTGCAGATAATGTTAAATGCCTCTGTTTTATACGGGTGGAAGTGGGGAATATTTTCTCCAGAAAACTACCCTGTGGGAGACCTGTTCGACACTCTAGCTGAAATGTATATAGGAAACACATCAGATATAGATGTTAATGATAGAATGACAATATATGAATATGAGAAAGCTATAGACTTTTTACACAATCATTTCTACGCTATATACCCTGAGGATGATTTTAGCCTTGACAACATACTATCTAAGTTTAAACATTTAGTGTTGAGGCATGGTATAAAAGGTTGTTTGCTGGATCCGTTTAATCAACTGGATCATAAGTTTGGGGGTAGAGATGAAACAACATATATAGGGGAGTGTTTAACACAGATAAGAAGATTTGAACAGGTAAATGATTTAAAGTTTATTATCATAGCTCACCCTAGAAAAATGGACAGAGATGACTCTGGTGGTTATAAAAAACCTACAGCATATGATATTAGCGGTAGTCAAAACTGGTTTAACAAAGCTGATAACGTTATATGTATACATAGAGATGACTCCATGGATATTAATAATACTTCAGTTGCTTTTAGTGTTCAGAAAGTTAAGTTTCAAAAGCTAGTAGGGGTTCCGGGGGAAGAGTCTTTAAAATATGACAGAAGATCTGGAAGATATTTGGACCACCACATGAGCTGTCCTTTAGATGGAGTTAGTCAAACACAAAGTTTATGGAAGAGACAAACTGAGTACAGTGTAGAACAGGAATGGATAAATAGAAAAGATTTAGATTGAGAAAAACAATATACCTATTAAAATTAAAATGTTATTATCAGAATGTTAATTATAATAAGATTGGTAAAAGACTGGTTAGTAAAAATAAAAACCAAATTTTAATAGATAGATGCTTTACTGAAGGGAGTATAAAAAACATAAAGAACTGTAAAAGATCTATGGATAAAATACGTTTTGATGTAAGTAAGAAAACTAAAAAGGAAGTTGAGATAACTATAGAGGAAATAATAGAGTCTCTAGAGTTGGGTTTAAGTAACGATATATATTAACTAAAATTATTAATTATGAAGAAAGTGATTTTTATAGCATTTATACTGACGGGTCAGTTGTTTGCACAAATTGAGAACGGATTATATTATTCTGAAAATATTTATAGATCTGACGTAGATAATTACAAAAAATATAATACTATTGAGATGGAGACAGCATCTTATTTAAATATCACCAGTAATGGAATAAGAATATATCCAGAGAATGGTATAGGTATTTATCAAGCCTGGATAGATATAGGTATTTTCTCAGAACATTATACTTATCTATTAAACAATGGAAGTAAAATATGTGTAGGACCAGAAATAAAAGGAATATATTATTTTTATGAAAATGAATATGATGTTCTTGAATATAAAAAGTTAATAGAATTTAGGAATATGAAAAAGATTTCTAAGTCTGAAACTGGAAATTATATAATGGAAAGATAATGAAAAGAAAAAGAAAATACAATAAAAAGGTAAGGAATGCTACAGCCACTACTTTTAATGGCGTTAAGTTTAAGTCAAAGTTAGAAAAGTTTACATACCAATGCCTGAGGGTGGCTGGCATACCTTTTAAATATGAAGAAGATAGATTTGTTTTGATAGATAAATTTATATACACAGGAGAATGTATTGAGAAGAAGAAGAAAAAGGGGAAGAATGTATTTATAAAATCTTCTGAAAATATATCTCAAGCCACTTATCTTCCTGACTTTACTAATCTTGAGCAAGGATGGATTATAGAGTGTAAAGGTTTAAGAACAGAGGCGTTTAATCTTAGATGGAAATTATTCAAAAACATGCTTGCAAAACAGAAAAAAAGTTACGATCTTTATATGCCAGGGACTCAAAAACAAATAATGGAAGTTGTAGAGAAGCTGAAAGAAAAATATACAAGAAAAGAAAGACGTAATGATACTAGGAGACATATTTAAAAGTTTAATAGGTAATGCATCAACCATAATAGATGAGTGCGTAACAACAGAGGAGGAAAAGTTATCCTTAAAGCTGAGAATGAAAGAGCTTATAGCTAAGTCTCAGATGAATGCTCAGGAGCAAGTTACCAGAAGGTGGGAGGCTGATGCTAAAGCTGGATGGTTACCAGCTAATATTAGACCTTTGACTCTAGCTTTTTTAACGATAATGTTAGTAGTCATGTCATTCTTTGACGGTAATGTAGGGGAGTTTAAAATGAACCCAATGTATGGTCCAATTTACACCCAACTCCTACTTGTAGTATACTCAGCGTACTTCGCTGGTAGATCAATCGAGAAAATTAAAAATAGTAAAAATAATAATAAAAATAAATAAAATGGAAGCTAAAAAATTAGAAGAAAAAGAACTTAACGAACTTAAAGAATTAAACCAAGAGAAGAATCAAATAACTATAAATTTTGGTAGATTAAAAACAGATCTAATCATGGTTAAGGCTCAGTTGGATAGACTTGAAAAGATGGAAGAAGATATGGTTGCTAAATTTAAAGGTAACGAAACAAAAGGGAATAAGATGGTGGAAAAGATGAAGAAAAAATATGGAGCTGGAACTATCAATATTGATGACGGAACATTTATTCCTGAGGAAAAATAAAGTCTAAGCTATAAAACAATAAACCCATCAGAAAGATGGGCTTATCGAAACTTAAACTAAAACTATATAAACACGAATGTGTAACACATATTCAATATACAAATATTTATTTGGTTTTTACAAGTTTGTTGGAAAAAAAATATTAACAACTAATTGGTGAAGAGTGTGAATCGAAGTCTATATATGTTATTGTTACACTATCATCACACTCAATAGCCTTCATAATATATTCATAAACTCTTTTGTAAGCTTGGGTAGATTTACCTATAAAACCGTCCTTCTTGATTTGGTTATTCTCCTGGGAGTCCCCAACAAGTAGACACCCAGCTGTGTGTTCATCAGTATTACCACAATGAATGAGAATGTAATCAAAGCCAGGAACATCAGTAACATGAAGCATGCCACGATGCATTTTACCAAATTTCTTAGAATATCTAGCGTGAAACCCGCCAACATCTCTAATCTTAATATTATAAGATCCCGCTGGTATACGAGTTTCACCCCTAACTTTTTTACTTCTTTCCTCATCCTCTAAGGTATAACATAAGAATTTCTTTCCATCTAACTTATTGCTAGAGTCAAATAGAATCCCATTTGTAGAATCGGACTCACTAGAAAATCTTAATACCTCAAGTTCCATTTATGCAGAGATAAACATCATATACTCTACAGTCATAGTAGTTCCTACACTTGGTGTATAAACAAGATCATTTGTATCATCGTGTGTACTCCAAGGCATAAACATCCAGTCTCCAGCGTATAATCTACCCATCACTTCTCCATTAATCTTAACAGTAATAAACTCTGATCTAGTTGTAGAACAGTTTTTAACGTAGACTTTATGAGCTTTATCAGCTCCATAAGTTGTAGCTGGAGTTGCATCAAACAAGGTAACATCAGCAGTTGCT
>Ga0098060_1001222_pt1 | contig 10530 bp, 24 predicted proteins | sample 21_taG_FD_77063 | JGI IMG/M metagenome (GOLD analysis project Ga0098060, IMG submission 77063) | Marine viral communities from the Subarctic Pacific Ocean - 21_ETSP_OMZ_AT15319 metaG | ecosystem: Environmental > Aquatic > Marine > Oceanic | place: Pacific Ocean | collected 2015-01-19 | reverse complement strand
TAGATTATAATTATACTATAACAATTAAACTACAAATAACATGGCAGAATTTAATACAGGTGATAAAGTAACATGGATAGCAGAAATGCAATGTGTACCACACCCAGAAGGCAAAACTGATAGGAACGGCGAAGTACTTCCAGTATTCAGAGACAAACAGATGACAGGAACAATCGTGAATTCTTGTTATGATGACAGGTATACAGTAAGGCCTGCAGGTAGGCATACACCTAAAGGAATGGATTCTTATTATGACAGAATGGTACCAGGTAAAAAACTTTCAAAAATTTAATAAGATGGATTGGAAAAAGATAAAAGAAAATAATATGTATAGACAAGGTAGATCTGAGGAGCAAGTAAGAGGAACGTATATAGGAGCCTTTATTGCAATGATAGGAATAGTTGTTACATTGATCATAGCAGCTTTAACATCATAAAGATCTGGACCAGTAGCTCAGCTGGATAGAGCATCTGCCTTCTAAGCAGACGGTCACAGGTTCGAATCCTGTCTGGTTCACCGCGACTCGGGATGTATCTCCTCAAGCTTATACCTTGTAGAAAGAGTAATTGGTTACATATGAGTTCAAGTCTCATCTTCCCGACCTTAATCTAATAAATATAAAAACAAAAACTTAAATATGCTAATAATCAAAAAAGGAGAAAAAGATTCAATTGACAAAGTACTTAAACAGTACAAAAGAAAATGTAGAGAAACACAACTCCTTAAAGATATTAGAGCAAGAAAAGAATTTGTTAAACCTTCAGCAGCTAAAAGAAAGCAAAAGCTAAAAGCCATTTATTTACAAAAGAAAGGAAAGTAGTTTTAAAATTGTTAATAACTTTTTTGAAAAAAACGTGAATTTATAGTTCAGAACCCAAGAAATTGTTTTATATTTATACTATAATAATTAAAACAAAAACGGAACTATGGCAACATTAAGAATCTTTACTCAGTACTACGAAAATTACTCAGACACTCAAACTCCACACTGGAAACCAAAAGGTGGGCAAACATTTATCATCAAGGATATTGAAGGTGATATGTTAATCTATTGTGATAACATTACGGCGGTTTGTAAAAACCTTGTAATTGCAAAATGCAATGAACATGCTAAATATGAATATAGAGAACATGAAGTTGACTTTATCGGCGATGAAGAAATCTCTGTTACTGAACTTACTAATGAAATAAGGGACCAGTTTAACAACGAAGGAAAATATGCAACTAATGATATTCCTGGATTTGAAGGTACATTGGAAAACCTAAACAAACTCTGTGATGATATGATTAGTCATGCAAAGAGTTCAGGTACTGAAATTGAATGCTCTGCTGATTTAGATAATGAATGGGCTAACGAATCAGAATAAGATGATAAGAAAAAAACAAAAACAACTAGGTCCAATTATTATAGATTTAACAGGACCAAACGGGAATGCATTTTACCTCTTAGGCTTAGCAAACAGATTATCCAAAAAATTTGGTATTGAAAATCCAATAGTAGAAATGCAAAAGGGCGACTATGAACATTTGATAAAAGTGTTTGATAATGCATTTGGTGATTTTGTAATTTTAGAAAGATAACTTATGAAAGAAATTAAAAGATACGTAAAGAATATTGAATCTATAGATATTGTAATGATTTTTGCAATCTGTCTATATACAACAATGTTAGTATTCACAATAACAAAATGGATTTAGATAACGACATAACCATTAATGTTTTGGAGGAAAAGTTATGGGATCATTATTCCGAACTACCAAACCCTTTATGGTATGCACAACCACATAAAATAAAAGATATGAAAAAAGACGTAGTAATATTTGACCTAGACGGTACACTTGCTCTTATCGATGATAGGAGAAAACTCTCTACCAAACCAAATGGTAAAATGGATTGGGATACATTTTTTGATCCTGATAATATTAAATTAGATTTGCCTAATGACTCTGTTATTGAAATGGCAAAAACTTTAGATGCACAAGGTTTTACTATTGTGATATTCTCAGGAAGGAGTAAAGCTACTAAAGATGCAACAGCTGCTTGGTTGGATAAACATAATGTTCCATTTAATATAATGAAGATGAGACCGACTGGCCACCCATGGGCATTTATGCCAGATGATAAACTAAAGAAAGGGTGGTTAGATGATATATTCCCAGGCGACAAAAAAGATAGAATACTTTGTGTATTTGATGATAGGACTAAAGTAGTAAATATGTGGAGAGATAATGGCTTAAGCTGTTTTCAAGTAGCTCCCGGTGACTTTTAAAATAAAGATATGGAATTTAAAGATTTAAAATTTAAAAAACAAACCCATGGTGGTATTGGAACCACTGCAAAATTTAAAGATGTAACTATAAGCATTCAAGCTGGGAGCTTTGTGTACAGTACCCCACGAGAAGATGGATTAGACTCCACAGAGTACTGTTCATTTGAAGTAGGAATATTTGAAAATACTGAAGATGGTGGTTTTGTTACAAGTAAATATATTGATTGTGGTGAAGAGCTTGTTGCAGGGTGGGTATCAAAAGAAGAAATTGAAAATGTTTTACAAAAATTAAATTAGAGAAAATGAAAATATTACAAAAGATAGCATGGTTAACTAGAAAGTGGAATTTATCAATAAGATTATTTGACTTGCAATTACACGATAATCTTAACTCTTGGGGATTTCATATACTAGCAGTTAATTATAATCATTCTGTATATTCACTATTAGCATTTGAATGTAGATTACCTAACGGCGCAGACGTTAAGCATTTTGTAGTAGACCATGTAGATATTCTATTTTTAAGAAAGCCTCTTAATGATTGGGCTTGTGACTTAGAAGAAAATGCTATGTGGTCTGGTAGAACTCCAACTAAATTAGAAGAGATTGGAATTGCTTTAGTAGGTACAATCTTTAAATAAATTGTTAATAACTTTTTAAACAAAACGTGAAACTATAGTTCAGAATCTAAAAAAATTGATTATATTTATACTATAATTAAAAACAATCTATATGAGCAAATATCAAGAACTATTACAAAACCCACCAGTATTTACAGAACTTTACGATAGTGAAAATCTAAGAGAAGTTATTTTTGAAACTATTAGCTGTATGTGTGATAATAGGCACTTCCTAAAATTCAAAAAGAATTCTGATGGTGATTTTAAAATGAATGGAAATGGACATTCACTTAGTAACTGGTCGATGAAACATACACCTCATGATATTGAATGGGAAGCTGACGATCAAAATTGGGGAACTGTTGTAAATATGATTAATACTGGAACTTCAAAAATATCAACTGTTAAGTGTAGATAATGAATTGTATTAAATGTAAAGAAGAGATTCATGCTGCACGACTAAAAGTTTTACCTGAAACTAAAGTTTGTGTTAACTGTTCAACCGCTGAGGCGGTTAGTTGTGTTGATGTTATTTATCATAAAACAGGAAATACAATTCAAATCATGGATAAAGAATCTGCTGATAAGATAAACAAACTTGCTAAGAGAAGCGGTTTTGGAATTATGGCAGGAATGAAAGGTGGTAGTGGCGGTGCAACTAAAACCACATCACTGGGTAATGTTGCAGTATGGAGAGTACCAACCGAAGAAGATTACCAAAGAGCATTAAAAAGAGTAGGAGAATTAATTGATTTAGAAAATCGTGAAAAGTGTTTAAAATATGCACAACAGCAATATGATAGCAAGTTAATTAATTCCAAGCACCTTTATAATCTTAAGACAATAATAGATACATTATTACCCTTACCTAAAAAGAAAGAGGTTATCAGAGATGAAACTTTAGATGAAGAAGTAACTCATGCATTTAGGAATTGGAAAAACTCAAAAATATACAGATGATAAAAAATGTTATAATAATATCAACGTTTGCTGTGACTCTAACAGGTTCACAGAGTATTAATAAAGAGGATACAGAAGTTATAGATAATCAAATTGTTGATATTATAGAACCGGAAATTAACCTCATCAATGGAAAGATTGATAACCGAGAAGAATTAATAGAAGCTATGGCTTTTGTAGAAAGTGGTGGTAATCCTGCTACAATTGGAGATATTAATCTAGGTACACCTTCAGTAGGACTTTTACAAATCAGACCTATTATGGTTAGAGAAGTAAATAGGATACTGAGAAAACAAGGATTAGACAAAAGATTTAAAAATAGTGATAGGAAGAGTGGTGATAAATCAATTGAGATGTTTAACATCTGGGCTGATGCATATCACTTAAATAGTTCTTATGAAAAGATGGCTAGGAATTGGAATGGCGGACCTAAAGGCTATAAGAAATCTGCAACCGCTCATTATTGGAAGAAGGTTCAAAATTACGTAACATTAAATTTATAAGATATGATAAAGAAAATAATAAAAAGAATTAAAAAATGGCATGCATATTGGTCATGGATTGAAGAGCAGAGATTAAAGGCTGCTGAACACTCATGTAGTGCAGGTCCTCTAATGTAAAATTATAAGATATGGTAAAAGTAAAAGTAATATACATGAGTGGGTATGAAACTGAATATGATGTGGATTACCCAAAAGCTTATATAGCAAAAATTATGGAAGTTGAAAACGAGCTAATACTAGAAAGAAAAACAGTAAAGGAAATTTATGCAGGAAATAAACTTATTGCTAAATTTGATGATGGATTTCTAAATGAATTAGTATTAGAAAAGTCTAAACCTAAAAAGACTGCAGGTATGGGTAAGTATAAAGGTCATACAGTTCCAGCAGGTTGTGATGTTGGCCAATATCTAGTTGATGAAGCTCTTGAGCTAGGACAAAATATAAAAGATAAGATTAAAGCTGACGACGATTGGAATGAATACCAAGCAGAAATCTTACATGCCCAAAAAATGATAAGAGAAAACATATGGGTAATGAATCATACTGGTGGAAATATAGAAATAACTTACTCTTGAAGTTATAAGGTTCTTGAGAGTTGAACCTAAACAAAAATTAAGCTCTCTATATAATTAAACAAAAAGAAGATGAAGAAGATTTTAATGATAGTAATGGTTTCGCTTGGCCTACAACTACAAGCACAGACATTATGTGATTACACATACACAACAGGCTCACAATATCAATTAGAAGTAGCAATTGGACAAACTGGAAATGGTTTGCCAATGATGGCTCCAATATATGCTGTCACTTATGGTGATCAAGATATGTTGGGTGAAGATAGTTGCTTCAGTGGTCCTTGCAATCATCTTATATACAACTATAATATGTCTACAGGAATGCCCTATGACACAATCACAACTTGTATTAGTTATACCTTAACAGATTCATTAGGTTATGTTGATACAATGAGTTGTTGTTTCAATCAAGTATGGGATGGACAGGCTTGGATGTTAATGGGTAATACTGTTGGTATAGAAGAGTTAACTTCTACTATGATTGGTGATAATAAAATCTATGATGTATATGGAAGAGAATTACTTACTGCACCTATTGGTCAGATGTATATTCAGAATAGAAAGAAGTATATCAAACTAAGATAATAAAAAACTATAAAACTAAAAGGCCACTCATAGAGTGGTCTTTTTTAGTTTATATGTAAATAGAAATTACCTTTCCATTCTAATTGCTATTCTCATTAAGTTGCCTAATGCATTACTTAAGATTCTTACTTCCCTAGGATTTAACTTTTTAAATAACTTATGGTCTTTCATAGCAGGTTCAATCTTATTATAATTTGTAATAGTCATACCTTTTTCAAATCCAACAAGATCACCTAAGTCTCTGTAGATTTCCATTCCTTCCTTTCCTAAACCATCAGTAGTTTTTCTACCTTCAGTTAAAAATGATTTAAAGTTAGGTACGTGGTTTTCATTAGTAGGCCCGTCCACATCTTCCCAATGATCACTCGTTATATCCTCTTCTCTTGTAGGGTGAATATCATAACCTTGTCTTACTGGGCTATCATAAGCATTAGTATCTTTACCATCTGCTAAGTCATCAAACATTTGTTTAAATTGTTTTACAGATCCTTTATAATATCTTATTGCATTTTGATCTTCTCTTGATTGGTTTTGTTCTTGTGAATCCATTATTTGTTTAATCTTTTTATTATTTTATCTAAAATTAGATCAAATGCATAACCTGCACCAGGATATCCACTATCAGATCTAAATTCAATTATACCTTCTCTTTTAAATTCTTTATTAAGAGCATCTTCTAAATTTTGCTGTATGTGAAAATTAGGCAATCCTTCTAATTGATCTAATGCTTTAGAATCTCTAGCCATTAAAATAATTTTACCTGCAGTATCTCTTGTAGATCCAGGCATAGCTTTAAAGTTAGCTACAACAGAACCTTTTTCTTTATGAGGAATTACAACTTGAAAATTCTTTTCATTTAAAAAGCTATCAAAATTACTTATCATTACTTTTTGTATTTATTTTTAAGCTGATGAATTTGTGTTTGAATTTTTAATCTTTGCAAATCCATTTTATCTAGAGATATTCTTAATTGATAATATTGAACGGCAAAAGGATCTTCTCTATCTTGTGCAGCTCTGAATCTTTCAATATTTTGTTGTTCTCTTCTCTTTAATCTTTCAGCAGTTTCATTTGGATTAAATTCATGTTTCTCTGCTTCAGTAACTCCATCATTTCCATCCATAGTATCATGAACTGAATTTAGATTTTTAACCGAGTCTGAAATTTTAGAATACATCCAAGCATCTAATTGTTGACCTTGAGACATTCTATCTTTAATCATATCAGCATAATCACCGATTCTTTCTAAGTCAGTTGATGCCATGCTATTAAGATTATCAATAGTTTTATCATTTTCATTAAAGGATTCAAATCCTGGTATTAATTCTATGCTTGCCATATTAAAATGTTGAATTTATAATTAGGTCTTGAATTTCTTGTATTAAAACTTTCTTTTCTCTAGACCCTTTTGGATTTCTTCCATTGATTGCACTTATGTAATTTTTGTCAATTAAATAATCTGAAATTACCGTTGCTAATACTTTTGCTCCAGATGGTTTATCTTTTCCAGCTACCTGAACCATTGCTTCATTTGTGGCTGCATACTTTTCATATGCTCTATCCATTGCTTCATTTACATGTTTCTTAGCTTCTTTCATATATGCTTCAGCAGTATGTTTATCATTATCATTTGTTTCATACATGTTTGCTTCTTGTGCTACGTGGTTTGAACACGATTCAACTACACCTGCAATTGGAGTCATACTATAACCTGTTTGTGGTGTAGCTCCACCTAGTGCAAAATTGTTGATTCCCATTTGGCCAAAACCTGCTGCTACAATATTTTCATTAAATTTATCGAACTCTGGTATCTTACTCATAATCAGTTTTATTTGTTTATATATTTGTAAACAAACTTTGAGTTTGTGCATATAAAAATAAACATAATTATGTCAGAATTTTTTAGAACACAAATGGGCCGCAAATTAATAGACGGTGATATACCTAAATTGGTAAATGTCTTAGAGAGAATTGCAATTCAACTAGAGAAGAAAAATAAATTAGATGAAAAGAAATTTATTTTAGAAGAAAGAATACAAAAGCTTACAATTAAAGAAGCAAACAAAAATGCCTAGTAAAGATATTACATATAAACAGTTTATTGCTCACATGGATAAGGGAAATAAAGTTTATATGAAAAAACCTAGATCATGGCAAAAGGTTTGGTTTTGGTGGGAAAGTAAAAAAGAAAAATGGTTTTTAAATAAAGCATTTGATAAAAGAGAAGACGGGAGAGTAGAACCAGAACCTTCAGTGTGGATAACTGCAAAACAAATGGAAAGCCACATGGATCACATGACAAGACAAGGTTATAAATATCATATAGATGAATAAATTATTGGCAGCATTTTGTTTGTTCTTTTTAGGACAAACTATGATATGGGTTCAGACTAATGGTCAATTTGTATGGCCTTGGTTTAAAAAGAATCCTTTTTTGGTATCAATCATATTTGGTTCAACTATTAGTTACATACTAATTTATGGTACTAGATTCATGGTGGAATATTATGATGGCCTTTTATGGCCTGGTAGATTTATAGCATTTGGTTCTGGTATTATTTCATTTACATTTTTAACTTGGTATCTTTTAGGTGAGGGGATTACTACAAAAACAATAGTATCATTATTTTTAGCATGTAGTTTAATAGGCATACAATTATTTTGGAAATAATGAAAGATCCTTATAACATATTAGGAGTAGATAAAACTTCATCGCAAAATGATATTAAAAAAGCTTATAGAAAATTAGCTAAAGAATATCATCCTGACAAAGCTGAAGGTAATGAAGAAAAGTTTAAAGAGATTGCAGATGCATATGAAACATTAGGTAATCCACAAAAGAAAGCTCAGTATGATCAAATGGCCAATAACCCATTTGCTGATTTTGGTCATGATTTTACTGGAAGCATGTTTGAAGATTTACTTAAAAATCAAAATTTTAGTGGGGCGTTTAATCAAAGATACGGTTATAATTCTAAAGGGAGAAATACTACAGGAGTATTAAGAATTACATTAGCTGATAGTTATTATGGAACTAGTAGAGATGTAAGAATAGGAATGAAAACTGTAAAGGTAGACATTCCTCCTGGTATTAGGAATGGACAAAAATTAAGATTAAAAGGATTAGGACAAAGAGGACAGACTGAGGATCTTAACGGTGATCTTATAATGACCATAGAAGTAGTTAATGATAATAATTTTTTTGTGGATAATCAAGGATTGCATACAATTAAAAATATAAGTCTATTTGATGCCCTTCTCGGTGGTAAAGATAGTTTAGATGTATATGATAAAAAGATATCTTTTTCTATTCCTCCTGGTACTTCTAATGGTAAGGTATTAAGAGTTAAGGGTAAAGGGTTTCCAATTTATAAACAAGAAAATAAATATTCTGATTTATTAATAAGTATAATTGTAGATATTCCTACAAACTTAGATCAAGAAGATAAAAAGTTAATCGAAAAAATTAAAAATAAGTACAATGGAAAAGGGTAATGGTTTTAGTGACGATTTTATTAGGAGCTTACTGTTAAATTTAGAGCATAGTAATTTTGAAGAATTTATGGACTTGTCATACCATGTTATGATGCAAAGCCCTAGTGTAGTTTTAAAAAGAAATGATACAATAGAAACAAAACTTAACGCTATTGATGGCATGATTAAATATTTTGAAAAGATAGAAGAATATGAAAAATGTACTAATTTACAAAAACTAAAATCTATGTTATTTGTAATTCCACCTAATAATGAAGATTAATTAATTGTCCGGTGGTGTAACTGGCAACACGTCTGGTTTTGGTCCAGAAGAGTCTAGGTTCGATCCCTAGTCGGACAACATTGTTTCAGAATTGTTAATAACTTTTTGAAAATAATGTGAATTTATAGTTCAGTTCCCAAGAAAATGTATTATATTTATATTATAATAAATTAAACAAAACGGAATATGACTGAACTAACAAACAACTTTGATTATCTACAATCTTTCATTAATGAAATGAACGATTCATCTTCAGGTAATCATAAAATTGCAACCATTAAAAAATATGCTGACAACTCAGAGGAAAATGAGGATAGAGAATTTCTACAAAATATTTTCTACTATACTTATAATCCTTACTTTAAGTATAATGTTACATCCAAGAATTGCAAAAAGAATTTTGATTTACTAGGTCACCCTAATACTTATGGAAGTATTTTTACTTTATTGGATGATTTAAGAAATAGAGTTTGTACTGGTCATACTGCTATTGCAAATGTTAACAGATTTATTTTAGAAAACAAACAATACGAAACTCTTATCTACAGCATTATTGATAGAGACCTTAAAATGGGTGCTAATACAACATCAATTAATAAAGCAGTACATCCAGATTTAATTCCAACATTTAAGGTTGCATTAGCAAATCCTTATAATGTAAAAAGAGTAGATTTTCAAAGTGGAGATTGGTACGGTTCTAGAAAATTAGATGGAGTTCGATGTATTTGCCGAAAGGAAATGAATACAGTAACATTTTACTCTAGAAGTGGTAAAGAATTTTTAACATTAGATAATTTAGCAAATGAAATTTCTAAGATAGGTGGTGATTTTATCCTAGATGGAGAAATCTGTATGGTCGATAAAGACGGTAATGAAGATTTCCAAGGAATCATGAAACAGATTAGAAAAAAGGATCATCAAATAGATAATCCTAAATTCTTTGTATTTGATTATTTAACTTTAGAGGAATTTGATAATAAGGTTGGAACTAAGCCACTTACTGAAAGACTTTCAAATGGATATGATTCCCTCCCAGAAAATATTAATTCAGATATGTTAGAATTCTTACCACAAGAACAATTAACAACAGAGGAACAATTTACTGAAATGGCAAAGGATGCTGAAGAGGCAGGATTTGAAGGAATCATGGTTAGAAAGAATGTAGGCTATGAAGGTAAAAGAAGCCACAATCTTTTAAAGGTTAAAAAATTCCATGATGCAGAATATACTGTCCTAGATGCAATCAACGGAAATATCCG
>Ga0098060_1001221_pt1 | contig 10537 bp, 9 predicted proteins | sample 21_taG_FD_77063 | JGI IMG/M metagenome (GOLD analysis project Ga0098060, IMG submission 77063) | Marine viral communities from the Subarctic Pacific Ocean - 21_ETSP_OMZ_AT15319 metaG | ecosystem: Environmental > Aquatic > Marine > Oceanic | place: Pacific Ocean | collected 2015-01-19 | reverse complement strand
GCTCCACACCTGGGGTGAGGGTTCCTCCTGATCAAAAGCGGCCCTGTTTTCTGAAATGAATCTTTCTAACTGATCATCCATGGCTTACCTCCTTTTCTAATAGTGATCTCAATTTATCCTTCGCTCTTTTATATTGGGTTTTGGATGTAGACTCGGAAATCCCCAATATCTCACTAATTTCCTTGTGGTCGTACCCTTCGAATAAATAGAGCGACAACACACTTCTGAATCCTGTGGGCAGCTCCATCACTGCCATTCTTACCCGATCCACGTCGATGGTCGCGGGTGTATCGTTGTACTGAACTTCATACTGGTGCTCATCCACTACCTCCTCCATCATCACGGCCTCTCTTGCGTTTTTCTTCAGTGCTGAGAGGGCCTTGTTCACCACTATTCTCTTCAGCCAGGCTCCGAAAGAAGCTTCAGCTCTGTAAGAAGCAATGTGTTTGAATGCACTCAAAAAGGACTCCTGCAGCACATCCTCAGCTTCCTCTCTGGCCCCACATATTCTAAATGCAGTATTAAACATCGCCTTTGAGTAGAGCCTGTACAGTTCATACTGCGCAGCCTCATCTCCATGACGGCATCTCTCTATGATCTCAAAATGTAGGTTGACGGTTGAAGCTTCCAATCCCATTAAACAATTTTCGTACAAAGGACTTGAGTAAATTAATAAGGTTGCATCGCTACAAAAAAATATTCAAAAAGGTAAGTTTACGGTACGCTAAGCCGCCAGCTTCATAGTATATGCGAATAGTCTTTATCATCCTCCTTACATGTACCATGGCCAGGCTTTTTGCCCAGGAAAGAAGTCTGGACACCCTGAATACTGCGGACACTGCCAGATACCATGATCAGGCACTTTATCAATATGGCCTTTATTTGGAACCGCTGATAGAAGTTACCCCGGGGCCCGGCGGGCCGTACGCCTGTGATCAAATCGGATTTGGGCTCTCCTATCGCAGGGTTTCTGGAGGTGTATTCCTCAGTACTTTCAAGGGGAATTATGAAAAGACCCTTGTTTTCCCCAACAGCTTTAAACTTGAATATATGTTTGGCGGAGGCTATCTCGGCATGCAGGTTCTACGTATAAATCAGTTCGAACTTGATATAAGACTCAACTATGGACATGGAGACATGATCTGGGAACGTACAGACTCCCGGGCTGATTTTTCCAGAGATGAGTTTGATTTGATCAAACCCGAAATCCAGATAAGTGGGGTACCTTTCAGGTATCTCAAACTTTTTATAACTTCTGGCTATCGGAAAATCTACAATCTTTCTCTGACTGGCACAGACTCAGGGGAATTTTCGGGGTTCACCGCTGGTTTCGGTTTAAAGGCAGGATATTTCAAATGAATAAATTCTACGTCTTAGGTATTTTTCTTGCACTTTCCGGATGCTATCTGGGAGATGACCTACCTAAGGATCAAAACATCTGGAAGTATAGCCAGCCGGCTGAGGTAGGCCTGGATGCCGATGCCTTGTATGCCCTCAATGAAGCATTGATAGCAGGAGACCACAACCTGGTCACCGGGCTGATCATCCTCAAAAATGATCAACTGGTTTTTGAAAATTACTACAACTTCTCTGCCCGTAATCAACTCAAGCCGATAGGTAAGTCTGCGTTCTCAATCATCGTATTGCTTTTGGATCAAATCCTTAAAGACGGATATATTCAAAGTCTGGATGATCCGATCTACTCATACCTACCAGAATATGAAGCGATCTTCTCTAACAGTCCCAAGAAGCGCGAAATCACGATCAGGCACCTCCTGACTCATAAGTCAGGCATCAGCTGGAATGAGCCTCATGTCAACATCCAAAGAGGCGATAGTGATTTTCAAAAAATGCGTAGTACAAGTGACTGGCCCGCATACATTCTTGGTAAATCACTGGAGGCAGACCCTGGTCTGAGGTTTGTCACCAACACGGGCATGGGACTGGTCATTGCTAGAATTATTCAAAATGTACTGCCCACCGGCCAACTGGAAGAGTACATTAATACCCATCTGTTAGAGCCACTTAATATCACAGGCTACCAGTGGGAAACCTCCCCTGACGGCACCCTCAACTGCGCCAACGGTCTCAAAATGACCACTCTGGATTTTGCGAAGATCGGCTACCTGGTCCTACAGGAGGGGCGCTGGGTGAATAAGCAGCGGCTGATAGATCGTGAATGGATACTAGAGGTCACCACCACCAAAGTCCAAACCTCATTGGACTACAGTGTGGGATATGGCTGGTGGATATTTACAGAAGATTTCCTTAGCAGATACCTGTCTCAGGTGCGAAATACCTACTTTCTCTCTGGCGAAGCAGGCCAAAACCTGTACATCATACCCGACCAGCAAATGGTGGTCTGCGTGATGGCCGAAAATTATTATTACGGGTCGATATTTAATCCATCCCTTATTGTTTTACTCAAGTCCCTGGAGGCTGCCCAACACTCCTCTATCAACTAAATGAGCACTGAACCAAACGATAATCAGCTGTTTCTGGAAATAAAGGGCGGTAACCTCAAATCATACGAGGTAATCTTCAGGAGGTATTATGCCCCATTGGCCAGATTTGCAACCAGCATGGTCAGAAACGCTGACATTGGTGAAGAAATGGCTCAGGAGGTCTTTATGTACATCTGGGAAAAACGCCAACAAATAGAGCTCAGAGGGGAGTTAAAGTCTTACCTGTTCTCATCGGTCAAGAACAAGTGTTTGAATTACATCAAACTGGAGCTCCCCAGACAACAATCGATGACAGATCTGTCAGGAATTTCTGAAGCGAGTGAGTCAGTAATGTTTGTGGACGACACCCGACTCCTGAAAAAGAAAATCCAGTATGCAATAGATCAACTTCCTGAGAAATGCAGAAACATATTTGTGCTGAGTCGGTATGGCGGACTCACCTATCCTGAAATAGCCGAAGACCTGGAGATTTCAGTAAAAACCGTGGAAAATCAAATGAGCATTGCACTAAAAAAATTAAAGGAAACACTGAGTGACGAATTGAAAAATCACCGAATAAAATAAATATATTTCACGGCCTTAGGGGTGTCCCCCCTATTCATTGCCTTACAACCAAATGTCCAACTGGATCCAAAAATATAATCAGGGAACCCCTTCCAAAGCTCAGAATTTGGAAGAGCAGGATGATTTCGATTTGTTCATGGAAATGAGTGAGTTTGATCAACCTGTGGATGTGGATGCGGCATGGAACAAGCTTCATACCCAACTCGTACCCAAAAGGTCCGTTACCCCATTGCTGTTGAGAATCGCCGCGGTTCTTGTGGTGCTGTTCGGATTGGGCTATGCTGTTACTCAAAACATTGACACCAAGGCCCCGACAGCTCTCTCAGAGGTAATTTCCTCGGATCAACTACAAGAAGTAGTTCTCCCAGACGGATCAGTTATCACATTGGCCAAAAACAGTCAAATTCAATATGAAGAGACCAGCTTTCCTGAAAAAAGAGCTGTAAACCTTAAAGGTGAAGCCTATTTTGAAGTCACCAAAGGAAGCGTTCCTTTTATCATCACCTCTGCATCCGGCAAAGTGACCGTACTGGGCACTTCATTTAACCTGAACACGCGAAAAGGTCTGCAACTACTGGTGACCTCCGGCACCGTGAGAGTAGAAACCGAGCAAGACAAGAGAATGGTGTACAAAGGTCAGCAAGCCAGCGCTAACAATCAGGGAAGTATACGAGTGGCTACTGCCCCCAACATGAATCACTTAGGCTGGAAAACCGGTCAGTTCAAGTTTGAAAACGAGCCACTTGACCAGGTGCTCCCACTGCTGGAACGCTACTATCAGGTGAAAATAAGTACCAACAAATCCATCAGACAATGCAGAATAACTGCCGAGTTTGATGAAACTCCCCTTGAAAATGTGGTGGACATCATTTCCACCATCCTCAACGCTAAAAGTCACATCTCCGGAGATAACATCAAATTTTCCGGTAAGGGTTGTAATTAAGCTTTATTTTTGCGGCATTAAAGTCAATCGATCTTCGTAAAGATTCGTTTCAGAAATTAATGCCAAAATTTCTCCTAGCCTTTTTCGTTTTGATTTTTTCCCTGTTTTGCACGACAGGCACGGCTCAGGAAATCCTGAAGAGGCCCATTACATTGGCGACCTACAGCTATACCCTGGATTCAGCACTGCAAACCGCCAAAGCCCAGGGTTTTCCCATTGCCTATAGTAGTAGCAAGCTCCCTAACGCGCGATGCAATTTCAAAAGCAGCCAACTTCTTTATGAAGACTTCCTGAAAGCACTGAAAACTCAAACAGGAATTAATTATACCGTAAACGGCAATATTGTGGCTATTAGCTACGAAAAGCCAACAGTGGAACTTCAAACCATACGAGGAACCGTACGTGACCTGGAGAGCGGCGAGGCACTAATAGGCGCTGCTGTATACGAACCCGGCAGCCTGAATGGTGTGATTACCAATAGCTACGGCTACTTCTCGCTTTCACTTTCCGCAGGTGAACATGTGGTGAGAGTCAGCTTTATCGGATACGAAGACATTCTGGACACCATTGATCTGAGCAAAGGGCACATCCGAAATTTCATGCTGGCTCAGAAGGTGAATGAGCTCAATGAAATAACCATTTCTGCAATCGAGCCGGATTTTAACGTATCCAGCCTGATCCCGGGCATCAATACCCTCAACCTAAGCACAGAAGGGCAAATCCCCTACTTCCTGGGCGAAGTAGACGTGCTGCAGGGCGCCACACTGCTCCCCGGCATCAAAACGCTGGGGGAAGATGCCAACGGCCTGAACATACGTGGGGGCAGTACGGATCAAAACCTCATCCTTCTGGATGAAGCCACTGTATACAACCCCAACCACCTTTATGGGTTGATCTCGGTCTTCAATCCGGAAGCTGTGAATAATGTGGAGATCATGAAAGGGTTCATCCCGCCAAGCTATGGAGGCCGGGCATCATCGGTGATCTCAGTTCATCAAAAAGAAGGAGATGATCAAAATTATCACTTCACTGGGGGCATCGGTTTAGTATCTGCCCGCTTCATCGCTGAGGGCCCCATCAAGAAAAAGCAAAGCTCATTTATCCTTTCGGGCAGGCAATCCATTTTTGATTTATCCCTGGATAATAATACAAGCACCAGCTTTCAGGATCTGAATGCCAAGATCAATCTCAAGTACAACAAAAAGAATACCTTCTACTTTTCGGGGTATTTCGGCAATGATCGGAATACCAACACTTTTGAGACGGTGAGAAACTGGGGCAATCGTAATTTCTCTCTCAGGTGGAATCATCTCTTTGGTCGCAGGGTATTTGCGAATTTTTCGGCCATTCTGAGTGAATACAATTACAAAATCACCCAGCCAAGAGAAGCTGCCAGTTTTATAGGAAAGTCCAGGATCATTGACTACACGGCTAAGTCCGATTGGGGGTATGTGATTACCCCAAAGCATGAACTCAAATTTGGTGGCAGCACCATATTTCACAGACTCAAACCCGGGGACCGAATTCCCTTTGATGAGCAAACCTCTTCATCCAATCCCCTTTATCTGGATTCAGAACATGGCGTAGAAAGTGCTATCTACCTGAGTCACGAAGCCACATTGGGGAAAAAGTTTTCTGCCCTCTATGGTTTCAGGATTTCCTCCCTTCATTATCTGGGTGCTGGCACCATCTACCAATATGACCCGGAGCTTCCCAGAAGCAATGAGAGCATTACGGATACACTGACCTTCGGCGCTCTGGAAATCATGAAGTCTTACTACGGATGGGAGCCGAGGGCGTCAGTATCTTATCGCCTCAGTGAGCAAGCCAGCGTCAAGGCCAGCTACACCAAATCTCTGCAATACCTCCACCTGATCTCCAGCACCATCACTCCCGCCCCAACGGATATCTGGAAACTAAGCGACTCTCACATCGCACCTACCACTTCCCATCACTATTCTCTAGGTATCTATCAGAACTTTAAAGACAATAAGTGGGAAACCTATGTGGATGGCTATTTCAAGCGGCTAGTCAATCTGGTGCAATACAAGGATGGAGCAGACCTCCTCTTCAATCCCAATCCTGAAACCGAGCTGCTTACCGGAATGGGTAGAGCATATGGTCTGGAATTTTTCCTTAAAAAGAATGAGGGCAAATTTACCGGATGGCTGAGCTACACCCTCTCCCGAAGTGAAATCAAAGTGGCTGGGCAATTTGATGAGGAAACCATTAACAACGGTCGATACTTTCCGTCCAACTATGATAAAAAACACGATATCTCGCTGGTAGGCATCTATAAGTTTCTCCCAAGGCTCAGCGGATCTTTCAGCTTCAAATACAATTCTGGCAGACCTTTTACCCTGCCATTAGGCAAATATATTTATGAAGGCAACCTGATTCCTCATTTCGGCAATCGAAACCAGAGTCGTCTGCCAGACTATCACCGACTGGACTTATCTGTAAAATGGCAGGGAAAACAATTCAAAGCAGACGGTACCCCAAAACGTTTCGAAGATTACTGGACCCTGGTGGTTTACAATGCTTATGGCAGGAACAATGTGTACTCCTATTTCTTCAAGGAAGATAAACAGTCTGGGGTGACCACCATTGAGCCTTACACCATTTTCGATTCGGTAATCCCGGCCATCACTTACAACTTTAAGTTTTGAAGCACATTCTCACCATATCGCTCGCAATTATTCTACTGGCATGTGGCACAGATGACCTCCCTACCGCCTCGTCTTCTTTTCTGGTGGTGGAGGGCTGGCTGACAGACCAGGATACTCAACAATATGTCAGGCTTTCCAGGTCCCAGGAATTCCTCAGCAGTGAAGCCAATCGTTTTGTTTCGGATGCAGAAATACAGGTCAGAAGCAGCCGAAACGAACAGTTTACCTTTTCCCATCAATCGAATGGACTATACCTCTCTGACATCCCGTTTGCAGGGCAGCCCAATAACTCCTATTGGATACGGATCAGTATGCCCAATGGCAGCATCGTTGAGTCAAATATGGAGATGATTCAGCCTGCCTCAGAGATCGACAGTCTCGCTTTCGACTTTTACCTGCGGCCGTCTGAAGAAGACCCTCAAATAGATGAAAAAGTGTACTATCCTATTGCGTTTGCGAAGGATGAAGGAAGCGCGAGAAATTATTACCGATGGAAATTGTACAAAAATGACACGCTTTTCTCCGATCCCGAATATTTAGTCCTCCTCAGTGACCGATTTTTTGATGGTAATGCTTACCAAAATGACTTCACTAATTTTGAATATCAGCTGGGTGATAAAATCACGGTGGAAAAACTGGAAATATCACAAAAAGCTTACGAATACCTGAGTCTTCTCAAGTCACAGACCACCACGTTGGGCACAGTATCCTCAGTGTCTCCAGCTCCCGTGAAGGGCAATCTGCACTATCTGAGTAGCACCACTCAGGTACTTGGCTACTATGGTGTAGCCTCGGTGAGACAGGACTCCTTAAGAATTAATTAATTTTTTTACACATTCTTTAGGGGTGGTCTATCAAATCATTGCCTTTCCTGTAATATGTTCAACAAATTGATCATTTTCTGTGCTACGCTAATACTCATGATAATGGGCATTACGCTTGTCAACAAGGCCAAAGAAGCCTCCAATGACCAATTTATTTATTACTGAGAAACCATGGGTGATAGAAAAAATAAAATTTCCAGAGGATTAAACAAGCTTCTTAATAGCAAAAAAACCAATGAGTTTTTTCAAAATGATGATGTATTCGTAGGGAATCCAAGCATGCGAAACAGTTATTTTGACTCATTTTATCAGGCACAACTTACCGAAATCGCTTATTCAGGCCAGTCTTCAAACTGAAGACTAGCCTTTAATAGCTTCTGAAGGCTTTACTCCAAATTTTTTCTCATACTGCTTGCCAAAGGCGGTTACGTTCTTCAGTCCAATGCTTCTCGCTGCTTCGGAGGCATTCTTCACTTTTCCTTTCCTGATCAAATATTCAGCGTATTTAAGCCTTACCTCTGAGACATATTCGAAAGGCGTAAGACCTGTAATCTTCTTCACCAGTCGGTACACCTGACGCTCACTTGCAGCCATGGCATCTGCCAGGTCGTAGACCGATAGGTTCTCGTCATCAATTTTCTCCATTACGATCTGCTCCAGCCGAGACAGGATATCTTTTTCTACAGTGTCCAGGTTTTGCTTGTCGGCCAGTCTGCCAAAAACATCCCCTTCTGAGTCCTCATAATTCTTCTTCTGTTGCAACAGGTTACCAATTCTGAGCATTAACTCCTTCTTTTGAAAAGGTTTCTGCAGGTAATCATTAATGCCCTGATAGAGCACCTTCTCCTGATCGGAGTCCGAAATACGCGCAGAGACTACCAGTATAGGTATTTTGCTTAGCTCAGGGTTGGATTTAATGGACTCTATCAACTCAAAGCCATCCATCCAGGGCATCATCAGGTCTGAGATCATCAGATCCACTTCATTATGTTTGAGCAGTTCAAGTGCCTCTATACCATGGGCTGCCTCTATGATGTGGTAATCGTCTTCAAGAATTTGCCTGATGTGGTACCTGATTTCCGGGTGGTCATCCACAATAAGTATGGTTTCCATTTCCTCGGTCTTGGGCACACTGGCTCCGGCTCGTTCTTCTCTATCCAGATCGTCATAGAGGTGCTTGCGCTCAGACACGTAAGTAAATGTATGTGGAACCGTAAGGTGCTCAGACTCTGATACCACTTTGGGGAAACTCAACTTGAAGGACGTACCCAGCCCAAGGGTGCTCTCCACAGTGATTTTACCATTATGTAACTCTACCAGCTCTTTCACAAGTGCGAGACCTATCCCCAGCCCTTCCCTACTCCTGTATTCGTTATTTTTTGACTGATAAAACCGATCAAAAACATAAGGCAAACTCTCCTGAGCGATCCCCTTACCGGTATCGGTGATGTGAAGCAGGATGTTGTCCTGCTCCATAAAGGTCTCAATGGTAATCTTATCTCCACGTGAAGTATGTCTCACTGCATTGGAGACCAGGTTATAAAATATCTTCTCGAACTGTCGTGGGTCAATGAAGACCGTTTCTTCCTTTCGAATATTGTTCTTACAGGTGAGCTTTACGCCTTTGTATTCGGCTGTCCCCACAAACATTTCGGCCAACATCTCCAGGTAAGAACCAAACCGAACCACTTCTTTCTTCAGGTTGATTTTACCCTCCTCCAGCTTGGTCAGGTCATTGATCTCATCGGTGAGGTAGAGAAGTCTCTTACAGTTTTTATAGCCTGTTTCAAGATTTTTGATGGCTCTGGAGCTGAGTACGACATCCTCGTCTTCACGCAGCATCTCCAGGTTGCCAATGATCAAACTCAATGGTGAGCGTAAGTCATGGGATACGTTCGCGAAAAATCGTGACTTAGCCTTGTCCAGTTCCATTAGTTTATCTGATTGCTGCTGTATGAGCTCCTTGTCACGGCTAATCTCGTCCCGCTGCTTACTGATTTCGTTGGATAGTTTCTTTTTCACCAGGTATCCCCTTACGGAAATGATGGTCATGGTGAGAAATAAGAGTATACCGATCACCGAAACAGTGATCATGATGCGCTGGGTACGGATCACCTGTTCGTTGAGTTCGCTTTGTTTTCTTAAAAACTCATTTTCCACCTCCTGCTGCTCCATTTCATACTGTCCCTTGAGTTGTTCGATCTTTCGAATATTCTCTTCACTAAACAGCTGCTGATTGAGCTCTGCATATTTCACATGACTTTCAAAGGCTCTTTCAAAATTATCCCCATTGGCATAAATCTTACTGAGGTTCTCCCAAACATTCTTCTCTTCAAATCTGGAGTTAATATCTCGCGTACTCTCAATAGCTTTGTAAGCATACCCTTCTGCTTTTTTTAATTCATTTCTCGAGAGATAAATCTTGGCAATGTTATTATAAACCACTGCCAGCATCCGTGGATTGTCCATTTCCTCCAGTCGCTGGATGAGGCTCAGATGATACTGCTCAGACTTGCGCAGGTCGCCTTGCAGCAAATAAACCTCAGCCAGGTCTATTTCTGACGCCAGTTGTCCATAAAGGTCTCCCTGCTCCTTTCTGATTTCAATGGCCTGCTTAAAATAGAGCTCAGCCTGTCCATACTCCGCTATCCCTTTATAAGACCTGCCAAGATTCAGAAAACAATAAGCCACCATACGCTTATCTGCGAGGCTCTGAGCCTGGTCAAGTGCCTGAATGAAGTACTTAATGGCTCCATGAAAGTTGGTTTGATACAGGTAAAGATTACCCAAATTAATCAGTGAATAGCCCCGCTGTTCGCCATTCCCGGCCTCTTCCGACAGTTTGAGCGCCTCCAGGTATTTCTCAAAGGCCTTTGAAAAGTTACTTAAGTTTCGGTAAGCCACGCCCACGTAGTTGATGGACTGTATCTCCTGATCCACATACCCATTTCTTCGAGCCAGCTTCAGTGCACTGTTGGCATGATAGAGTGCTGAATCCGGCCTGATATCTCTGTAACTCCAGGCCAGGGCATTATGAGCTTCTATTAGTTTCTCTGGTTCGGTTTCGTCTAG
>Ga0098060_1001219_pt1 | contig 10559 bp, 10 predicted proteins | sample 21_taG_FD_77063 | JGI IMG/M metagenome (GOLD analysis project Ga0098060, IMG submission 77063) | Marine viral communities from the Subarctic Pacific Ocean - 21_ETSP_OMZ_AT15319 metaG | ecosystem: Environmental > Aquatic > Marine > Oceanic | place: Pacific Ocean | collected 2015-01-19 | reverse complement strand
TTAGCAGATGCAAAAGAAGCAGATGTTATTAAGATGGCACAAGCTAACCATCCTGTAGAACACATGAATGATGTTATCGCAAAGCAAATAGCTGATAAGATAGCACCTAAAAATGAAGAGGTTAATATGCCTTGGGCTCCAAAAGAAGAAGAAAAAGGAGAGTAGGACAATAGCTACTTAATATTATTATATTGTGTGTGATAATATTAAAGTATAATTTTAACTAAAATTTAATTAATTATGAATAAAAATGTAGAAGACATAAAGGTCGAAAAAATAACGGACGAGCAGTTACAAGAACTCCAAGGACACGTTAACAAAATTAACCAAGCTCAATTACAATTAGGTCAATTAGAGTCTCAAAAATATGGTCTTGTTGGCGCTATACCTCAACTCCAAAAGGAATTAAAAGAATTCCAAGATAAAATGGAAGAGCAGTATGGTAAAGTAAGTATCAATATTCAAGACGGTACAATACAAGAAATACCAGAAGATGAGCAAGCTAATACGTAAGATAAGTATTGGTAAGGATTATAAAAATGAAGCTATGCATTACGCCGTTGGCCAAGAGGTCTACGGCGGGCATACAATTTGTAATATAATAGAGGAGGATACTAAATACAGCATTTATATTAAAAAAGAAAACGAGGTTTTACCTTGGAAAGATTTTAATAAGAATATGGCTGTATCAGTAGAATACAACCTTGAATATTAATGCAAGCTTTATATAACTTTATAATCAAGCCAATAGGGGAAAGGTATAATAACGTTAATAAAGTTGGTGATAATGAGTTGATAGTCAATACTGAAATATTCAATCATCAATACATTAATAGAGAAGCAAAAGTACTGTATACACCAAAACTGTTAAAAACACCTATTAAAGTTGGTGACACTGTGTTAGTTCATCATAATGTTTTTCGTAGATGGCATAACATGCGTGGTGAAGAAAAAAATAGTAGAGGTTATCTTGGAAATAACATGTACTCTGTAAATGGTGATCAGGTTTTTGCTTATAAACAAAATAATAATTGGAAATCATTAGATGGGTATTGTTTTGTTAAACCAATAAAATCATTGAATAATTTATCAGTTGATCAAGAAGAGCCTTTAATTGGCGTGATGAAATACACAGATGATACGTTGATAATGATTGAAGAAGGTGATTTGGTAGGTTTTATGCCAAACAGTGAATTTGAGTTTATCATAAACGGTGAAAGACTATATAGAGTTTTAACTAGTAACATTTCAATTAAATATGAATATCAAGGACAAGAAGAAGAATATAATCCAAGCTGGTTACAAAGCGGTGGACGAGTTAATAAAAGTAGCTAAAGAAGAAATTGTTGATAGCGATGAAGATATTTCTGCTGATAGATTAAAAAATGCAGCCGCAACAAAAAAACTAGCTATATTTGATGCGTTTGAGATATTAAATAGAATTGAAGAAGAAAAAAACATATTAGAAGATAAGCCAACTGAGCAAAAAGAAAATACTTTTCAAGGTTTTGCCGAAAGAAGATCTAAATAATGTACGAACAAACCTTATATAAAATTGTTAAGCCAATAAAGATAAATACTATTAAACGGCTTAATAAAGCAAAGAAATGGAAATATGGCTATGATAAAGATCATGATATTGTAGTTATAAGCAAAACAGGACAGATAGGTGAAATATATGAAATTCAAAATTTTAAAATAGCCTTACCTCTTGCTACTAATGTTTATAGTAGATCAAAAAAGAAACAAGAACAACATTGGGAACAGTTTGAATATCCAAAAGCATTAAAAAACGTTAAAACCATTTTTGACTGGAGAGATTACCCAAGTGAACATAAAGATAAATGGTTTGATTATATCAATGAAGAGTTTAATCGTAGAGAGAATGGTTTTTGGTTTAATAATAATGGTAAGCCTACTTACATTACCGGTACTCACTATATGTATCTTCAGTGGTCAAAAATTGATGTGGGTGCTCCTGAATTTAGAGAATCCAATAGATTATTCTTTTTATTCTGGGAAGCTTGTAAAGCAGATAAACGCGCTTATGGAATATGTTACCTTAAAAACAGACGATCTGGTTTCTCGTTTATGGCAAGCGCGGAGACAGTTAACGCTGCTACTATCTCGAGTGATGCAAGATTTGGTATACTATCAAAATCTGGTTGGGATTCTAAAAAGATGTTTACGGATAAGGTTGTACCAATATCTGTTAATTACCCGTTTTTCTTTAAGCCGATTCAGGATGGTATGGATAGACCAAAAAGCGAACTTGCATATAGGGTACCGGCTCAAAAGTTTACTAGAAAGAAGCTTCAAACAAATGAACAGATTGAAGAAATTGTAGGTTTAGATACCACTATTGATTGGAAAAATACTGGTGATAACAGTTACGATGGAGAAAAACTTAACCTATTAGTGCACGATGAAAGTGGTAAGTGGGAAAGACCTGATAATATATTAAACAACTGGAGAGTAACAAAAACATGTTTACGATTGGGTAGTAGGGTTATTGGGAAATGTATGATGGGTTCAACATCAAACGCATTAGACAAAGGAGGAGATAATTTTAAAAAATTATTTAGAGATTCTGATGTAACAAAAAGAAATAAAAATGGACAGACTAAATCTGGTTTATATAGTTTGTTTATACCAATGGAATGGAATTATGAAGGCTTTATGGATAAGTATGGTATGCCAGTATTTAATACACCATTAGATCCAACGTATGATTACTACGGTGAATTAATAGACACTGGAGTTATAGATCATTGGGAAAACGAAGTTGAGGGTTTAAAAAACGATCCTGATGCTTTAAATGAATTTTACAGACAATTTCCTAGGTCTGAGGAGCATGCATTTAGAGACGAAGCTAATAATAGTATATTTAATTTAACTAAAATATATGAACAGATAGATTTTAACGAAGAGTTAAATAGTAAAGCGCAAATGTCTACGGGTAACTTTCAATGGGCAAATGGCGTTAAAGATACTAAAGTAATATTTTACCCAGATTTAAAAGGAAGATTTAATATATCTTGGGTGCCGCCTAGAAATTTACAAAACAATATTGCTACAAAAAATGGTATAAAGTATCCTGGTAATGAACACATGGGTGCTTTTGGTTGTGACAGTTATGATATATCAGGAACTGTTGATGGTAAAGGATCTAAAGGTTCTTTACACGGTTTAACTAAGTTTAGTATGGAGGATGCACCTCCAAATCACTTTTTTTTAGAATATATAGCTAGACCACAAACGGCAGAGATATTTTTTGAAGATATGTTAATGGCGTTAGTATTTTATGGAATGCCTATATTAGCGGAAAATAACAAACCTCGTTTATTATATCATTTAAGAAGAAGAGGTTATAGAGGTTATTCAATGAATAGACCTGATAAAGTTTGGAACAAGTTATCTGTTACTGAAAAAGAAATAGGTGGTATACCTAACACGAGTGAGGATATTAAACAAGCGCACGCATCTGCAATTGAGATGTATATTCAAGAAAACGTAGGAATGAAACATGATGGGTCACATGGCTCAATGTATTTTAACAAAACACTAAATGATTGGTCAAGATTTGATATCAATAAAAGAACAAAGTTTGATGCAACAATTAGTAGTGGTTTAGCAATAATGGCGTGTAATAGAAACTTATACAAACCAAATGCTAACGTAGAAAAAGATAAAGTAAATATTAGTTTCGCTAAATACACTAATACAGGCGAAAGATCACAAATAATAAAGTAATATGGCAAAACCAACAAAAGGTTATTTTCCAAGTCAAGTTGTAAGTGACGCTGAAAAGGCAAGTTATGATTATGGTTTAAAGATAGCAAAAGCAATAGAAAGTGAATGGCTAGGTAAATCTGGATCAAACAATAATAGATTAAATTCTACTAGGCATCAATTTGATAAACTTAGATTATATGCTAGGGGAGAACAAAGTGTACAGAAATATAAAGATGAATTATCTATAAACGGTGATTTGTCTTATTTAAATTTAGACTGGAGACCTGTACCTATTATACCTAAGTTTGTTGATATTGTAGTTAATGGTATTGCTGAAAGAACGTACGATATAAAAGCTTATTCACAAGATCCATATGGTGTTACAAAGAGAACACAATATATGGAATCTATTTTAAATGATATGCGTTTAAAAGATGTAAATGAATTTGTTCAAAAATCTTTTAATTTAGACATGACAGAAAGTAATTTAAGCGAATTACCAGGTAGTGAAGAAGAGCTAGCAGTTCATATGCAATTATCTTACAAGCAGTCTATTGAAATAGCACAAGAACAAGCATTAAATACTTTATTCGAAGGAAATAACTACGAGTTAATTAAGAAAAGATTTTATTATGATTTAACAGTGCTGGGTATAGGTGCTGTAAAAAATACATACACAGAATCTAAAGGTATTTGTTTAGACTATGTTGATCCTGCAAACTTAATATATTCGTATACTGAGTCACCATATTTTGACGATATATATTATGTTGGTGAAGTAAAAGAATTACCAATAAATGAATTAAAAAAGCAGTTTCCTAATTTAACAAATGAAGATTTGTTGGAAATAGTAAATAACAATTCTAGCGTTAGTCACGTTGGACAAAGTACAATAGCTTCAGATGTCAGCACTGATACTAATATTGTTCAGGTTTTGTTTTTTAATTATAAAACGTATGCTAATGATGTTTATAAAGAAAAAACAATGTCATCAGGCGCTACAAAATTAATACAAAAAGATGATAGCTTTGATCCACCGCAAGAGGATGAAAGATTTAAAAAGTTATCTAAATCTATTGAAGTTTTATACGAAGGAGCATTAATACTAGGTACTAAAAAATTAATAAAGTGGGAGTTAGCTAAAAATATGCTAAGACCTAAAAGTGATTATACAAAAGTTAAAATGAACTATAGTATAGTCGCACCAAGAATCTACAAAGGTAGAATTGAATCACTTGTTGGTAGAATTACTAGCTTTGCTGACATGATTCAATTGACTCATTTAAAACTTCAGCAGGTGATGGCAAGAATGGTTCCTGATGGAGTTTACTTAGATGCTGATGGTTTAGCAGAAGTTGATTTAGGTAATGGCACAAACTACAACCCGCAAGAAGCACTAAACATGTTCTTCCAAACTGGTAGTGTTATTGGTAGATCGTTTACTGGAGACGGTGATATGAATCCAGGTAAAGTGCCTATACAAGAAATTTCTAGTGGTAATGGAGGTGCTAAGTTACAAAGTTTAATTAACACATACAATTATTACTTGCAAATGATAAGAGACGTGACCGGACTAAATGAAGCAAGAGATGCTAGTGTTCCAGATAAAAACGCTTTAGTTGGCGTGCAGAAATTAGCAGCAGCTAATAGTAATACAGCCACAAGACATATTTTACAAAGTGGTTTATTTTTAACAACTGAAACAGCGGAGTGTTTATCTTTAAGAGTATCAGATGTGTTAGAATACTCTGACACAAAAGACGCGTTTATACAAAGAATAGGCGCTCATAATGTTAGCACTATAGAAGAAATGCAAAACCTGCATCTATATGATTTTGGTATATTTATAGAATTACAACCTGATGAAGAAGAAAAAGCTATACTTGAAAACAATATACAACAAGCGTTAGCTAAAAATAGTATTGAGTTAGAAGATGCTATAGATGTTAGGGATATTAAAAATATTAAATTAGCTAATCAATTGTTAAAAATAAGAAGACAAAAGAAAATAGCTAGAGATCAACAACTTGCGGAAAGAAATATACAAGCACAAGCGCAAGCTAACGCACAAGCACAGCAGGTTGCCGCTCAAGCTGAAGTTCAAAAGCAGCAAGCTATAGTACAAAGTAAAGCTGAACTTGAAAAGGTTGAATCACAATTAGAACTTCAAAAGTTACAAGCTGAGGCACAGTTGAAAAAAGACTTAATGAATCATGAGTTTCAATTAAACATGCAATTAAAGCAAATGGAAGTTGATGCTATGAAAAATAAAGAAACTATAAAAGAAGATCGTAAGGATGAGCGTACTAGAATACAAGCATCTCAACAATCTGAATTAATAGAGCAGAGAAATAATGATAGTTCTGCTAAAAAATTTGAATCATCAAGTAATGATACATTAGGTGGTGGTTTTGATCTAGGTGTTTTTGATCCTAGGTAATTGTTTAATTTTATAATATTATATTATGGCTAATAAAAAGAAAGAAGAAGTAGTTGAACAAACTACTGATGAAAAAGTTGAGGCTCCTATGGGAGACACAATAAAAGTAAAATTACCTAAAAAACCAAAGCAATTAGGTAATCAAGATAAAATTGCTAAGGTTAATTTAAGTAAAGAGGAAACTACAAAAGAAGTAGTTGAAGAGCAACCTGAAGAGGAAGTTAATGATAAAGTTATTGAAGAAGTTCAAGAGAAAGTGGAAGAAGAAAAGGTTGAAACGAAAGAAGAAACTGAAAACCCAGTTTTGGAAGAAGTTACAGAAGAAAAGACTGATGAGGCTGTTGAAGATGAAGTTAAAACAGTTGAAGAAACAGTTAAAGAAGCTGTAGAAGAAGCAAAAGAAACTGGTCAAGACTTGCCAGAGAACATTCAAAAGGTTGTAGACTTTATGAGTGAAACTGGAGGTGATCTTGAAGATTATGTAAAATTAAATCAAGATTACAGTAAGTTAGATGATGTCACTTTATTAAGGGAATACTATAATCAAACAAAACCACATTTAAGTGGTGAGGAGATTAATTTTCTTATTGAAGATTCGTTTTCATACGACGAAGAGGTCGATGAGGCGGTAGACGTCAAGAGAAAGAAATTGGCTTTTAAAGAGCAAGTTGCCAACGCAAAAAGCCAACTAGACAAATTAAAGTCTAATTACTATGCGGAAATTAAAAGTGGTGTTAAGTTAACGCCTGATCAACAGAAAGCTATTGATTTCTTTAATAGATATAACAATGAGAACAAAAAGTCTCAAGAGGTAGCAGAAAAACAACATTCTGTATTTTTAAATCAAACTGATAAAGTTTTCAACAATAATTTCAAAGGTTTTGAATTTAATGTTGGTGAGAAAAAATATAGATTTAACGTTAATGATGTTAGTAAAGTAAAGGAACAGCAGAGTGACATTAATAATTTTATCTCTCAATATGTAGATAAAAATAACCTTATGTCTAACGCTAATGGTTACCACAAATCTTTATTTACAGCTATGAACGCTGATGCTATCGCTAACCATTTTTATCAACAAGGAAAAGCAGATGCTGTAAAAGAAACTATGGCAAAAGCTAAAAATGTTGATATGTCAGGTAGACAATCTGGATCAACTACACCTACGGGTGGGATACAGTTTAAACCTGTTGTTGGAGATTCTTTAAGTTCTTTACGTGTTAAAATTAAAAAATAAAGTTTAACTATAAAATTTATAAAAAATGGCAGTAACATTAGGAAGTGATATTAATATTGTTCCAGCGCCAAAATTACAAACGACTGGACAAAATTATATCGATTTTTTATCTTCTACCACTAAAGGTTGGGCACAACAATATATGCCTGAGATTTATGAGGCAGAAGTAGAAAGATATGGTAAGAGAACTATATCTGGATTTTTAGAAGCAGTCGGCGCTGAAGAAGCAATGGCTAGTGATCAAGTAGTATGGTCTGAACAAGGCAGGTTACACTTGAGATATGAGGGTACTCACGTAACCGGAGCAGGAGGTGGAGCAAAAACAATTACGTTAAGTACGTCAGACCACGCAATTAGAGATAACGACATGATCGTTGTAGCTTGTAACGCTAAGAACAAAGTTTTCAAAGCACACGTTACTAGTATTGCTGGTGCAGTTTTAACAGTTGCATGTTATGAGTTCGCAGGATTAAGCGGTACTAATGGCGCAGGACTTGCAAACACTGATGCGGTTTCAGTATTTGTTTATGGTTCTGAATACGGAAAAGGTGCTATTGGAAGAGATGCTTCCATTGAGCCTGAGTTCAAATCATTCTCTAACAAACCAATTATAATCAAAGACAAATATAACGTTGATGGTTCTGACACAGCTCAGATTGGTTGGGTTGAAGTAACTGGCGAAGAAGGTCAAAATGGTTACCTATGGTATTTAAAAGCTGAAGGTGATACTAGAGCTAGATTCACTGATTACTTAGAAATGGCAATGATTGAATCAGAAACTAAGAAAACAAATGGTACATCACCAGAAGGTACAGAAGGTTTACTTGAGGCAATTACTGACAGAGGAATGTATACAGGTGATGCTATGAATTTAGCTACATTTGATTTGGTATTAACTGAATTAGATAAGCAAGGTGCTATCGAAGAGAATATGATGTATTTAGATAGAACGCACTCTCTAGCTGTAGATGATTTCTTAGGTGATCTTTCAAAAGGGTCAAACGGTGGTACTGCTTATGGATTATTTAATAATTCAGCAGAAATGGCGTTGAATTTAGGATTTACAGGATTTAGAAGAGGTTCTTATGACTTCTACAAGTCTGATTGGAAATACTTAAATGACAGAAACTTAAGAGGTCTTAACACTGAGTTTGTTGATGCAAACACAGCAAGATTACACGGTGTTTTAGTTCCAGCTGGTGTTTCATCTGTATATGATGAAAACATGGGTAAGAACATCAAAAGACCATTCTTACACGTTAGATATAGAGCTTCTCAAGCTGATGACAGAAGATTCAAAACTTGGATCACTGGTTCAGTTGGTGGAAACGTTACATCTGATAAAGATGTGATGGAAGTACATTATCTATCAGAAAGATGTTTAGTTGTACAAGCAGCAAATAACTTTGTTAAGTTTGTTTAATTGACATTATTTTAAAGAGTTAGGTGCTTCGGCACCTAGCCCTTTATTTTTAAATTATTTAATTATATTATATCATGAAAAAAATAGAAACAAAAAATACAGCTATGCCTAAAGCTGATAAAAAATGGGTAATAAAAGACAGAGTATATAGACTAATTGATATAAGTCCTTTAGTTTATATTATTAAAAACAGCAATAACTATTGGTTTGATGAAGAAGCTGGATATGACAGAGAAGTAAAAGCAACAGCAAACCAAAAAACCGTTTTTGTAGATGAGTTTAAAGGTGATGTTAGATTAGAACACATCATATTTAGAGATGGTATATTAGCTGTGCCAGCTAGAAAAACAGTCTTACAAAAACTTTTATCAATATATCATCCTTGGAAGGATCAGATTTACGCTGAATTAGATGAAGAGGTAATAGCAACTGATGAGTTGTCTGATATAGAAACAGAAATCAAAGCACTAAATGCTGCTAAAGATTTAGATATAGATCATGCTGAAGCTATATTAAGAGTTGAGCGTGGAAGTGAAGTATCTGAATTATCTAGCAAGGAATTAAAGCGAGATATAATGGTTATGGCTAAGAAAAATCCTGGGTTATTTTTAGATTTAGTTCAAGATGAAAATGTTGAATTAAGAAACTTAGGTATAAAAGCAGCTGAAGCTGGAATAATACGATTATCAGAGGATAACAGAACGTTTACGTGGGCTAGTAATAAACGAAAACTCATGACAGTTCCTTATGATGAGCATCCATATTCTGCATTAGCGGCATATTTCAAAACCGATGAAGGTTTAGAAGTTTTTAAAACTTTACAAAAAAGATTAAAATAATTAATCACTTATAGAGTAGTCATCTCTATGGGGTGACTACACTATATAAAAAAAGAAATTATGGTTTTAATAGATACGGTATATCAGAGAGTATTAAATATATTGAATAAAGAACAAAGAGGATATATAACTCCACAAGAGTTTAATCTATTAGCTAACCACGCACAAATGGATATATTTGAACAATATTTCTATGACATAAATCAGTTTGAAAGAGCACCTGGTAATCAAACAGAATATTCAGACATGTTAGACATTATTGAAAGTAAGATAGCATTGTTTGAAACATCATCCACACTAGACGGGTTGGGTAAACAAACCAACAACACCGCGTCAACAAATAATACAGATTTTAGTTATTTTTCATTACCATCAGATATGTATAGGATAGGTGTAGTATCTTACAAAGATAACGAAGCGGAGAGAGTTACGCAAAATGAATACTTGCTATTAAATTCATCTCAGTTAACAAAACCAACAGATACAAGATTAATGTATACACAAACTGGCTATGTTGCTAGTAATGTTAAATATATTAAAATACGCGTTTTTGGTATTAACGAACTAAAGCACGATGATGACGCTAATATCACATTAACATATATTAGAAAACCACAAAAAGCTGAGTGGGCATACACAAACGTAAATGGTAATCCACTATATAACGCAACAAATGCTACAGACTTTGATTTACACGAATCAGAAGAAAACGAATTGGTAATAAAAATACTAGCATTATCTGGTGTTATAATAAAAGATCCAAGTGTATACCAAGTAGCTTCAACAGAAGAAAATAAAGATGTTCAACAGGAAAAATCATAAATAAATGGCATTACAAACACTAACAAGCGAGGGATATTATAGAGGTAGTCAAACATTTTTAGG
>Ga0098060_1001218_pt1 | contig 10561 bp, 10 predicted proteins | sample 21_taG_FD_77063 | JGI IMG/M metagenome (GOLD analysis project Ga0098060, IMG submission 77063) | Marine viral communities from the Subarctic Pacific Ocean - 21_ETSP_OMZ_AT15319 metaG | ecosystem: Environmental > Aquatic > Marine > Oceanic | place: Pacific Ocean | collected 2015-01-19 | reverse complement strand
TTAACTCTCCATTTGAAAGAGCGATCTTCTGGTGGGAAAAGGATCTATTGCTGAAAGTTAAATCTGATGTGCTTAGATACCCATTAGATATATCTAGCGACCCTAAATCTATAATATTGGTTGATTATAAGACTACTACTGATTGTTCTGTTAGAGGCTTTACATCATCTATTAGGAAGTACCAATACGAACTACAAGCCGCTTGGTATAAACGCGGATATGAGAAAGCTGGGTTCAACGTGGTTGACTTTATATTTGTGGCGCAAGAAAAGAAGAAACCGTTTGCAAGTAAGATCTTCAAGATGAAACATGAAGATATGACATCTGGCTGGTTAAAACTAGAGCATTTACTTGGAGAATACAACGCAGTATTAAACGGTAAAGAAGCCACCATATACAACTCACCTAATATAGTTAATGTAGATCTAAAAGGATGGGGAGAAGATAGATGAAAAGAACTGAGAAGTACGTTGACAAAATATTAGAGGAAAATAAACAAGAATTGCAAAAGGTGGCTTACGGAGCTTTGCATAATTATTTATTTACAAAAATAAAAGATGAATTAGTAAAACCCTCTACATACGAAAAAGGACTTTGCACACCTTTAATACAAGATGTAAGAGAAAAGATTGATTTGTTTTTATTAGCGGAGGGTTATGAAAAATGAGTGAAGATTTTAAAATTGAAAAAGATGTACCTATAACTAATTATTCTAAGAAAGCTCAATTAGATGACTTGATATCTCGTATGGAAGTAGGCGATTCTGTATTGATGAAATCACATTCTGACGTTGACCAATTGCGAGACGCGGCGAAAAGGCAAACTAAAAAAGTTTCTGCTAGATTAGCCAAGGATGACCCTGATTACGCTTTTAGAGTTTGGAGGACAAAATGAGTGAAGATTTAGTAAACCAACCACCTCACTACACTAGGGGTGAGATAGAGTATATAGAGGCTATGAGATCTATGCTTTCGGCAGAAGAGTTTAAAGGTTTCTGTAAAGGCAACGCAGTTAAATATATATGGAGGGAAGACCACAAGGGATCTAACATCCAGGATCTTGAAAAGGCCGTTGTATATCTTAACTGGGCTATTAATGATCTAAAGAATATGTAATATTGTCTTTATGAGTAGAGGCACATTTAATACGACTGGAACCTGGAACTTAACTATGGATGGTACTGGAAATGTTTCATCAGGGACAGGGGTTAGTTCCTTGGCTAATACAGGAGTTGATGCCGCTGAACTTCAATCTTTACGAAATACGGTGGCACACCAAAGAGAAGTTATAGATCGTTTAAAAATACAAGTTGAAGATTTAGTTCAAACAATAACTGAATATGACGAGAAAGATGAGAAAAATTTCACTAAAGAAGAATTAGCTTTTATTTTATCAAGAGTTCATCCTGATAAAAATCCTAACTCCAATATTGCAACCAAACTAACTTCAAAGTTAATAAAGAAAAGAAAAGGGGCATAAAGCCCCTTTTCTCATTCCTACACTTAGAATGGAGGTTTATCACCTACTGGTGTTGGTGCCATCTCTGAAGGTTCCATCTTAATGATTTTAGTCTTCAAAGAAGTCACATCTTCACCTTGGTCATTCTTCCAGTTATCTTCATACTGTCTGATGCCAAGTCTAAGTTGCTTACCGATAAAATCTTTTGCAAGATCCGGAAGCTTCTTAAATCCAACAGTAATAGCAAGACGACTAAATATCTCACTCGCTATTCTTTTGGAATCTTCATTAGCAGACCAAAGGTTATACCATTCATTATGATCGCGATATGTACCACCATCAATTTGAAAGGTAACTTTCTGAGTCCAGTTACCGCTATTAGATTTATATTTCTCAGCGGCAATTATCTTAGCCTCATACTCACCAGTTGGAGCAACATCTGGACCTCGAGATTCCATTTGCTCCGCATTCTCGAAAAAATCAACGTCATTAAAGTCTGACATTACGCACTCTCCTTATTTTCAATATTAATAGAAAACCCTAACTTCTCAATTAGGGCAGTTAGATTGGGTTCCTCAAAGGCTTCAAGCTTACCACTACGATCTTTCGCGGTGTAACCTTGACCTATCCTTGTTTGTAACCACCTTTCCGCTACGGCATTACCGTCATCATCTTGACCGTCAATAATGCGTAGGGCCAAAACCTCATCAAAGAAATACGTAATTGCATCCCCTAAAGGTTTACTTGCCATCTTAGGACCAAAGAAAAATACACCATCATTATTATCTTTACCTTCTTTGCAAAGAAATAATACGTGTGTATTTAAGTCCCTAAATGATCTCATAAGACTTGTAACGGCTTCACTTACATTCTGGTAAGCCATTCTTCCATCTTTGTTTCTGCTTTTCTCATGAATCAATAAGATCTCTGAGATCTCTGAAACTGAGTCTAGACATACGCTATCATAGACTAACTCACCTGATGCTAGAGCGGCATACACCTCTCTAAGATCATCATAAGTTTTGACTTCAATAGCAGATACGTTTGGAGCATCTTTAATAGATAGTAATCCAGCTTCCGCACTAATGACTAAAACATTACCTGGCATAGTCTGTGTAGAAAAAGTTTTACCCGCTCCAGCTTGACCATATACAAGAAGCTTTGCCCCTTGTTGGTCCACCATTTTATCTGGTGTTTTTATCTTATCTTTTAAGCTCATAATCTACCCTCCTTATATATGTGTAAAAATGAACTTGTAAATTATAACCTGAGAAACTACAATATGTAAATCATATTATTTAGGAGATGTATATGAAAAAACAAATCGAAACAACTTGGCTTGCAAATTACTATTTCAGGACCAAAACTATAGCAATAAATAAATTGAAGGAGTTAGATACGATGGGCATACAACCTAATCACAAAGAAAGAAAAATAGATCACTACACGTTACCTGTTTACATTAAATTCTTAGGTTATAAAAAAGCCGCAGAAGATTTTAACTGTTCAGAAGCTACATGCAAATCTTGGAGATATGGATATAGGCAACCGTCAATAGCACAAGCCAAACAAATAATAAGGGCTACTGAGGGAAGATTAGATTTTGAATCTATCTACGGATCTATATCGGATATTTTAGAGCAGGAATAGCATGTTCCAGCTCAATATTACCGAGGATGACTCGTCCTTGGATATTGCTCTGGCTTATTATGATGATGGATATAATGTAGTACCGTTACAAAGATCAAATAAAAAACCACCACCATTTTTAAAAGGCTGGGAACAATACAAGGAAACAAGACCTGAAAGGGAACTTGTAGAGTCTTGGTTCAAGGATAGAGATAATCTAGTAGTAGCATTAGTCTGCGGCAAGTTTGTTGTTGTAGATGCAGATTCACCTGAAGCTATGGATTGGGTAGAAAAGAACCTACCAGCTTGCCCGTTTAAGGTCATTACAGGCAAGGGTATGCACTACTATTACAACAACCCAGAAAACTACACCACGTTCGCTACAAGACGAACAAACACAACTCCTATAGAAAGATTAATTGATATACGTGGTGTGGGTGGCCTTATTATTGCACCATACAACCGTCATGCTAATGGTCAGGTATATAAGCCTGTCATGATTCCAGATTGGAAGATCTATGACCATACAGATCTACCAGACTTTACCGAAAAAGAATTCTTACAGATAACAGGCGTACCCAAAGTTGAAAGCAGTAAACAAACGGCACCATTCTCATTAGATGGAGTATTGGAGGGATCTAGGAATGATGGAGCCGCAAGGATAGCTGGATACCTTATATCTAAGAGTGTAAACCTTGAGTTTGTAAGAGTATTCCTACAGAACTGGAATAAGAACAACAACCCACCACTACCGCAGAAAGAAATAGATTCTGTAGTAGATAACGTCAAAAGGACACATGACCGTAAAAATCAGATAGCTCCCTTGTTTACACAATCAACTGAGAATATTAAAAGACCAGCAGATCTATTCTCACCACCTGGATTGCTAAAAAACATGTTTGAGTTTTGTGAGGATATAGCCCAAGTGCCACAACCGGAACTATCCTTAGTTGGTGCCTTGGCATTAGCTAGCGTGACCTGTGGACGTTTATATCGGACCAACATGAATAACTTTTCAAGTATGTACTTTATGGGTGTTGCAAAGTCAGGACAAGGTAAGGAAAACATCAAGACATTTATAGAGTCTGTGTTGAACGCCTCAGACCAAGAAAAGCTTGTTGTAGGTGATGGATATACATCTAGCGGAGCCGTACATTCTGTTTTGAAGATCAGACCTACCCAAATAACGATTATGGACGAGTTTGGGAAACGTTTAGAGGCAATTAGTAATGCGGGTAACACTAACAAAGAAGATGGCATACAAACGCTTATGGAGGCTTGGGGAAGGTGTCATGGGACTCTACGACCAGATAATTACTCTTTGATGGCCGTACAGGAAGAATATAAAGAGAAAATGATGAACAGGGTGACATACAAGCCAGCTATAACATTAGTTGGATTATCAGTACCTAAGAACTTTTACGGAGCTTTAAATAGCGGAAGGATAGCAGACGGTTTCCTTAACCGATTTGTAGTAGTTGAATCTAACGAACCAAGACGTGTTGGAGATCTAAAGAAATATACAGAGCCACCAACAAACGTGGTCAACTGGGTTAATTATGTGCGTAGATTGAAAGGTACATTATCAGATGCTTCTAGAGATAACGCAGAGCTTGATATATCACAAACCGTATTAGAGTTTGATAGACAATCAGAAGAGTTACTACAAGACTTTGCAAGGGAGATAATTAAACGACAAGACATACTAGAGAAGGATAACTTAGAACCATTACTTAGTAGATCTAAAGAAAAGGCCATGAGGTTATCTTTACTTTGTACGTTAGCTTCTAATGCAGATGCTAAGAAAATAACGGCAGACGTAACCAAATGGGCTATAGATTACATTAGATACTACGACCTTATGTTTATAGAGGCTTGTAGGGATAAGGTAGCTAGCTCTGCAACAGAGTCTAAGATCAAACAAGTATTGTCATACATTAGATCTAGGAATGGTGAAGGCATATCTAAAAGAGAGGTAGATAGGCATGAACTATTTAGAAGTATGAAGTCTTATGAAGTAAAAGAAATAATAGAACGGTTAAAGAATGCTGGAGAAATCCAGGAAATAGAAATTAAAGTTGGAGGTAAGGGCAGACCAACCAAAAGGTTTGTTGCCGTAGATCCTAACTTCTTTGAGGAATGAACATGAAAACACCATCATTTGAAACCAGAGATGATCAAAAGAGAGAGGAGAGAGTAGCTGGATTTTTGGAAGGACTTTGGGGAGTAACCTGTCACAAACTACCAGTAAGCTACTCATTAGACTATTGGATAGAATCAAACGAAAAGAGTTATTGGTGCGAGGTGAAGTGCCGTACTTTTGCTTTTGACAAGTATGAAACACTAATCATATCAACCAATAAACTACGCAGAGGATCTTCGTTTGCTTTGGCTACCGGAGTACCGTTTATTATTGTGTATGCTATGACTGACGGCATATATATGCACGAATGGAACAAAGACACTACGTATGATGTAAGGATGAATATTAGTGAGAATCCTACATATGATGAAGATAACGAGCCTTACATCCACATACCGCAAGAAGATTGGATATGTTTATCTGATAAACCTTTAGGTATGGATCGTAGTGAAATAGGCTTTAGCCTAGCCTAGAGGGTCTACCAAACAACTGTTCATCTAACGCCAATCTATCCTCAGATAGAGGACTCAGCGTTGGCATTTGAGTTCCTGATACATCAGGCAAAGGAATACTAGGAGTTGGGGCCTGTGTAGTTCTTAAAGACTGTTGTGCTTCTTGTTGAAGATCTTGTGTTTCTGATATTGTATCTTTTATTAGATCTTTTACAGGGTTAAGTAATTCTTCTATACCAGCCGCATCATAAGCACCATCCATAATGCCACCAGCAACCTCTCCTGCCTCTTCGGCTTCCATACCTAACTGCCTTACCAAAGTTTGTCTTAGTGCCTGTTCTGTCATGTCTATGGCCGTCATGATAGATCCTTTATCTGTCTTAGAAACTATAGAAACAAAACTTGGTGATGCAAACAATCTTCTAGCTACTGCTAATCCTAATACTGAGGGTAATACCGCTATAGGATTTAAAGCCAAGCTAGCACCAATACCAGCAGCTACCAGACCACCAGCCGCTCCACCTCTACCAGCTTCTTGTTTGGTTAATGTGTCTAGTTGTCTTTGGAAGTTTCTCAAACCTTGTGAAAGCTCTTTACCAAACATAGCTTCTAGAGTTTCATCACCATAAGAGTCTAGTGCTGTTTTTAAATTACCAGCCTTAAATAGATCTGTGATTCTGCCCTTGCCGTTTATGTCTATAGATTTAGATAAAAGCTTCTGCATACTAGCCTGTTGTATGCTGGTGAATACTTCAGGACTAACGGTATTTTTTAATATCTCTATATTGGCATTTGCATTTGGCCTAAATATTATATTAACCGTCTCATCTATACCTTTTAGAGGTAGATCTGATATAGCTCTGTTAGCTTCAAGTTTTAATCTTTCGTCAGATGCTTTAGCTAATTCTTTAAGGCCTTGAACAAAAGCTAAACCTTGATCGCTTGCGCTTAGACCTTTTCTTTTTGTTGTGAAGTCATTAACAAGGTTTTTTATATCTTGTGGCTTGATTCTTGGACCAATTTTGTTTACTTGTTCTATTGTATCTCTAACAAGTTTAGCTGTATTTTTTCCTGTAGCTGTATCTGTAAACAAAACATCTAACTTGCCTGGATAATCTCTTTCAAACTTTTTAATCTCTTTCGCAAACTGAGTAAAGTTAATTGATTCGTCTACAACATCTGTAGATGCTCTAAACGCATCAGCAAACAATCTTTTCTTTAATTGTGACTTTAAAGTTCTTTCTGCGTTTGCAGGCTTACCTGCTTGAACCATATAGTTATCGTAGTCTCTAAGAGCTTTGAATATGTCCTCTAGATCTCCTCTTTCACCATTCAAAATAACTTTTTTGTAAACTTCATCTGCGTTATGCGCACCCTTCTGTGAGTTGGATATTATTTTTTTAATCTCTAACCTATCAAAAGGTGCCATCCTTTCTGCCGCAATTTTATTAGCCTCTCTAAGTTGTTTTATTGCGTTATTTACTTCTCTTACTGCTTGCCCTTCTAACTCTATAACGTCATCACCTAGACCTGCCGCTTTTATATTTTTTGCTAGTTGTACGTTGAACTGCTCTACACCTTCTATTTCTAGTTGAGTAAGGATACTGTCAGGCTGACCAGGTATAAATATCTCACCATTTTGACTAACTCTAGAATCATCAAGCTTACGCATGATTTCTATAATCACTTTTCTTTCTGGACTTGCTTCAAGTGTATCTCTAGAAATAGTATTTAGTTTTGAGTAAGCGTTTCTCACATGAGCCAAATTAACTGGCCCTCCTCTAGCTACATCATTTTGAAACTCTAATAATGCGCTTTCTATCTTTTTAACAATACCACCATCTAATTCATCTCGGTTGTTAACACCCCAAAAGTAATCAGCATCCTTGTGTTGTTTAATTAATTTAAGAGAATCATCAATATTTTTATTTATAGTGTTTCTTACAACTCTATCTAATGTTTGTGCCTTCAATAATTCTATGCCTGATTTACCCTCTGTTGAAGTTAGTTGTTTGAACATACCATCAACTGCTCTGTATTTTGTACCTAGATCAATCATAACTTCTCGTCTAGCTCTACCTAGATTGTCTTGAAGTATTTGACCTAAAGCTCCTCTGCCAGGTGCATCTGCGTAATTACCAACCTCTATAGCATCATCCACTACATCATCTAAAAGCTTACGTAGTTGTTGTGTAACCGTTTGCTCTTTTAATCTTAGAGCCTGTAAGCTGGCTTGTACTTGTTCGTCTAGACTACCTTTGGTTGCATCAGATATAGACTTTTGTAGTAGTGCGTTTTCACCACCAATTTCTCCAAGTAAATTATCTATCTCAGCTCTAAGGTAAGCTGCGGTTTCTTTGTCTCTTGTATTACCTAATACCTGTTCAGAAATATCTTGTAACCTACCAGGCAATTTAGCTCCTAGAGTCGCTTGTGATGCTATACCTTTGAAATCAAACTTTGCTACTCTGCCGTCTCTTACTGCTTTTGCTATTTGTCTTTCTGTAGCTTCTTTACCTAGTTGTGCATCTAATTTAAGTATGTCTGAAGCAGACCTACCCAAAGCCATTTGTCTGTTAAGTCTTAGATCTGGAGCTGGTGCATTTCTTCCTAAAAGTAATTTATATCCCAAACCAAAAAGTTCACCTATACCTTGACCAATAGAACCAAACAGAAACTCACCCCCGAATAAATCTTTGAGTTCATCTCTTTCTTGTAATTGAAATCCCTCTTGATAATCTAAAGCTTCTTCTCCTGCTTTACCTACGGCTGAACCAGTACCGGCTGCAAACATTCTAGCTATACGATCTCTGCCGCCAAATAAAGATGTAAGACCTTTTATGACTCTAGCTTGTGGCAACATAAAAGTTATTGCTCCAGTTATAGGTCCTGCAATACCAGCAAAGTCTGCAAGATCTCCAGTTTGCAAACCAAAATCATTTTCATCAATAACGGTATTTAACGGTATTGAAGTACCGTCACTAAGCGTTCTGTTTTGTATTGGCAGGCCTAGTTCTTCTAATCCTACTGGAGTCAGAGCAACCTGTCCTTTTGTATTTCTAGTAAAGCCTGAAGATCCTACAAAGTTTTCTAAAACGGTTTCTTGTTCTCTAGGCGTTTCTGCTCTAGCTAATTGCGCTCTAAGGTTTCTTAGATCACCTTCACGCTCCGTACCTTTGTCAACTAATCGTTCAAACTTTCCTTTTACTCCTGTATCGTAATCAAAGTAAAGTTTGTCGTAAAAAGGTGAAGTAGCTCCTGTAGCTATAATAGCTTTTACTTTTTTCTTAGCTTCGTCTTCGGTATCTGCATCTACAATCTCAGATACACCTTCAGAAATATTTACTCTATATCTAGGCATTAATTTGTAGCCAAAGTTGTGTCAATAATACCTGCATCAGATGTGTCAGGTGCAATATATGATTCTGCATTTGAAAATGTAAATGCTTTGATTAAATCTAATATTGGTTGGTTAATTCTTAAAACATTTGAATCATATCCAATATTATCAAAGAAAGATCTAGAATTTATGATTTTGTTTTGGGTACTCATCATTCCATTAAGAATATTTTTTCTACTGTCTTCAAGTTTCTTAATTGAAACAGAAACAGGTGTTCCAAATCTAATATCTCCAAATACATCTTCAACAATCTGTCTGTCTAAATTAGAAATAGTTTTACCAGATTCACCTAGTATTTCTCTTACATTTGCCTGTCTTAGAACTTTTAATAAAGAATTAGCTCTAGTTCTAGGGTTTAGATCTTCAAAAGATTTTCCGGTATCAGATTTTATAGCGGCTTCTATCATATCAGTTGCTTCACCAAAGAAACCTCTCAATCCAGTAGCTCCACCTTCATCTAAAATTCCTATAACTTTGTTTAAATTAGATAAAGTATTTCTACTTTTTTCAAATGATTGAATATTGTCAGCTAGAGCATTTTCTTGATCTACAATTTTATTTGCATCACCAGGATCCATAAATCCAGTACCCTCTAATGCTGCTTCAGCTCTAGCAAGTCTTAGTTTAGATGCAAAGTCTCTTTCTTCTTGTTCAGCCATCAACTCTCTAGCGGCTCTTTCTTCAGCGGCCTTAGATGCCCCAAGTGATAGACCTGTACCAAACTGACCTGTTCTAGTAAGTTCACCACCTACATTCCTAATAAAGTCTAGGAACCTATCAGATCCAAAGAATCCTGGTTGTTCTAGTTTTCTAGTTATAACATCCCTAGGGGGAGAAGGTTGATCCTCATCTTGTTCTTCTTGCGCTTCAGCGGCAGCTTCAGGTATAGATAAAATAGGTTTTATTGGATCTAAAAGTTCTTGAACTTCACTATCAGGTAAACCGTCAAACTTTTCTTCAACGTCTAATAGGCTATCAGCCTCTGTTTTATCTACATCAACTTTCAATTCAATAGGTTTAATTTCATCTAAAATATCTTGTATTTCGGGATCTTGTAAAAGCCTGCTTTCTGGTAAAGGATTTCCAAATTCATCCCTACCTACCATTTCCATTTCATATTTTAATCTTCTAATATTTGAATCTTTATATTCTTCAGGGCTTATGTTTCTAATCTCTACAGTACCAGTTGGTAACTCTCTAGGGTCTTGATCGGTTACTTCTTCAACAACTGCCGTATCTACTACATCTGGTTTTACTAATTCTTCTATTTCTTCTTCAAAGTCTTGTATTTCACCTGATTGCGCTCTATTTAATATAGCCGCTAGTTCTGGATTAGAAAATCCTCTTCTAAGTATTCCAGCTCTATCAGGTAATACATTACCTAAATCTAAACTACTTATTTTGTCAGCTGCACCCGCAAAAGCTCTACCTATAGATTCAGGCAAGTTACTGGGAGGTTGGTCTGGTAAATTTTGTGGA
>Ga0098060_1001217_pt1 | contig 10569 bp, 8 predicted proteins | sample 21_taG_FD_77063 | JGI IMG/M metagenome (GOLD analysis project Ga0098060, IMG submission 77063) | Marine viral communities from the Subarctic Pacific Ocean - 21_ETSP_OMZ_AT15319 metaG | ecosystem: Environmental > Aquatic > Marine > Oceanic | place: Pacific Ocean | collected 2015-01-19 | reverse complement strand
TAAATATGTGTTAAGATTCTATTCCGAGTCATATATTCGTCATAAAATACTTTAACTAAGTCCTCTACACCTCTGAAAAACTCACTCATCTCAGAAATGTCCTTTCTAACACCACCATATAGGTTTTGAAATGTTATTGTCTTTGCTTCTGACTCTGTTACACCTAAATCATCTGCTAACTTACCATAAACTGACGAGTTACCAAAGTCATAATCGGTTAATTTAGCAATCAACCTTGGGTGATAAGACTCAAAGTCAAACTCAACAAATACATCGTTAAGTGGAGAGAATGCTTTCCTCTGTTCTTGTGTAAGAGCAGCAAAGTTAAGATTGTGAATAGAGTTAGATGGTCTTGATGTGGTTGTAAAAAAGTTATAGTTCTGATATATCTTTTTGTTATTAATATACTTTAACATATGTTCACCAAATATCTTTGTAAAGTCTGTATTAACTCCTATACCATTTGATTCTAACTCACCGAAAGCATTTACAAAATCTTTATGAAACTTTATAAATGTTTTTTCATTAAACAGACTATCATATTTTGGGACTTCTTCACATAATTGTTCTATCATCTTATCTAACGGATAGTAATATGTAAAATCATCTTGGTCGTAAAAGTTGTCCCATTGTATGTGGTCAAGTGGTTGGTTTAATATCCAATAGTTTAAGATATCAGCACAATATTGTGGACGACCAGCAAAAGAATGAGCATATCCAACTTTCCAATCATCAATTAACATACCCTCGTCTGCTGGGTAATCTATTTCTGCTGTTGTATTTTCGTAATGGTCAGCATAAACTAACTTATGTTCTATAGCATCGTACATCAAAACTATGCTATTTAGAGGATGAGACTTGGACCAGTTAGGTTTAGAAATAACCAATTTAATCATATGTTAAGTTACATATAATATAACATAAAGTCAAGTATTATTTTAGTTTCCCCAAAATCCAACTATTTTTTCTAACTTTGTATCTTCAAAGTTTTTATAAAAAGTTTGTAAAAAATCTTCTATATTATCTACTAACCAAATTGGTATATTTATTACAGGAATAAAATCATTTATAAAAGGTAATTTTTTCTTAGGAACGCCACTATAAAAGGTCGTAACTTTATCCGCATCACCTTTTATATTTTTTGTTTTAAATCTAACTCTTGTTATTATTGGAGCATAATTGTCTTTTATTCTATGTGTTGTGCTTCTCTTAACAAGTGGATATGTTTTGTTTGTCCCATCTTTGGTATTAAACAGATTTATTAAATCTTTATATACGGATTTTCCATTTATTTTTTTATTAAGTTTTTCTTTCATTAAAGCTTCAACTTGTTCTTTTTCATCATTTATACCTTTACCAAATTTTTCACTTTTCATTGGCTTTAAATAATATTGTTGTAAAGGCGAACCAGCACTTGTATTTGTATCAACATCCACAAATATATCAAAATCATCTCCACTATCTAACTCAACTGCTAAGTTAGCATTATCATCGTAATGACCTTTTGAGTTTGAACCACCACTATATCTAATATAGTAAATAACTTTCTTACCATTTTCTTGTGCTTTTTCAATATATTCAAAAATAGTTTCTGACCAAGCATACGCCATTCTCACATGTTGAGGAGTGGTTACTTTTTTAGCATCAAAAAATGTATCTAATATATTAGGAATCTCACCTGTTTTTTCAATAGCATCTTGAGCACTTTTATATTTAGTAAGGTCTTGTCCAATCTCTTTTACTTCGGTTTCTACTGATGGATGTACAACCAAAGGTTTTATGGTTGTGGCAGAATCTTTAAGACCATCATTCAAAATATTATCTAATATTTTTTCTTGAGCTGCTTCACTATATACAGTTACAACCTCTTTGTTATCTTGTTTAGAAGTAGGTCTTACCCTAAAAAAAGTCTGATATGTAGTTTCCCAATTAGAACCTAATTTATGTTCTACTCCTGATATTTGAAAATAAACATGGGGTATGAACGACTTTGGTAAAAAGTTAATTGTAAATACATCTCCTACAGTCAAAAAAGTATTTCCGTATACAGACAATGTTAAATTTATAGGTAATACCGGTGAAATTGATTCTTCTTTTTTTGTTAAAATATTTTGTCTTTTTGCTTCTTTTCCCCAAAAATCTCTATCACCACTTGCTTCTAATTTTTTTATTTTTTCACCATTATCAGTATTTTCGTTTGGTTTTACTTTGTTTGTTGAATTAACACTATTCTTTTCTTTTTCTTTTTTTATTGTACTAGCTTCTAAGATTACATCTTCAAAAGCACTTTCTGCAACATCACTTATTACAGGAGTATCTTTAAAAAAGTCTTTAGCATATCTAAAATCAACATCGTCTTCATCTATATCTTCACTTGGCTCTTCTCGTTTCGGTTGTGGTAAACTTCTTATAAAAGCATTAGGTTTTCCTTCTCTTTTTTCATCTTTTAATACATTTAAAAAATTTAAATTATCAAGAGAAGTTACATCAAATATAGACCTATCTATTTTATTACCTATTGCTATTAAATTTTGTAAACCACCTTTAGGTGTATCAAAACTATAATCCAAGTTAGTAGCTATTCCATTACCAGATGTTACATCAAAAGTTAAAAATTTTTCTACTTCCGATAATGGAGCAACTAAATTTTTATCCTGTATCGTAATTCCAGAATAACTACGATTTGGTGACTTCATTTTTAAATCAAATATTCCATATGAATCTTCATTAATAGCACTTAAAATATAATTTATTGCATCATTAATAGTTTGTTTCTTTGAAAAAGCATCTTTAATAAGTGGGACACTTATAAATAATTCTCTAAGAGGTATTATTGGCGTTTTATATGGATTATCACCTATTTTTTGTCCCTCAACTGAACCACAATCTGTATTCTCATCTCTAATCCCATCTTTACTTTCTGTCCAATCTTCCGGATATAAAAATAATGGTAACTTGTCAAGCGCACCTAAACTAGTAATCTGTCTTCGGTATAAATTTGATTCAAATCTAATATATTGACCTTCTAACTTAAAGTTTATGTTATACCTCTGTTTCTCAGGATTTTTAGCAACATAGGTATTTAAAAATAAGTCTGTAAAAAGTCCAAAGCTAATATATAATGAAGTTATACTATCCGGTGTAGCAGACTCAAGATATACTCCATTTCTAATAGAAGTTGGTGATATAAAACCTACATAATTAAAACCCCCCTCCTCAGGTATTTTTTCAAAGAAAGTATTTAATGTTTGCTCCCTTTCTTCCCTACTAAATACATTATATTTGTTTATACCAGCTATCTTACTTTGTACTAAAGTTGGATCTTTAGTTAAAGCTGTTATTAATATTTGTTCAAATTTATTAGAAAATATATGTTTAAGATTATTATCTGATGATATTTCATTATCTAAAATACTAGCATTTTCAGATATAGTTTCTATAGTACAAGAAAATGAACCATTTTCATTAACCTTAGAATTATATGATTGTACTAGCGCTATATCAGTTTGAGCTAAACCATCGTGATTATCTATCCAACCTGGATCTGTAACTACGTTTGGGTTTTCAACTCTTTCTCCATCTTCTTTACTTATATAATATGGTTTATCATCTTCAATAAATATTTGTTCTCCATTAGGACCTGAAACTTGACCACCATAAATAAACTTTTTAAATTGACTCAATTCTATATCGGCATTAGCTAACTGAGTTCCTATATCATAAAGTTCCATGTTTTTATCAGACCAACCATAGTCTATCACAACAGTAGCACCTGGTCGTAAGAAGAAAGGTAAATAAATGGAATCGAAATCTTGTTTGTTATGAACAATAAACTCTACAGTTGTTCTTCTAATGGCACCCAAAGGACCTTCTGTTTTTGATGATATAGAAGTAATCCCAGCATTTGGTTTTAAATAAGGATTCTCAGTACCCTCTACAAAGTAACTTTCACCATCTATAGATTGATTTGGTTCATAACTATTAAATTTATTATCGTTTATAGAATAAAAAAATATATCTTCTTTAGCATCACTACCAACTGCCTGTATAGCAACCCACATTCTAGCAAATGTAGTTTTCTCACCTAAGTACTTAGAATGTTCAGGTAAATCAGTTACCGATTCACCTGGTGAAAATTGGTATTGTCCTCGTTGTAGAGCATTGAATATGTCTTTGGTTTTTTTGTCTACATTAGCTCCAAAAACCTTATCACTAAATTTACCCATTTTACTTTATAACTGCTTGTTCTGTTGAAGTCGGTATTCTCAATTGAGTTCCAGCCTCAATGTTATTTGATTTTATATTGTTTATAGAGGCAATAAACCACCATAAACTTGTATCTCCGTAATATTGTTGTGCTAGTAAATCACATCTATCTCCTTGTGTAGCAATAAGAAGAATGTCTGAATTACTTTCTTTAAACTTTGGTAAGTAACCTGTACCAATAGTTTTACCATATATCTTTACGTTATCGTATCTAGCCATTAGCTACTTCTCCTGATTGATAAAATTTAGTATCTAAAGATGGTGGTCTTTTACTTACTATCTGATATGAAATAGCAATATTAAAAACTCTTGGTAAGTTTTCTAAAGCATTCCAATCACCTTGTTCATTTACTGTATATGAAAGGGATTTGATATATCCAAATTGACCTTTTGTCTTATCACCAATATGAGCCATGTACATTTCTGTAAATGGTGGTTTCATTCTTGTTGCTCCATTTTTATCGGGCATGTATTCTGGATAAACTAAAGAAGTTAATCTTTCCATCTTCTTATACATAAACCCTTCTTCTTTATTATTTTGTGGATAAACAGCTAAGTTAAAGCTTATATCTCTTTCTGCTCTTTCATATGAATAAACAGGTTCACTTCTTCCAATATAATTAGTGGGTGTCCAAGATGGACTTAAGTTCTCTGTAATACCATTTATATATCCTCTAAAATAGATATAACCACCGTCTCTTAAATCTTTAAATCGTACATAAAAATCACCAACATCTATACTTTGACCAATACCAATTACTTCTTCTAAAGGTGGTTTACTTGGATAAGGACCTTCCCAAGCAGTAGTATCGGTTGCATGTAAACCTGTAGTTGGTAAAGGAGGTGGTTCTGGTCCTTTATATTCATATTCAACACCAGTATTAGAAATCTTGTCGTCATACCCATGAGCTCTTACTTCAAATCCAGCAACTTTATAATATTCATCATGATTTCCTTTACCTGTCAAATCCATGAAAGGAGTTACTTTATTAATTGTTTGATTTCCTATTCTTTCCGATTCTTTTATTCCAAGATTATGTATCTTATTTTGTTGTTTCCTATAGTATTGTTTTAATGCCCCCATATCATCGGTAACTTGTACCTTTTTAACTCTCTGAAGAAAGCTTAAATTCCAAGGTCTATCACCAAGATTACCATATGGCATACCAGTTCTTTTTCTAGCAGAATAATCTGTGGAAAATACGTTTCCTGCTGTACCAAATATATTAGCAACACTTGTTCCGAGAGCACCCAATACTTGATTAAGATTAACTGATTGACCAGCTATCTCAAATAACCTTCGGTCTTTAATATCAAGTGTAGCTCTATTTACTACTAAGCTAGTTAAAAGAGCATTATGACCTGGTTTATACCGAGACGCTATTAAACCAATACCAGCTGCCGTAATTAGACTACCCAATCTACCAATTGTCAATTTTCTAGCTTTTTTCAAAGGATTTTTTGGTGGGTTATTATGAATATATTGTATTAAGTTATCTTGAACAACTAAGTTTCTACCAGCATCACTATTATAAAATGTAAGTAATCTACTTGTACCATTTGGAACAGGATCTCCAGGTTCAGAACCAATTGATGCTATCTGATATGGTTCGTCTCCTCTATCACTACCTCTATAAAAAATCTCATTTGAAGAATATCCTTTTATATCTAACCCATTAAGATTACCCATACCAGCTCTAACAGTCGGTATAAGAATAGCGTTTCCATTCTCGTCAACTCTTCCTGTATTAATAGGTTGTCTATCAGGATTGTTTTTGTGAGTCTTAAGATATAAACTTTCTAATATATAATCTCCAGTACCTAACTTACCTGCAGTACCTAAGTTGTTTAAATCTACTTTTCTAACTTGTATGTTACCATCTGGATTTATAAATGTTGTATCTTCTCCTAAACCATAATCAGTAGTCTGTGGATTACCATCTGTTATCTTTTGAGCAAGTCTACTGAAAGGTTTTACAGGAACCTCTATTGGAGGACCTGGATGTACAACTTGATAATTTTGTCTTCTTACTCGTCCTTGATTAGTATTTCTTTTGATGTCATCATCAATTTCTTTACTAGGACCATTCTTATACTTTTCTGCTAAATCTTCAAAAGCCATAATCTATCCTATCCTAATGGAGCTTCCATAGCTACTCTTATCTCACCACGACCAGCAGTTAATTGCAAGTTTGTAATAGCATCTGTTGTTTTGTTAACTGCCTCTACTAAAGGATTCATGTCCATTTTACTTCCACCACTACCAAGATTTGTTCCAGCAACCACTTGGTCATTTGGATTTAACTGAAATGATCCAGCAGGTCCCGTTATGACATTAGCGCCACCGGATGGTATAGCGACATCGTCTACCTTTACACTATTACTTAAAGATTTAAAAGTAGCAAATCCAGCAATTGCAGCTGCAACTGTTGCTGCTATTCCAAGAGGACCTCCCATAGCACCACCTTTCATAATAGCAGATAAACCAGCTACTATACTTTGTTTTTGCATTAAGCCTGTTATAGCTTTTAAACCACTCAAAGCACCTACAAATTTAAAAGCACCCATAGCTGTAAATCCGGCGATTATCAAAGGTATATTAGTTACTATTGCTCCAATTGTATTAGCAAGACCACGAAAAGTACCTCTTAATTTTTCTACATTTTCTTCATTTGCTAAAAATGTATTTACAGAACCTACTACATCATTTAAAACAGGTCCTAATGAATTTAAGAAAGTCTTACTGAGTTGATTAAATTTTCCTGTTAATTGTGATAAGTTACTCAAAGCAGTTTGACCTGAAATATCTTCAAAAGTACCAGCGGAAAGAGCACCAGCCACAGATAATTTCTCTGTTCCACTTGCTAGTTTAGCAACTTCGGTTACTGAATATCCAAGAGCTTTTGCTAAAGATTCTTGTTCAAATACACCTAACTCTGTAAAATCACCAATATCACCTAATTGATTTTTTATCTCCTCTTGAAATCCTACTAAATCTTTATTTAAAGCAGCCTCTCTAGCTTTTTGTAAATTTAATTGTTTACCTAACATTACAGAAGCTTCAACTTCTGCAGCTATAGATGATTCAAAATCCAAAGTACTTCTAGCTGCCTTAGCAACACTATCAATATTTAATCCAAATTGTCGAGCGGCAACGGCTGCCTCAAATAAGTTTTCTCCACTATCTTTTGTAAATATAGCAATTGTTTCTGAAGATGCAGCGATATCTTTTAATACTTGTTGTGGAGCAACTCCAGCTTGCCTAGCTAACTGAGCAGTTCCTTCTATAAGAGATTCTGATTGGTCAGCAGATAAACCAGCAACTACTTTAAGTTGTCCAACTAAGTTTGTCGTTTCATCTACTGATAGTCCAGTAGCTTTAGCGGTATCTAATATTTGAGTTGATAGTTGAGATGCTTGGTCAAGAGATATACCAAAGTTAGATGCTAAATCTGCTGTAACTGCACTTACTTCATCTATACCGAAACCCAAGTTTGTTACTTCTGTAGAAGCATTAACCAAAGAACCTGTTAAATCTTCTCCTAATACATTTAAACTACCAAAAGTTTTTCCAACGGTGTCTAAAGTACCAGAAAAAGATTGTAATATTTTGAATCCAGCTGCTAAAATACCACCAATGGTTAAAGCGTTTCTTAGTTTCTTAGCCACATCTAATAATCTATTATAAATCTTTTCCCTCATAGCATCTATTACTATTCTCTGTTCTTCAGCATTTAAAGCTTCTAAATCTAATTTCAATCCCCTTTCAATATGTTGATTGAAACCTTTAGCAAAACCACCTGACTTCTGTCTTGATTGTGCTAATTTAGATTCTGTGGAACTAATATTCTTTTGAACATTTTTAAGTTTTTCAATTGTGCCTAACTCCTCTTCACTATTACCCATCATAGCTCCAAGAGTTTTTGCTCTATTTTCTATTAACTTGTTCATCTTTCCAGCTTTGTCTATGTTTCTACCTAATAAGTCACCAAGTGTCCGAGTCAAATCATTTGACTCTTTCATAGCCTCATTAGCCAGTTTTTGAGCAGCTGCTAGTTCTTTGGGATTTTCAGCCATAATTATATCTTATACTTTTTTATCTTAAACGGTTTTGCTTTTGGATCTAAGTCTTTTAATTCTTGATTAGCTAATGTTTCAAAATTAGATATAGCAGTATTTAACTTATCTACTTCCTTTTTAAATTTCTTATTCTTTTTTAAAGACCTGTTTAAAAATAATTTCTTAACTATGGTATCTAATATACCCTCTTCTAAAATATTATCTCTATTCATATATGACATGATGTACTTCTCCTATCTACATTAATAAATATAAAGAAAAGAGTTATTTGGGGGAAAATCTACGAGGTATTGTTGGTGTAGATTTTTGTTGAGATTTTTTTATCTCGTCATTCTCTTTCTTTTTTAAATCAGTATATTCTCTAAAATAAAAGTTTCTTAGATGAATAGGCATGGTATACACATCATTAAATGTATAACCAGGTATACCATACACAAAATAAAATATATTTTTATGAATATCTAATTTATTAGATGGATTGAGGCCAAAAAAACTCGACTGTCAGCGGAATTGACACGCTAACAGACTCACCTCCTATTTGGATTTCCGATGTCAAATCAATATCGGGAGAAATATCTTGAATATAATTTCTCAATGCTACAGAATCACGAGCTAACATGTTCTGTGAAAAAGCAACTATTGTTTCTGGTTTACTATCACCATCAACTTCAGTAACAGTATGACGAAGCCTTGTTGTTATCTCAGCGTTGTAACCAAACTTATTTGATTGTTTAATATCCTTTTCAATTAATTTTTCTTCAACGCCTGTAAGAAGTTTGAATTTTATTTTTGTTTTACCAATAGGTGTGGTAAACTCAAAAGAGTTATCACTATAATCTATACCTTCTGAAATAGTTTTAAATGGGCATTTGGATAAATCAAAAGTATGTTCTATCTTCTGTTCTGAATTATTTGGATTAGTGACTTCTACAGTATATTCAGGACCATAAGCAAGAATACGAGAGGCAACTAAAACAGCATTTTTATCCCCAACCACTAAATTATCTGTAGTAACACCCTTTGTAACAATTAAACTATCCAATAGTTTATCAATAACCACACCCTTTTTGATAAGGTTTTCAGACATAAGAATGTCTTCTTCTTTCGTGGTCATATATTTGATTTCAATTTTACCATCAGCAAGTGGGGATTCTTTTGAATAAACTTTTCCACCAGATGGTATATCAATAACTTCCGTAGGGAACTTATGTTCTGACATTATAACTCCTTGTTGTATTTATTACAACGGTTTTTTAAAATTCAAGTATAGCGTAATCGTATCTTAATGTTAGTGTGATTTCTACAGGATCTGAAGAACTGAAATCTAAGTCACCGAAAGCGGCATCTTGTATCATACTTCCATACAATGTCCACTTTTCAACGATATCACCTACAGGTCCTAAGACTTGAAAGGTAACATTCTTTTTATAGAAATCAGAATATCCATCTCTACCAGTAGCACTTTCATGATGTAATCTTATCCATTCGATAACAGATGAAGCGGCTGATGGTACAATCGGGTCATACAGAGTAATCTGTAAAGTCTGCCATCTACCCTTACCTTTTACATACCTTGTCACATTCATATGTTCTAATTGAACTTCATCAAAGGTGATTTGTGGTCTTTGTGCTGTCTTTATTGTAAAGGCAGGTATACCAGCAATCTCCATGATAAAACGATTTTTTAATTTCGGTTCATATGGTGTGTAAAATATTTTATTCGATTCTAAAAGTTCAGCCATTTGTTATCTCCAAATTTGGTCTTCAATAATAAATATATCATTTATTTAAAATTACTCAGGAAAAGCAGCGCCTGTTGGTTGTACAACAAAGTCTAACACGATAAACTCAGCAGTTCTTGTAGGTTGGATAAATATCTGACCTACCAACTGATTTCTATCGATGGTTTCCGGTGTATTATTACTATCATCCATTACTACTCTAAAAGCATTCAATCCTTGATTAGCCTGAACTTGTTCCATATAAGGTTGAACAGTATTCAAGAATTGATTTCTCAAGTCTGTTGTGTTTTGTTCAAACACAAGTCCTCTTGAAGAGTTAGCAACGAACTTCTTAAGATTGATTAACAATCTTCTTACGTTTACTCGGTCAAGAGCAGAAGCTTTCTTCTGTGTTGTTTTCTGTCCAAAGACAGTAACACCTTGACCAGGAAAGGTAGCAATAGGATTGACATTTGATTCATAAAGGTCATCTCTGTTACCT
>Ga0098060_1001216_pt1 | contig 10581 bp, 15 predicted proteins | sample 21_taG_FD_77063 | JGI IMG/M metagenome (GOLD analysis project Ga0098060, IMG submission 77063) | Marine viral communities from the Subarctic Pacific Ocean - 21_ETSP_OMZ_AT15319 metaG | ecosystem: Environmental > Aquatic > Marine > Oceanic | place: Pacific Ocean | collected 2015-01-19 | reverse complement strand
TACATTTTTTTACCATTTTTTTTCCTCCTTTGTTCTTTTTTATATTTTAAATAACATTTACCACATAGACTTGTAGTATATCCACTAGTGCCACCACGCAACGGAAATAATTTATCACATTCAGCACATGCAACTTCCATTATTACTCATCCCCGTCTACATGATACTTTGGTAGATATTGTTTTCTATTTTCCATCTTATTTTCCATCTGATGTTTAACATTTTTAATTGCAGTATTCCATCTCTTCAAAGCAACTTTATCTCCTTTTGGAACTACTCTATCAAAGATATTTTGCATTGTTCTTTGTATAGGTTCTTCACGCTTATTGACTAACATTCCTTTATAGATTTCATATTCTGCATGTTTAACACTTGCTAATCTAAATTTACTCATTTCTTTTCCTCCTTATCATCTACAAGATATATTTCTTCATGGGAATATTTCCTACTAATAGACCAAACTGATAAACTATACACAATTAAAAGAATATAAAAACATACATCATTCTCAAAGAGATTTGTCATTTTTTCTAGCCTCCTTTGCTCTTTGAACTGCTTCTCTTGCTTTACGAGAACAAGTAGCACAACGAGTTACATCTCTTTTTGCCAATCTAAATACTTTATGACAAACTACACATTCTCTTCTTATTGGTTTACTTTTATCTGTTCTAGCCATTATAATTCCCTCGCTTTAAATGCCGCTTCTCTGATTGCTTCTCTAGCACTAGCAGTTATACTAGCAGCCAAATCAACATCAGCCCAACCGAACCCTTGATAAGCAGTGATACCATAAAAGGAAGCAGATAATCTTTTTACTGCTAATTGATTACTATTCCATTTATTGTAGTCTTCTTTACTTTTAGAGTCCTTCATTAATTTTTTATATTTACTTCTTAATTTTTTAAGTTCTAATACTGCTTTGGGTAGTAATCCCAACTTATCAGTTTTATAATATCTCATTTCTGTGTTTTTAACATCAGAGAAATCTTTTGGTGTTTTTATATTAACTGCAAATTCAGTTGGTACATCAGTTTTAGTTTCCCAAGAGATATTTCTAGCAATCATCATGCTCGGATATAGACCTGCAAAATCAAATGCTGCAACTCCTAGATGAAGACCATTTGTAGCCTCACTGAGAGGGTCATAAACCATCGCACCATCATAGTCTACCCTGTCACCTTTCTTTCCTGTAGGGGCTTTCCAAGTGGCATTTCTCATGAAGTATATTCCTCCCATATTACTTGCATAAAAACAAGCATCAAAAGGAGCAATTAGTAGTCTTTGTAGTGCTACAATAGATTCTGTAATATACATTTCATTATCAATTCTAACTAACAACTCTGCATCAACTTTGGCATAATCTAAATACTGTTGAGTATCTTCTAACCAACCTCTTGTAAAAAATTCATTCTTATCAGGAAACTTACTACTTACTAATTTCTTTTGTCCTAATGTTAGTTCCGCAACATAGTCTAAAGCCATTGATGGTAGTGTTCCTCTTTGTGAATCATTCCATTGTCTTTCAAATGCTAAATCTAAAGGTACACAAATTCTACCTTTTATTGGTTGACTAATTGGTGAATAATTATTTACAACGTTACTATTCATATTAATGCTAGATGTTTTTGTAGACCAATTAATACCTGTTACTTGTTGGAAAGGTGATAGGTCTCTTACATCTATATCATTTGCTACTAAACGTTCTATTAGTTTAGGTAAATCGAACTTCCAACCAAACCAAGAAATTAACATATCAGGGTCATCTTCTTCTATCATATTCATGAAATAGTGTAACATTGCTTTTTCAGAATTAAAATGTTTTTTGTGACCTTCAACTTCTATTTTATGTGGACTCCACCACAATACTTCACACTCTTCTCTATAAGAGTCATATAATGAAATACAAGTAATAGCCCCATCATAATCACCACCTTGTATCCATTCCATATCCCAATACCATTTATTGAGTTTATATTCCGGTAAGACTTCTAATTCATCTACACAAAATCTATAGTGAAAAGCAACATCTGCTTCATATGTATAGTCGAAACAATCCTTTAGTTTTCTTATATGGTTTGAATTACTTGGTGTCCAAGTTACCTTAGTTAATTGTTCACCGTTTAAATTATAATAGTCTCCTGTATGATAACTAAGTTCCACTGGAAACCTACCCCATTTATCACCAATGATAAGTTGAGTTGGTTGTTCTTCATCAGAATTGATATAAAAATAAGGTTGGTACTCGTCAAAAGATATAGTACACTCTTGACGAACACCGGAATCATTACGCCATCTAAGACCTATTCCTTCCTTTAACCTATTTATAATCATAATATCAACCTGATAAATATGGTGCTTTTAATAACATTCTATTTGAACAAACCATTAGTATTGGTGCATCATCTTTCATGTATATTCTAACTAACCCATCAAGAAACTTGTGAAAGTTTCCTGTAAACTCTACAGTGGCTTCCGCCCATCCTGTATAATCAAGTGGTGTTATACCACCTTCGTATTTCTCTACATCTGTTTTCGTACTAGATATTGTTAATATATCTTTATTGAAATCAAACTTGTACTTTGATACTCCAACAACTTCACATGATTTAGCAACAGGAACTAAGTCCGATGCTAGTACTTGTACACAAGTATCAAAAGTTGTTTTACTAAATGTAGGTAATTCTGAAGTAACATCATTATAGTTCCAAGAATTAGCAAAACTAATCATTCTAGCAATCAAACCTATACCTTCATGTGTTAAAACTTTAGGTAATGTAGCCGTTTTGTTTACACCATCTGTATTATCTTTTATAGTAATATAATCCATAATAGTAATAAAAACGTCTGAATTAAACGGCTTCAGATAACTAATGGTTTTTGGAATATCAACTACACATTGACCTTCTTCTATGTCACCTGTAATTGGTGTTGCTACCATACAAGCAGTACTTGTATCAGCATTGTATATCTCCATTTGATTAGAATTACTTCTAATATCTATAACTGCATAATTAGTCAAAAAACCATTCTTAGCCCCGTCATTTTGAAAATATTTACCCTTCATCATAACTGCTTCTAAATTGTCTATTAATTGTTTTGAAGAAATTGTAAATTTCATAGTTCTCCCTTCTTCAAAACTTCTAATCCTTTCCAATTCACCTTACCGCTTTCAATAGTCAAAACAATATGTCTTGTGCCTATTAATTCCGGCTTTGTTGCAGATGCTTCTATCAATGCAGTAAACGTAGCGTTACCCTTACTCATTTTTCTATCCATCTTAATAGTAGAAGTAAAGATATCTTCTGTGCTTTCATGCCAATTAGCAATAGTACCAACAGGACTACCATCTACATACTTATCTTTAGAATGAGCAATTACTATTCGATGACAATCCATTTCTAATATCTTCTTATGTAGGAAATTCTTGTAAGGAGTATTTCTATCTCCCCACACAAACGGTAACTGTTTGATTACTGTATCGGCATCTAAATTATGTTTAACTCTCATATATGTTTCACATACATCAGTTAGAAACTTATCTGCACCATCAACAATTACTGCTTTTAGTTTACCTTGTTCTAAGAAAGACATAGCCTCTTGATAATGCATTTCTGCATTATGTTTAGTGGCTTTAATATCCACTAATGTATCAGGGTGTCTTTCTATAGGATTGAAGACAACTAAGTTTTCTACATTAGCATAGTGATTTCTTTTAACATCAATAAACCTGTTATCATAATCCCATACGAATACGTGCATACCATTTTTGATATCTTCTTCACTTAGTATATCTGCTGCTAGTCCTGACTTGGCTGATTTAGGAGCACCCCAAATACCAACACACAAGAAGTTTTTATTTCTCTCTTGTGCTATCTTTCTCTTAGCAAGATATGCTTCTCTTCCTATTGCAAAAGTTCCCTTTGTTTTTTCATCTGTTGTTATTGCTTCATTTTTATTTTGTGTTTTCCAACTCATTTTTATTTCCTCTGTAATTTATATTTGTATTTGTCCATTCTTTTAATATATCATTAAGTTCATTTAAATTGACTTTAATTCGTATTTCTTTACCTGAAGTAAAATGAAATTTTAACCAATAACTTCCGGTTTCTTCATTCATTCTCCAAGTAACAAAAGATACTTGTGACAGGGGGAAGCAGAAACTTCTCCCCTGTACAAATAATTCTTTTCTTTCTCCCATCACACTATCATATTCTAGTAAAGTATAATTTGCCAAACAAATCACCTTCAACTAAAAAACCAATCAGTATTATCATCTTCTTCTTCTACAAAGTCTATTTGTTGTGGACTTCCACCTCTTCTCTTTGTAACATGTAATCCTGTAACATTAATAGTAACAGGTTGTAAGTTACCATCCATATCCCTAGATTGCGAAGTTCTACCTACTACAATAACATTAGAACCTATACCAAAATCAATATCTATATTTGATGGTATCCAACATGTAGTGCCACTCCAACCTTCACTATCAAAATCAAAGTCAGTATTCAAATCATCAAGATTGATAATCCTGTTACCATTCTTTGTTGGATTCATGTTGATACTAGTTACACTACCATCAGTAAATACAAACCTATCATTGTAATTTTTGTTAATAGATTCTGTGTGATATCTATCTAAATCTATAAGAGTACTAAAATTAGTACTAGAATGTTCCATTAACATATCTTGCATGTTAATATCTGTTTCTTGTATTCTTAGAGAACTATCTATTGCTAATTCATTGTTTAACATTAAACTTGAAGAAGTCTTATCTGTTACTCCATGTATTCTAGTGTTGTTGTTAGTATTTACTGTACATACGAAATGAATTAATTCAAACGTATTTGGTGCAAACTGTTGACAATGTTCTCCTTTGTAATTAAAGAAGTATTTACCAAAATTACCATTAACTTCTCCAACAAATACTCCACTTCTTCTAAATTCTGATTTAGGTAGTGGTTTACCGTAGTTCTTGTTTACATAAGTACCATATTTTTCTGTATTATCTAGTGGTACTAAATACCTACCTGTATCTACTTCGACATGATTGTTTGGTAATTTAGTCATCATTTTAATAACTTCTTCACCTTTAACCATCATACGACCTTCATAAGATTCTCCATCCATTTTAGTAAACAAAGCAACTTGACCTTGTTCATATGTTATATCAGAATCTCTATGATAAGATGCAACTATTCTTTCTCTTTGAGCAGCCATCATATCTCTAGCATCATCTAAAGATATGAAAAACCCAACTGCTTTCTTAAAGAAACCATCATCATCATTAGTAGATGTTGTTCTTCCTTGTGCCATTTTTGCATTACTAAAATACTGTCTCCATAAACTTCGAGCAAGTAAAGATTCAGTTTCTATATTGATATTGTTTTGTTCACAAATATCTAAGAACTTTGTCTTTCCTTCCTCTTCGGTCATACCGAGTATTTCAGCCGCTTTCTTTATTTCATCATTTATTTCATTATTCATTTTTATTACTTCCTTTTTTATTTTTTTTGCTAATATAGTTTCAAGTGTTTTATAGCATCACCACTTTCTCTTAGGTCTTGTATCAAACAGTTTAATTAAAAACCGTAAAGCAAAGAACGCTAAAAAAATCTCAATCATTACATCATCTGTCCTATCATCCAAGAAGCCAATACCTTTGGTGTACTGTTACTACTTCTCCATTCTGCTTCACCAACTACTCTCAAAAGTTTAAATTTCTGAGTATTTGCTAACTCTGTTTTTATAATAGTATCATGTAAATTAATACATACAGTCTTCATATCTACTGAATCATATAACAAGTTGTGAACCCCATCTAAAGCATTTTGATAATCATTATTATTTACTAATTTTAATATTTCTGTATAAGGTGACAGATTCTTATCTATTTGGTTTCTCAAAGGTGTTTGACTTGAATAAGCCGCTTGTAACTCAGTGAGACCCCTTCTTACATCTCCATGTAAGGACTCTATGAATGTTTCGAGTTCAGTCTGCGAATACTGATAATCCAGTACAGATTCTTTGGCTAAAATATTAGAAAATAAAGTATACATTTCTGCATTGTTTATTCTTCTAAAACAATAGTTAGCACACCTTGAAATCAAAGGATAAATTATCTTATGCCTATCATTACAAGTTATAATAAATCTACAATTACTTGCATATCTTTCCATAATTCTCTTTAAGGCATTCTGAGCATCCTTAGTCATACCATCCATTTCATCTAATAATACAATCTTAAATGGCACATCACCTACTTTACTAGTAGAAGCAATATCCTTGATTCTAGTTCTGACTGTTTCTAATTTTCTATCATCAGAGGCGTTTATTTCAAAAAAGTTTGTAGACTTATCATCTCCTAATAGTTGATTTGCTAACACAATACCCGCAGTAGTTTTTCCAACTCCGGCTATACCATAGAGAAGTAAGTTAGGCATTTCCCTATTACTAATCCAATGTTCTGCATCTATTACAAAATTCGGTTGTCCTATTAACTCTGTTAGTTTACTTGGTCTATATTTTTCTGTCCATAACATTTTATCACCATTGTTCTAATGAAGACTGTGGTATAATCACATCAGTCTTTTTCTTTCTTTTCTTCTCGCCTAATTTTAGTATTCGACATTCGGCGTTATCGAGTTTTGATTTAGCATATTCTTTGAATGCTTCATCTTTTAATAAATCCTTCAGAAGATGTACTTCTGATGGTTTGAGTTTTAACTTTCTGCATATTTTTGGTATTTGGGAATATGCTCTCCTCTTTGGCATTTGCATTTTTCTATTCATTCTACCATCATGAGCATATGCCAATAAATCATAGAAGTATTCTGTACTCCATTTTCTTCCTACATGAAAATCAACAAAAGATAATTTGTTAGGATGTAGGTTTGGTGCTAACCATGATAATAACTGTACATCAGGAGGTTTACTAATATTCAATGTAGTACGAATATCTTCTCTGTTTGTAGAAGTAAGATATTCTCTTACTAAACTGAATGTATCTATATCATAATTATATGGGGGTCTCGCTCTAGGTGCTATTTCATGTAAAGACGTATCTTTCTTTGTAGCCCTTTTTAGTTTACAAAGATTAAATATTTTCTTAGATACATCCTTTTGATTATCAGCCATTAATACTACTTGGCCTCTATATTCTAATATTGTTTTTCTTATTAAGTCTACATTGGCTTTATAATGACAGTCATCAATTACAATACCCATATCTGTAGGAATACTATAATTATCTTCTATGTCATATTCATTGGCATATTTGAAAATATAACCTTCTGATACAAAGTCTAACAGTTTCTTTTTCTTTTCCGTATCGGTTTTACCTACGATAATTATTGCCCTTTTTGATTGCATCTTTTTTAGACTCATTTGTTCTCACTTCCACTATTTCTTCATAATTATTGTTACATTGACCACAATCTATTTTTAATATATACCACTTAAGTTCATTTTCGTAATTGATTCCTGCTTTTATTCCAAACTGATGAGAAGAACAATATCTACAACCTTGTTCTATCGCCTTCAATACATACCAATCTACTATTTCACTATCTTGAACAATATTAGGTACATCTTCTACCATCAAATTAATTTGACATACTGAACATATACCTATAGCAGAATCAATCTTAATGTTATGTAGCCCACATCGAGTACACAACATTCAAAGAACCCCTTTGAGTTCTAGTATTTCATCTAAACCGTCTTGTGTTAAATGTCTTTGCCACATATATAATACAAATATTTCATCAAATACATGCCAATTAATATTAGAAGGTTTATGTGGTACTAATGTAAGTACCTTTTCTATACTTCTCTTATCTGAAATAATTAATATTGGTTTTGGTCTTTGTTTATTTTCTTTTTCTTTTATTACACATTCTATTTCGCTTTGTAATAAACTACGTTGTATTGCTTGTAAGTATTCTAATTTACCTCTGATACATATCCTAAGTCTTACTCTATATCCTGTAGCCATATTGTTAGACTTGACTACAGAAACTTCTGCCGTAGGAATACTAAGAAAGATTCCCGCTAGTTCTTCCCGACTAAACACGCCTCTCCGTAGGTGTAGTGGTAGTTATATATTACTCCAAAAAAAGGGTGTATGGTAAAGTCTACGGACATGACACCGTTGGGATGGGTACACACTAATAAAAGAAAACGAACTTTAGACTTTTTAATCCCGAAACCATACATCTAACCTGTAGGGAAACACGGATATAACCTTTATCAATAAGCCATATTTCTTAAGTCAGTAATTGTATTAACTTCTTTAGCATACTTATCATCTCTAAGACGCATTAGTCTTGGAAATCTTAATGCATATTTTCCTTCGGTATCTACTTGAATCATATCAGCAGAGACTTGTATTACCTTTCTCGGTAAGAAATAAAATATACTGTTGTCATATCTATCAACTATTCTCTTCAGTTCAGTTGTTAGTAGTCTTCGTTGTATATCAGAAAAACCTGTACCGACAGAACCTATAGATGTATAACTCCCATCTTCTAAAACAGATATACCAAAAGAACCAAAAACATCACTAAACTTTCCTTCACCATAAGATGCTGATGTTATAACAACATCTAATTCTATTCTAGGTGGTTTGTGTTTTAGTAAACTACTACTTCTTCTACCAACATCATATTTTGCATCTAAATCTTTTATCATGATACCTTCATATCCTTCATTGATAGCATTATTATAAGCAGACTCAAAAGAAACATCTGAGATGATACCATTATGGTCTCTGTTATACATATAAGAAAGATATTGTGTTGGTATACCCTTTAGATGATTCAATCTTGATTCATAAGATGACTCTACTAAAGATTCACCCATGAACATCATTATATCAAACACTGCCAATTTGACAGGACATTCTTCAATAGCCTTTTGTTTATCATTAGAATGTACTCTTTTTGCTAATAGTTTATGGTTAGCAGGAGAACCATTAGAATCAACAGGATATATTTCACTATCTAATATAAAGTTACCATCAAATGTTTCTACTATTTTAGCAATATCAGAAAACTGCTCTGTAACAACTTTACCTTTACGATTGAAGATTAAAACCTGTCTTTTGTTTTTATGTATTTGATATCTATTACCATCATATTTGATGTCTAATACATATCTATTAGGAAGACTGTTATTAGTATTCCAATTCTTTGCCAACATGGGTTTTATGAATAAAGCATATTCCGATGTTGTTGGTGGTATTTTTCCACTATCTAAATAAATGCATATAGAATCTAATTGATTATATTTTACATAGGTCATAACTTCCGGTTCATTGTAATACTTTACTAATGCTTTACTAACTACTAATTCAGTTACACCATTTCTAGGCATTCTTAACCAATATCTTAGAAACCATTTTACTTCTAAACCTGACATCTGATTTATATGTTCTTTAAATAAAATATAAGATGAACCATCTATAGTAGAGCAATCTAAAGTTAATAGTGTGTATAGTGTAGATAATGATATATTACTATCTTCTTTATCATGTCCTACAAATTGACCCATCGCTTCTGATAAATCTAACCATGAATATTCAGCAGATTTAATTTCTTCCTCAAAAATACCAAAGGCATTAGCAATCCAACTATACGCTCTTTTTATACCGATGTTATTAGTTGGATAATATTCACATAGAATCTTAATTAATATATCTTTATGTGAACAACCTTTCAACGCTTTGTTGATGATAGTGGCAATGTCATCAGAAGATGATTTGTTTTCTACTGATTGACACAATCTTGCAAAACTAGTTAGATTCATCTATATCACCTAACATTGTATTTAATGCGGTTGTTAGTTGTTTTAATTCATCCATATTAACACGTATTCCTTTTTTAGTTGGATTACCGTTACTATACCATCTAATATCTGCTACAGGTATTTTCCAATATACCCCTGTCTTTAATATTAGTTCTGAACTATCATCTCTTGGTATTCTTATTATTGTTTTAAAATCATCATTGTTCATTTGACATTCTCCTAAAATTTTGTAAATCACTAATTGATTTAAAGTAACGAGGTGATTCTAACTCATCTACTCTATTTGCTATCCAAACTACTCCACCTAAACTACTAACCTTTACTAGTTCATATGTAGCATTTCCAATAGTAAACATATCTTCTGTTTCTACTTCTTGTGTCAACCCATATTGGCGACTTAATTCATATGCAATATCCTTTACATTTTCTACAACATATTGTATAATTAAACTACGTTGAATAGGAACTTTTGCATCTACTGTAATTTTTATTTTACCTGTCTTCTTACAGACAATACATCTGTTGCCTTCACAAATAGGACAAGTAATTTCAGCAGGTAAAGGGGCAGGAAATCTAATCGTTACTGCCTTCTTCATACTTATACAATCCTTTCAGAATAATATACTTCATATGTATAAGAAGTATTTTCAAGATAAGCAAAATGCAAATACACTTTACCAATATCTAGAGCGTATCCATAATTAAATACAAAATCAGTTCCTTCTTGAAATACATATCCATTGATTTCAAATGTTTCTTTATTAGAGTTAGTCATAT
>Ga0098060_1001211_pt1 | contig 10615 bp, 8 predicted proteins | sample 21_taG_FD_77063 | JGI IMG/M metagenome (GOLD analysis project Ga0098060, IMG submission 77063) | Marine viral communities from the Subarctic Pacific Ocean - 21_ETSP_OMZ_AT15319 metaG | ecosystem: Environmental > Aquatic > Marine > Oceanic | place: Pacific Ocean | collected 2015-01-19 | reverse complement strand
TACAATTCGGTAAATGTTCTTCCCTCTCGCATCACAAATCCAGCATTTCCAGTAGCCGTTTGCGAAGTTCACCGACATTTTCTTTTTGTGGTGATTGCAGTAAGGGCAGTGATACAAATGCTCATCACCCTTTTGATAGTAACTCCCAAGAACTTGGGTTACAATTTGTCTTTTGTCCTCGATCATAATGTCCTCCTGTTTACAATGTAACACATCACAAAAGGTTTGTCAAGTAAAAAGTGTCCTAACCTCTTCCTCACTAACTCCGTCGGGCAAAAACTTCGCGATTGGCTCACTGTTCTTCAAGGCTTCTCGGAAGTCTGTTGCCGATAAGTCGTCAATCATTTGGAACATCGGGGCAGTTACGTAATTCTCATTTCCGTAAAAGTAGTCACCGAACGATGCCTGATACTTGCAATCTTTACCAGAACAAGCTAGGCCGAACTTCTTATGTTCATTCTCATCACCCCAGTCAAAGCAATCAGCCAAAGGGTTCGTGTAGGTCTTCTTCTTGCCTTCTCTAATCATCGCACGGCGGTAGTCTAGTTTGGGGTGCTCCATCAAACCATAAAGGCTCAGAACGGCTTCTGTTTGCTCTAACGTGATGTTGTCTCGTGACTTGTCTCCGCAAAACAAGATGACCTTTTCTACGTCTGGATTATCGAGATAGAACTTGATGTAATCGTAGTGACCTTTGTGTGGTGGTTTGAAGCCACCGGGAATTAAAATTGTGTATTGCATATGTCCTCCGTGTTATTTATAATGTAACACGTTAGGAAATACTTGTCAAGTTATAATCTTTAATTTTGCTTCGGTAAGTTTCATGCGAATAAATCCTTATATTTTTTTGGTGTCTCGGGATCATCAAGGTCCAAGATTTTTGCTGTTAGTGGCTTCTCATGATCAACTGCTTTTTGTAAGCGATGGTTTCCATCTAAAACCATTGTATACTTGCCGTCTTTCATAGCAGCGATAATTGGAAAGCTTAAATCTGCGGTATCAACCCTTTCTTGACTTGTGATGCCTGGGCCGACTGGTAAGCGATCTTTGCCTCTGCTTTGGTTGACTTGCTCTTTAACTTTTACCGGATCAACATCAACGGTTTCACTTCCAAGATAATCACTTGTCTCTCCAATGGTGACCTTCTCACCACCATCAATTTTCCAAGAAGTATCTCTCCAGCCTTCATTGGCGACTTCCTTGATAGGTTTCTTTAAATTTGCTTCGGTAAGTTTCATGTTCTTAATTAGTCTCGGATATCAAAATGAGACATCGCAACAATGATCGCATCTGCTTCATCGTCAAGTCCCGGCTTTGGGTTTCCATGTCTTGTGTAGACCATTTCAAACTGGTCAATGTTCTTATCAACCCAAGCAAGGACGACAACCTTTGCCTTTGTTCCTCTTGGGACCTTAATGCCGCATCTAGAGCGTGCTGTTGTGGCTCCAACCATCGTTGGAGGTTTACCTAGGTGTTGATAGGCCAAGAGGCTTACCATGCCGTTAAACCGCTGTAGAGAGCTCATAGTCTTTGCTGTGGTCTTCCCACCTGAGAACATGGAGAATGGCTCTTCAATTCTGACTTCGTTGATTTGGTACTTTGCGAAGAGGGGTTCTAGAACTTGCTCTTCTAATAAAGTTGCTCGCTCTTCCAATGGTGTCTTCGGTTTCATCTTGAAGAAGTCTGAGTCGACATACTCACCTTCGTCTGTGATAATTGCCCAACCGGTTCTTGAGGTTGAAACATCTAAGCCTAAAATCATAAATACTCCTTTTATGTATTATAGCACATATGCGAGGGTTTTACAAGTCCAATTTCATCTTAAATAGATATTCGTTGACCTCAGTCTTTCTGATTGGGGTGGCTAGCTTGCAAATACCAATGAGTCTTTTGTTCTTGTCGTAGATGCAGATCTTAGAAATATAAGTTTCTTTTTGAAATGGCGGTTCGACATCGGTCTGTGCTGCTGGTACAACATTTTTAATCTCTCGATTGGTCTCGATAAACTGATAAGAGCTTGTGGAGTAGGTTGGCTCGTGGCCTGTGTATTTCAAATATGTTGGGTTGTTAGAGTGATTAAGTTCTCCATATGGAGCCTTTGCTAGAATCGTCATGTTTTGCAATTGAGATACTGTGTCAAACTCTAGAGAGTAGGATCCTGAGAGTTGTTTCAGAGTCATGGCCTCTCCAGACTCAATTCCGAAACCGAATGAAGTCCACTTTTGATCTATCGGTGGACCACTACCCATTGTGCCCAAAGTGGAAGACCCAGTTAGAACTATAATCCCCTCGTCATACATAACTACACCTTCTACACTACCGGTTGTTGGTCCAAATGTTTGAACTAGTTCACCGTTTTGTCGTGAATCATTAAGTGTTGCAACCAATGTTCCAGAAATATATGCATTTAGGGTGACCTCTCCTTTTTTTAGAGAGTTTCCATAAAAGATAGACGGAACGTTTAAAAGAACAACAGGATTACTTACAGTTGGAGTTTCAAAGTTGCTGAAGTTAAAACGTTGAGACCAAAATGAATAATGATTAAAACTTGACTTCAATGATCTCAAATACTTATAGTCCGTATCTGTGGTTGCGTCTATCGTAATCTTTGAGATTGACGAAGACATATTGTAACTTGAAGAGATTATTGAACCATCGTATCCAAACTGGGTGTTAAATTCAGTGTTGGTCATGGTTTTAAACTTTTGCTTTTGACCACTCTTTGTCACAAATGGATATATTCTCTCGCCAACATCGCGGTTGACGTTGTATTCAAACAGAGATATGAAACCTTCTGGTACTCCAAGGATATTATCCGAATAAGTTCCGGAAACAGCTTGTTGGTCGTTTATATAAATGGACCCGCTTTGAATATAGAACTTATAGTTAGGATACGCCTCTATGGTGTTAATGAAGACATCGTTGTCCTTCAATTCATAATAAGACATAGAAGCCCTCCGATTAGTAGTCCAATCGTGTGCGGATTGTAAATTCGTTACTTGATGATTTCTTCAATGGTTCTGAAAGTTTAGCGGTTGCTAGCAATTCATTGTTGTCGTTGTAGAGACCAACTGTGGTGATATATGCAACTGGTTCGTCAGTTGCTTGGTTTTTAACTTGAATTCTCGAGCCGCTCAAGTAAGTTGGGTTCGAAGAGTAGTTGAACTCATTGTGATTGATGCGACAAAAGTAAACAGTTGAGTTTAGTTCGGTTGTGTTGTTGAATTGCATATTGTACACTCTGTGTCGAAATGCATCCGATATCTGATCAATCGTTGAACCAGTCATTAGTTCGTCAATGTGAGCTAGGTTTGTCGGTTCCATATCAACCCCAGGGGTTTTCAATTGAGCTCCAAAGATGGAACCAGTCAAGACCACAATTCCGGCTTGGTAAAAAATCAATCCAGCATTCCAATACTTAACGCCGCCGATTGATGCTGTATGCGTGTTCGATGCTCCTAAGTTTAAGAAATCAGTACCAGCTGAAGCTGTAGCGTATAGGATACCATAATCACCGGCGGGTGAATTTACTCTGTATTCATTTGAAGCGCTAACATCAGAAATTGTAATTAAACTATTCATTGCTGAGCCATAGCCAGAATTGATTCCAAGAGTCAACTCGAAAGTCTCTTTCTTAATCTCATCTTTCGTTAGTAATCTCGAGAAAGGCATAACAATTACTTCTTGCATCTTTGCGCCGCCTAATAAGAGATCGCCGTCTTCATCAAACTTTTGAATAGATCCGGTTGCATCGTAACCCATTAGAACTTGGGCCATTTGATTGTAGATGTTACGCTTCTTTGTAAATTGCGTATCAGTGGAAGCTAAGGGCCCATCAGGATGTAATCCAGCCGTAAGATCAAAAATGTGATTCGCTGAGGAGCTAAGATATGGATAATCATAGACAGACTCAAACATTCCATGTGAGTATGTTTTGATGTTGTTTGTACCATATGTCCCACTAACAATCGCACCGGTTAAAGGGATCGCTTCATGAAGAAGAGTTCTGGTATTTACTGTATCATTTTCGTTTAATGGTTTGAAAGTCATTTGTTTTCCCTTGTTATTTCAATCTTAAAAATCTTACTGGGATGTCCATCATGACTCCCGTTTTGACGCCAACGACTCTGATGTTAGAATCAATAAAGAGGGTATCGGCAGAGGCTGCTGGTACCTGTGTGGGCATTGATACTTCTCCACCCAACTGCTCAAACAAATATGAACTTGTATTTAAATCCATTGAAGATTGTAATCTGAATTCTAATCGAGTTCCTCGTGGACCTTGAATCACTTCAGAGGCACTCACTGTATCGTCAGTAATATCTGTTATAAAAGTGTCGCCAAGATCAACGGTGTAATATGCGATATTGTCATCGTCTAGATAATCAAATGCAGCAAGTGTTCCTTGGGAATCTACTAGTTTGCAAAGTCTGTTATCCATTTGTACTGAGTAGCTTGTTTCTTTTAATTCATCATCTAGGCGACGTTTAGGAGAGATCTCAGTTGTATCTAAGCCCTCGTCGACTTTGATGATTGTTCCGACCAAAGATTCTCCAAACAAGAACCCTTCACGAATTGAGCCATCGCTGTTTCGGCCAATACCAGTTAGTGCTGTGCTTGAACCTGAATTGTCTTCGGTTTCTGCGTTGACTGGTATCATATATGCTCCATTTGAAGCTCGTTTATTGATACTTACTCTCTCGTTCAACCTAAGCACAGGTAAGAATAGCAATTCCATGTTGGTGTAAGTTTGAAGACGAGTTTTCATAGTTGACCCGTTATTCGTGAAAGCTTCCAAAATGGGAGCTTGGAGAATTTCTAAGTCATAATATGCAGACCCACTTGGGTGGTTCTTGTCATATAAAGAATAATCGATCTCTTCGTCACAAAGTGCAAACTTTGTAATTTGAAAGGATCCATCTCCTTTCGCTAATAACATTCGACCGTGGTCCGTCAAAACTACATCAAGAATGATGTCTCCACTGTTGTCCAAAAAGCCCATTAAATTTTCTCCTACGATTCTAAACCCTAAATAGCTTATTTATTAGATTTCTTCTTCTGTTTTGTTTTTTGTTAGGTCAACGTTCAAAATAATGTCTATCATTTTGCCCGAGGTTTTCGATTTTATTCGAATTTTGAATTTTCTGCCCCATACTGCCTTGTCTCTAATTCCAAGTTTCAAATTATCTAAGGTGCCCACAAGAGTTGTCTTTCCGAACAATGCATCTTGGGCGGCGTCAAATAGTATGTGTTCAACCGCTGGGGTTACTCTAAGTAGTTTCCTAAATCCAAGAGCTGATTCCATATCTCTAGGTTTTGGAAAGTGATACGTGTCTGTTATGATTTCCGAATCATCTGCATCAACCAACAGTGTCGCTTCATAGACAGATGTTGGATTCGATACTAGACCTTTTTGATTGATCGATCTGAATAAATAATAATATTTTTTATTTGGAATAACAACATCTTCAAAGATAGCATCCATGGATTTGAATGGCATGCTTATCTCTCCAATCTTCGCATTTCTAAAGTCAGAAAATGACTTAGGTGCATAATCTAGCCTGAAGACCTCGAACAATCCTTGATCTCCATATGTCTTAAATCTAAAATTACCATTGAGGTCTCGAGCATTTGGTAATCTATCCAGTTCTCGTAATTGAATATCGTCGTCGCTAGTAATCCTTACGAAGGGAGATTTCATCTCGGCTTTTGTAGGGGAGAGGTACATCGATATCGATTTGCTTGAGTTGTTCTTTGTTTTGAATGATACTTGCGGATACACCGGAGGCATCTGCACAATATTTATTTTTTGAGAAAAAATGTGAAACGGCATAATAACAACACTTGGTCTATTGACAACTTCGACAATCACATGCTCGTCTTCTGGGTCTTCTGAACGTGAAATCTCTCTGTATTCATAGTTGTTTCCTACAACCATATAGTGACCAGTTATCTTGTAGGTGTAGTACTTTCCATACTTAACTTGGGTATCCACGATGGGTGTTGAGTCATCAAGTGCGGGCGCATATAGTGTTTGAATTTTTGTACTATCAAGAACAGCGCCGTCATGCTTATCAATGGAATAGCAGAACACTTCTTTGTGAGCCTCGAGGTTGTTGTAAATATCTCTATAAGTCCGAAATCCGGTGCTGGAGGTATCCTTCAAGAAGCCCTTCATCAAGTGCTTACGTAAACCCAAAGACATCCTAGAGGAGCGTATGGACTCATTCAGTGTAAAGAAATTGTCTAAGTCCAACTCTCTATCTGTTGTTAAGAATGATTGCAAGTTATATATGGGAACCGTGGAGTCTTGGGATACACTTTGACCTTGTTGAATATCAAACGATGTATCGGTTCGATCTCCAAATAAATAATCCTGCAATAGTTCATCGAAAATCCCAAGCTTTACTGCGAAATGTGAAATGCCATTATCTAATCGCTGATTGATTCTAAGATAATTATAATATGGAGACTCTTCTGTTCCTTGTTGAACCTTCATAGTCGGCACTACAAAGTTTTCCATTCGACTCCCGCGTCCGAAGTTTATGACTCCGGTGTTTCGGCGTTGGACATCTAAGAAATCTTGCTTGGATGGCCTGTCAAATGGTGCATATAGATTATATTCCGATATTCCTACTTGTAGTTTGTCGTATTCTTCTGAGATATAGTTGAATATTGTTTCGAAAGAGTATGACGCTTGGGATTTGGAAGTTGAATATTCTTCAGTATGTGTCGATGCTAGGTCAACCATATCCGGCATTTTGAAATAGTGATTTGATCTTGGGCCACTTGAGAAGTCTGACCTGATGCTGGAGAAGAAATTGGACATTGTTATAATTGGCTTGACTTTGATCCTTGCAACTTCATAAGACAATTCTTCGTCGTGCTTGATTTCACTATTGAGGAATTCTACACTATACTTCTTTACACCACCGGGCACTTCAATTTTCTGCGTAGACCGGCTTGCATCAGCGACGATGAGGCCTCTACCTGAGGCCAATAAAGCTGCGTCTTTTAAATTATCAGTAACGACTACTTTGGGCATTCGTTGTTCCTCCAGTTAATTGTCTTCGCGATCCGACTGTTTGCGTTTGAGATCCGACTGTCTGTGTTTGAGAATCTACTAGTTGATTTTGTCTAGAATTATTTTGCTTAACGTAATTCGATGAAGCATAAACGATATCTTTTATCTCTGGGAGTTCCTGCTCTAGACTCAAACTCTCTTCAGTATCTACAATAGGGGTTAGTATGCTCGCGAGTGGTTCGTTAGATATAACAAATATTTCATTTTGAGCAAGTAGTTTCAATTCCGACGCAGGTCCAATGCCTAGTTCTGGGATTTGTGTATATCTCATTCTGCAAAGTAAGCGACTGTTTCTCTCTAGAGAAATCGGAGTGATATCTTCCCACTTTGGCTGAGATATGTCTGGGAGACCATTTGAATCTACTTCAAATCCGGAAAAGTATTGAATCTTCTGGGTTGCATGAAAGATCATCTCTGTTGCGATTTTTGTCTCAGCATCTTTGAGAATGTCCGAATCGGACTCTAAAATGTTATTCTTCGCGGCCGTTGAGCGTGAGTTAATCAGCGCTTTAATTGAGATGGGCATCATAGTCAACTTCTTTCGGTCAAACTTGGGAGAGGACTTGAATTTTTCGAAAACATTATTCTTAGTTTGTAAATCAAAAGTGGCCTTTTCCCTCTTTACACTTAAGCCATTAGTTGTAGCTAATTTAGTCATAACCTGTTCTGATTGTGGGCTCAAGATGGCGTCATCCAAATTCGAATCAACATTGACCATTTCGGAGTTTTGTCCGAGATATCTCGACACTTCCAAATACTCTTCTGGTTTGAGATTGTTTATTTTGAATGGAGTTCTCTTAAAGTTAAATATAGATCTTCCGAATCTCCTCTTCTTCATGGCTCTTCTGTTTTTTCTTTTTGATGGTTTGGTTTGGGACCTTTCTTCTTTTCGAACTGTCGTGGAAGAGAATTGAGGATTAGATTGCTTTTCGGACATATGGGTTATGAAATTTATCGATATTCCGTTTACGTCTAGATTTTGTAAAGATGTTAAATCTTTACTTTGAGACTTGTACTTAAAGCTAAGTGGGGAAAAGAATGAGACCTTGGAGGAGCTTAAATCTTTTATCGCCATCATATCTTCCTTGTCAAGGTCCGCTAGGTCTGTTGAGGTTGTGGAGCGGTTAGTGTCGAAGAATCTACTGACTTCCAAATCTGCTCTCTTAATATATTGATCTTTTGTTAAAGATACCAATGACTTGTTTGATTGGATACCAAGAAAATCATATGAAGCGACGACGTTGTCAAACTTAACAGTATTTGAAAATATGTGCTTGATTGTTATGAATCCAGGAGGTAGGGAGTTATTTGGTCGTGCTCTATTTGTTAATCTTTCTGTCTTCTTTTGGATGTCGAACCTTCTCGTTAATCTACTCGCAAGACTTGAGTAATCAGATATGAACCTTTCCGCTTCTTTATTTGTGTAATTATCTGAGGTCAAAGCCACTCTCTTATCTTTAATTAATTTGGTTCTTGTCTCATCATCGATATCCATAAGAATAGATAAATTCTGATAGTAATTCTCAATTGATGATGAGAATATGTTTGATACAAGGACTCCAGGTTTTAAACTATCATTGATCCTGTCGTAGCGGGATTGCCTAAATAGAAACTCTCTCTGCACCTTAAGGTCTGAGATATTCGATTCCATCTGCGCTAAAAGATTTCTTAAGAATATTTGAGACTTATCGATAAATGTAATGATTGCTTCGTAACGATACTCCCCCCTTGTTCTCTCGGACATTTCTTCGTCGATGTATTGATAAGTTTTAATAAGTGGATCGGGAACAATATACAATTGAGATAACCTGTCTGTTCCAATTAAGGCATTGTTGGAATTGCTGCTGACTTCAATTGTTTTATATGAACCTACGAGTGTTTGATTGTATTTTCTAGTCCCTAGGTGATTTGTTTGAGCGGTGAGTTTGACTTGTTGTCTTCTAATCTCCAACGAGTCCAATTGAATGCTTCTTGAGAATGATTCAAACAACGACTTGGAAACATTGAACATTTTTCTTCCATACTTTGTCTTTGTTAGCACCAAATTTCTAATATCAATGGAGAACATACCAATTGCGTCTGCTGCATCATTATAAGATAGTGATAATTCAGACAGTGTTGCTTTCTGTGTAAAATTCATTTCTGACCGTAAACTGTATGAGCCCTTTCTCTTGTCAACAATCTTTGTATTGAGAACAACCTCCCTTGTGAGTCTTGGGTGGGGCTTGGATGAATGAAATGATCCAGCCATCCATCGACCGTCGGTGTGTTGGTGGACTGGTCCTGACCATAGGTTTCCACCGGGTTCTTTGTAAATATATGTTGATGTCTCGATTTGATTCTCTACAATTACATTCTCAGAGGCGATTGGACCACGATAGCTACTTAGAGGGCCGGTAAGGCTTATCCTAAGTGCTTTGGACATTTCCTCGGCGTCTATATAGGCAAAAGCAAACAAAGTCATTGTAGAGGTGTTTACGGGCTCTAAAAAGGATACCTTCTTTTGATACCTCTTTTCCAAACTGTTAAGTCGAAAACTACCTTTCATTTCTTTTGCTGGGGTTTCGATTATTGTCGTACCAGTCATTAGAGATTCAAGTCCAGGGACTCTTGAGCGTCTTATGTTAGTGGGCATGGGGTTGATCAGCCCTTCTGATATTTTAGAGATTAGTTGCTCATTTGACGTAGCAATGACTGCGACCTTTAGATAGTCAAGTATTAGATCGTCATCTGACCATGTGAAGGTTCCACCAGACTCGACATCCAACATCAGCAGCGATACATCCACCTTAAATGTGTTATCGTCATTATTATATAATAATATCTTTTCGACATAAACATTTGGAAGGTTCTCGAGACCTACAAGACTATTAGACATTAGCAATCCTCCACGTCTGTTATGTTTGTTCTATAGATGTCAAAATCTGTACCTTCGATGTCTGGGCATACAACACTAACATCGACAAGGATATCTTGCGACTTAAGATGTTGGACACCTTTGCATATTTCAGAGTCAGGTATTTGAGAATCTAGCTCAATATTTAACCAGTATTCGACATAATCTTCTGTTAAGGTAATTGAGGCAATGTCGTCATCCATGAGCATTCCATCAACAATGGTCTTTTGTCTAGGTGCGAACTTTAGTTTCTTTGGAGTTTCTTCGTTTTCTTCATAGAGAAACACTTCCATTTCTAGGCCGTCTTTCTGCATAAATCCTTTTTCTTCCAGAATTTTGCATATAATTTGTTCATCAATTAGATTGATATATGTTCCGTCTGGTTGCACTGTTGAGACGGGAACGTTGGGGGAAACCTCTCGGCCTCTAACGGGAGAGTCATTTCTAGTATTCCTAATTTCCATCGTGTATTCTAGAGTCGTATTGATCTGTGGGATTCGCTTAATGCTGGTAGTGTCTTGTTCGATGATGGGATCTACATTTGAAATTTCTCCGAGAATAAACGCTACATTCCAACTCGGAGCATCAACAAATGTCCCGTCAGATGTTCCCAATGGTGTTGTGAGGTGATTCAT
>Ga0098060_1001207_pt1 | contig 10632 bp, 10 predicted proteins | sample 21_taG_FD_77063 | JGI IMG/M metagenome (GOLD analysis project Ga0098060, IMG submission 77063) | Marine viral communities from the Subarctic Pacific Ocean - 21_ETSP_OMZ_AT15319 metaG | ecosystem: Environmental > Aquatic > Marine > Oceanic | place: Pacific Ocean | collected 2015-01-19 | reverse complement strand
TCAAGCATTTCAAATACGGGTACACTTACTCTTCCAACATCAACTGATACATTAGTTGGTAGAGCAACAACGGACACATTAACTAATAAAAGTATTGATGCAAGTCAGCTAACTGGTACAGTTGCAAACGCAAGATTAGATGCTCAACTACAAGATGTTGCAGGGTTAGCAACAACAAGTGGAAAAATTATTCAAGGTGATGGATCTAATTTTGCTCTTTCAGCTTACACACTTCCAACCTCAGACGGATCTGCAGGTAAAGTTTTAACAACTGATGGATCAGGAGCAGTTACTTTTGAAACTCCTACAACAGGAGATATAACATCTGTTGTAGCAGGTTCTGGTTTAACTGGAGGAGCAACTAGCGGAGCTGCAACTCTAAACGTTGGTGCTGGAAACTTAATAGACGTTCAAGCAGATCAAGTAGATGTAGATCTTTCTGAACTTACCACTTCTACTTCAGATGGAGATGGAGATTTTTTTGTTGTAGTTGATGCATCAAATGCCCAGAAAAAATTAACTAAAGGTAATATTAACAACTCAGGTTTTAACAATGACGCTGGATATACTACAAACACTGGAGACATTACTTCTGTTGTAGCAGGATCTGGATTAACAGGCGGTGCAACTAGTGGAGCTGCTACTTTAAATGTTGGAGCAGGTACAGGTATTGATGTTGCAGCAGATGCAGTTTCTGTAGACGTATCTGACTTTATGACTAATGGTTCAAACAATAGAGTTGTAACAGCTACAGGTGCAGATGGTATGAATGCAGAAGCTAATATGCAGTTTGATGGATCTACATTAACAGTAACTGGAGATATTGTTCCAGGAGCTAATGATAGTCATGACCTCGGTGCTTCAGACAATGTTTGGAGAAACTTATACACTGGAGATTTACATTTATCTAATGAATCTAAATCAGAAGGTAATGCAGTTGATGGCACTAAAGGTAGCTGGACAATTCAAGAGGGTGCACAAGACCTTTATTTATTTAATAACAAATCTGGTAAAAAATATAAGTTTAAACTAGAGGAAGTTTAATAAATCATGGCGTTCGGGATAACAGCTTTTGCAGAAAGTCCTTTTGCTGCAACTGGATCACAAAGTATTAATGTTGTACCAACAGGTATTAGTTTAACCTTAAATGACGGAACAGCTCAAGCATTCACAGATGTTGTAACTGAAAACTTAACTGGAATAGCAATGTCTGCTAATCTAGGTACAGTTGGTATATTTGCAGGTGTTGAAGTATTCCCAACAGGACAGTCTTTAACTTCTAATTTAGGTTCTATTACTTCTACAGCTGATGCAAATGTATCTGTAACTGGTCAAGCAATGACAACCAATTTAGGAACTGCTCAAGGATTTACTGATCATACAACAGAAGATTTAACCGGTATTGGATTTAATATAAACTTAGGAAGTGTTTTTGTTTTTGCTGATGTAAATGTTTCAGTTACTGGTCAAGCAATGACAATGAATGCAGGTAACGAGGGGGTTGTAATTGACGTAGATGTTGCTGTCACTGGAATTGCAATGAGTACTTCTTTAGGAAGTGTAGGCACAGCTTTAAATACACCTGTAGATGTAACAGGTATAGCAATGAATATGCAAGAAGGTACTGCAACAGCAACAGATTCATTAGCTATATTAACGGGAATTGATATGACAATGACATTAAATACTGTTGAAAATATAGTATGGACAGAAGTTAACACAGGAGGCGCTCCTATAGATCCTCCAGGTTGGCAGGAAGTAGCTTGATTTTTAACAATAAATTGAATAAAATAAAATTTTAAGGAATTTAAAATATGGCAAATGCAACTTCAGCTAGTTTAAAATTAACTGTACAACAAACCGGAGAAAACTCAGGGACTTGGGGACAGTTTACTAATACTAATTTATTAATACTAGAGCAGGCCATTGGTGGATATGCAGCTCAGGCATTAAATGCAACAACAGGTGCAACTTTACTTTTTTCAAATGGAGTTTTATCTAATGGTAAAAATCAAGTTTTAAGATTAACTGGAACTATTACTACTAATGTAAATGTAGTTATTCCAGACTCAATAGAAAAAACATACCTTGTAGAAAATGCAACAACTGGTGCTTTTACCGTAACTTTTAAAACATCTTCTGGAACAGGTGCTACATGGTCTACTACAGATAAAGGATATAAAATTTTATATTCAGACGGAACTAATATAGTAGATATCACAGCTGATTTAGGAGACATTACTGCTGGGAATGTTACTTCAGGGGGTATAACTGCTACAGGAAATATTGTTCCTGGTTCAAATGATGCCTATGACTTAGGTGCTGTAGGTAATGTATGGAGAAATTTGTATACAGGGGATCTACATTTATCTAATCAAGCTAAAAATCAAGGAAACATGGTAGACGGAACTAAAGGTAATTGGACTTTACAAGAAGGAAAACATGATATATTCATGATAAATAATATATCTGGAGAAAAATTTAAAATTAATTTATCTAAGATTAAAGGAGATTCATAATGGGTGTAATATCATGTGGTACTACAATGTTAGACCAAGGGCAATTTTCAAACCTACCTGTAGCAAGTTGGCAAACAGGATCAATTAAAACTTCAGGTTTTACTGCAGCAACTGGTGAAGGATATTTTTGTAACACTACTGGTGGAGCTTTTACTGTAACCCTTCCTAGTTCACCTTCTGCTGGAAATATAGTTGCCATTAAAGATTACGCAAATACATTTGACACAAATGCAATTACTATTGGACGAAACGGATCTAAGATTGGTGGAGAGTCAGATGATGCTACATTAAGTACAGAAGGAATAGCAGTTACATTAATTTATGTAGACGCTACTAAAGGTTGGTTAGTAGTATCTTCAGGTTTACAAAACGAAACACCTGTCCCAGCTTTCGTAGCAGCTACAGGTGGATCAATTGCAACTTCAGGTAATTTTAAAATTCATACATTTACTTCATCAGATACTTTTTGTGTTTCAAGCGCGGGTAACCCAGCCGGATCAAGCACTGTAGATTACATGGTAGTTGCTGCCGGTGCTGGTGGTGGTTCTGGAACTGGATCATCCTCATTAAGGGCAGCAGGTGGAGGCGGAGCTGGAGGATTCAGAGAATCTTCAGGTGCTGCATCTGGTTGTTATACAGCGTCTCCTTTAGGAGCATGTGTTTCAGCTCTACCTGTTACTGTTCAAGGTTATCCAATTACTGTTGGAAGTGGTGGAAGTGGGGGTAACCCCGCACCTGGAGCAGATGGCGGTGATTCATCTTTTTCAACTATTACAGCTACTGGTGGTGGCGGAGGGACTTCTGGTCCTGCTGGTGCACCCGGTAAAGGTGGTAGACCTGGAGGTTCAGGTGGTGGATTAGGGACTCCTGGTCCTGGACAAGATCAAGATGCTGGTGCAGGAAATACTCCTGCCTTTAGTCCTGCTCAAGGTAAAGATGGTGGTGGACCAAGACCTAACGGTGATTATTTAGCTGGAACTGGAGGCGGTGGCGCAACTGCAGCAGGTTCTCCTTTACAAGGTATTCCAGGTAGCCCAAATGCTAATGGTGGTGCAGGCGGTGCAGGTGCTACAAGTTCTATTTCTACTTCTCCAGTCACTTATAGTGAAGGTGGAAGAGGTGGAATATGGAATGGCCCTAACCCAGGATGTAATAATGCAGGCGCTAATACTGGAGATGCTGGTAGAGGTGGCGGAGCAGGTAATGCATATTCCGGTGAAGCAGGCGGTAATGGCGGATCTGGTGTAGTAATAATAAGGTATAAATTTCAATAGGTAAATATTATGGCACATTTTGCAAAAATAGGAGTTAACGGAAAAGTCATACAAGTAACAGTAGTAGACAATAATGATTTACTGGATGCTAATAATGTAGAAAATGAAAAAGTAGGTCAAACATATTTACAATACCATTGTAATTGGCCAGCAGAACTTTGGATTCAAACTTCTTATAACACAATTAATAATACACATAAATTAGGTGGAACTCCTTTAAGAGGAAACTACGCAGGTATAGGTTATACTTGGGATGAAGAAAATAATATTTTTTGGCCTAAAAAACCATATGCGTCTTGGGTAAAAAATACTACAACCGCAGCATGGGAATCACCTATAGGTAATGCTCCAGCATTAACAGCGGAACAACAAGCAGATACTACAACTTCCTATGGTTATATTTGGAATGAAGAAAACCAAACTTGGGATTTTACTACACAGCCTGTTACACTACCTGAATAATAATTGACAATTTAATTATTTTATATTATTTTCTCATTTTAAAATGAGAAAGAAAATATTATCAGAACAAAGTATAATTTATGGCGATGTTTCAATGCCAAAAGGTTTTGAAATAGATAAAGATAAACTTATTACTGACACTTTAAAATCATCTTTAACTAATAAAGAATTTCCATTTTCAAGAACTTGGGATATGTTAAATACTTATATCAGAGAACATATAGGCGTTGAATATGGTCCTTTAAAACTATACAATAAAAAAACTTGGTCAGATACATATAATCCTAATACATTATCTAAACCTTTAATGAATATAGATTATTCTAATCTTGGAGACTCCCCTGATTATACAGCCTTGTATGGCACTAAAGTAGAAAACTGTTGGGTTAAAATATATTATGATGACAACAGACGTAAAGGTAAAAGTTTTGATATAGAGTTGAAAGAAAATATGTTTATTATGTTTCCTTCTACTAATATGTATACTATTTCAAATAAACAAAAAGATTCTTTAAATTTTATTCAAACAATAACTTATAATTATTTTTAGTGAGAATTTTAGCATTTAATATTGCTCATGATAGTTCTGTATGTTCAATAAATAAAGGTCACATAGAATTCTTTTGCAAAGAAGAAAGATTAAGTAGAATTAAAAGAGATAAACACCCTTTTAAATCTTTAGAATTATATAAATCTAAAAACTTTGGGAAAATAGATCATATTTTATATTGTACTCCTTCAAACTATGGTGGGGAATCAGAATTTTATTATAGGGAATATATTAAAAAAATATTTGATATGGAGATGCATAATTTTTCTTCATTAACTCATCATTTGTGTCACGCCTCATCTGCTTTTTATAACAGTGGTTTTAAAAAAGCTTTAACTTTTGTAATAGATCGGAATGGTTCAATTTTGTTTGATAATAAAATTGATGCCTGTAGGGAATCAGAAAGTGTTTTTTTATGTAGTTATCCAGATAATTTTACACCTTTATATAAATCATTTTGGACTAATGACAATATAGGAATTAATAAAGATAATTTAAAAAAACTTATAAAAAGTAATTTTCCATTATCAGATATACATGTTGATAATGAATATTCTATAACTAAAGTATATGAAGCAGCTACTACATTAATAGGTCAACCCATTTTAGAAAATGGAAAAACTATGGGTCTTGCTTCTTATGGTATAAATAAAAAATACCCCTCTTTGTTTTTAAATGGAAGTCCTATTACAAATTATTTTACAAATATAATTAATGAAGATGGTGATAATGTAGTTATTTTTAAAGACCAACAAGATAAAATTACTAAAGACATAACAGAAAATAATTATAAATTTTATGCAGATAAAGCAAAACAAGTACAATTAGAAACTCAAAAAGAATCTTTAAGTTTAATAAAAAAATATATTAGTAAAACTAAAATAAAAAATGTTTGCATTGTTGGAGGTTACGGTTTGAATGTAGTTGCTAACAATTATTATATTGAAAATTTACCTAATATTAATTTTTACTTTGAACCTGTGGCTGACGATACAGGTATTGCCATAGGTGCTGCTTATTTTAAATATAGAAATTTAACAAAAGATAATAAAGTTATTAAACCTAAAAATAATTTTTATCATTATTATGAAGATAATAAAATTAATAAAGGAACTAAAGCTACAGTAAAAGATGTTTGTAAATTATTAATTGATCAAAAAAGTGTAGCTATTTTTGAAGGTGCGGCTGAAGCTGGACCAAGAGCTTTGGGGCATCGATCTATTTTATTTGATTCTAGAAATAAAAATTGCAAAAACATAGTTAATAAAATTAAAAATCGTGAGTGGTATAGACCCTTTGCTGGAGTAATACTTAAAGAAAAATTTAAAAAATATTTTAATACTTTAGGTTTAGAGGAATCTAATAATATGACTATTAATTTTAAATGTAAAAAAAACATTGAAAAATTATTTCCGGGAGTTATCCATGTAGATAATAGCTGTAGGGTTCAAACAGTCTCTTCAGGTTTTTTATATGATTTATTAAAAGAATTTAATAAATTAACTAAATGTCCTATTTTATTAAATACTAGCTTAAATTTAGCAGGGGAACCTCTGGTTAATACGAAAGAAGAAACAATATTACTATTTAATAAAAGTAAATTAGATGCTATTTATTTTGTAGATGAAAAAAAACTTATAGAGAAAGAAAAATATGAATCTAAGTAATTATTATTGGTATTTTAAATCCGCTGTACCACATAGAGTCTGCGATGATATTATAAAATATGGATTATCTAAATCAGAAATTATGGCAAGAGTTGGCGGGTACAATGGTGAGAAATTAAGTAAAACTCAAATTAACGATATGAAACGTAAAAGAGATTCAGATGTAGTTTGGATGGATGATGCATGGATTTACAAAGAACTTCAACCTTTTGTTAATTTAGCTAATAAAAATGCAGGTTGGAATTTTAATTGGGAAAGATCGGAGTCTTGTCAATTTACAAAATATAAACTTAATCAATATTATGATTGGCATTGTGATAGTTACTCACTGCCTTATACAGAAGGTAGTAGTAAAGGTATGATTAGAAAACTATCTATGACCTGTCAATTAACAGATGGATCAGAATATAAAGGAGGAGAATTAGAATTTGACTTTAGACAATATGATCCCCATATGAGAGATGAATCTAAACATATACAAAAAGCAACAGAAATTCTACCTAAAGGAAGTATTATTGTATTTCCTTCATTTGTATGGCATAGAGTTAAACCAGTAACGAAAGGAACAAGATATTCATTGGTAATGTGGAGCACTGGATATCCTTATAAATAATATGATTATAAATAATTATTTTAACACAACTATTTGGAGTGAACATAAACCAGAATTTTTAAGTTCTGTAAATAAAGCTAGTAACAAATATATTCTTGAAGCACGTAAAAGAGAAAAAAAGTATATAAAAGAACATGGTGATTTTGGAAGATCCTATCACTCAACACCTCTTGTTTATGATAATGATTTTATTGATTTAAGAAACTATGTTGGTCAAAAATCTTGGGAGTATTTAGATCACCAAGGTTATGATATGTCACAATACACAACTATGTTTAGTGAGCTATGGGTGCAAGAGTTTGCTAAAAAAGGTGGCGGTCATCATTCAGCACACGTACATTGGAATCAACATGTATCAGGTTTTTATTTTTTAAAGTGTAGTGACAAAACTTCTTATCCTGTATTTCATGAGCCACGTACTGGAGCTAGAGCTACGAAATTAAAAATGAAAAAAGATTTAAAAGGAATATGGCCCGGTAATGATTTGATAGATGTTAGACCGTTGCCTGGAACATTAATTATATTTCCAGGTTATTTAGAACACGAATTTGTTGTAGATCATGGGGTTAAACCTTTTAGATTTATACATTGGAACATACAAGCAGTACCAAAAGAAATGGCTAGAAATGGTTAAAATAAAAGATAATTATTTATCTACTGAAGAATATAATCTTTTAAAAAATAACATGGAATCAACTTATTTTCCTTGGTACTATAATCATAATAAAACCTGGCAACCTACTTCTGATCCAAAATTATTTGAGTATCAGTTTGTGCATATATTTTATAACAATGATAAAGTTAATTCTAATAAGTTTGATCACTTAGATCCTATAATAAAAAAATTAAAACCTTTATCTTTAATTAGAGTAAAAGCTAATTTAACTCCTATAAGTCATAAATTAATTAAGTCTGATAAACACTACGATCAAAATTTTAAATGTAAAATTGCAATATATTATTTAAATGATAATAATGGTTACACGATAATAGGAGATAAAAAAGTAGAAAGCAAAAGTAATAGAATGGTTTTATTTGATTCTGATAAAGAACACTATGGAACAAATTCTACAAATTGTAATAATAGAATTATAATCAACTTTAATTATTTTTAATGGACTTTAAAAAAAACAAATACACAGTTATTCGTCAAGCTATCTCAAAAGATTTAGCAACTTTTTGTATGAACTATTTGTTAATGAAAAAACAAGTTTATGATACTTGCTTAAAAGAAAAATATATTTCACCCTTTGAAACAATGTTAGGTTTTTATGAGAAAGATAATGAACAGATACCAAATACTTATTGTTGTTATTCTGACAGTGCAATGGAAACTTTATTACTTAAATGTCAACCAGCTATGGAAAAAGCAACTGGATTAAAATTATATCCAGCATATACATATGCTAGGGTATATAAAAAAGGTGATGTATTAAAAAGACACAAAGATAGATTTAGTTGTGAAATATCTACTACTATGAATCTTGGTGGGGACCCTTGGCCTATATACTTAGAACCATCTGGAGAAACAGGTAAGAAAGGTGTTAAAGTAGATTTAAAACCAGGAGATATGTTAGTGTACTCTGGTTGTCAATTAGAGCACTGGAGAAATAAACTTAAAGGTAAAGAATGTGTTCAAGTTTTTTTACATTATAATAATCGTAAAACACCAGGGGCGAAGAAGAATATGTTTGATGGACGCCCACATTTAGGACTTCCAAGTTGGTTTAGAACGTGATATATCTACCCTTGTTTCTTTTATAATAAGGATAAAATATGTTACAAAAGCTTAATTTTAAACCAGGTTTTGATAAACAAGTTACTGAGTCTGGAGCTGAATCACAATGGATTGACGGAGACTTTGTTAGATTTAGATATGGTTTACCTGAAAAAATAGGAGGCTGGTCTCAATTAACCTCAAGTAATTTAACTTTACCTGGAGTAGCAAGAGCACAACATGCATTTACTAGTATTGCTGGAGAAAAATACGTAGCAATTGGTACGTCTCAAGGTTTATTTTTATATTCTAATAATAGATTTTATGACATCAGTCCTTTAGCTACAGCAATTACTGGAGCTACCTTTGATGCAAATTCAGGATCTGCAACAGTTACTGTTAATAAAACAGCGCATGGATTACTTAATGGTAGGTATGTAACATTTACTGCGGTTACAGTTCCAACCGGATCGGGTTATGCTACTTCTGCTTTCACAGATAATACTTTTGAAGTTTTAAATAAAACAGCAAATAGTTTTGATATTACAATGCCTTCTAATTCAGCTGGAACTACATCCGGCACTGGATCAGCAACAATTAATCCTTATGAAATTGTTGGTCCTACTTTTCAAACCGGTGGTTTTGGTTGGGGTACTTCTACATGGAGCGCTAGTACATGGAACACACCTAGAGCAACCACTAATGTAATTCTAGATCCAGGTTTATGGTCGTTAGATAACTTTGGTCAAATATTAGTTGCAACTATTGGAAATAGTAAAACATTTACTTGGGATGCAGGGGCAGCTTCTCCAACAAATAATAGAGCTACAGTAATGACAGGCGCTCCTACTAAATCAAGATTAACTCAAGTATCAGATAGAGATAGACACGTGTTTCATTTTGGAACAGAAACAACTATTGGAGATACTTCGACTCAAGACCCTATGTTTATAAGATTTTCTAATCAAGAAGATTTTAATACCTATCAGCCAACATCTACCAATACTGCAGGTACTTTTAGAGTTGATAAAGGTAATGAAATTATTGGAGCTGTTTCTGGTAAAGATTATACTTTAGTTTTAACAGATACTTCAGCATATGTAATTCAATTTGTTGGTCCACCATTTACTTTTTCTGTAAGACAAGTTGGTACTAACTGTGGATTGATTGGACAGAACGCATTAAGTTATTCCGATGGTAAAGTATTCTGGATGTCGGGTGAAGGTGGTTTTTTTGTTTATGATGGTACTGTAAAAAGTATACCTTGTTTAGTAGAAGACTTTGTATTTACAACTAATGGAGATCATATAGGAATTAATTACACATCAAATCAATTAGTTTATGCAGAGCATAATTCTTTATACACTGAAATTAATTGGTTCTACCCTTCAGCAAATTCTACTCAAATAGATAGGTGTGTTACTTATAATTACACAGAAAATGTTTGGGCTACAAGTTCGCTTGCAAGAACTAGTTACATAGATCAAGGTGTTTTTGAATTACCTTTTGCAACTGAGTATAATAAAACAGGGCTACCTAATTTTCCTATCCAGGGTATTACAAACACTTATGGAGCTTCTACTTACTACGAACATGAAAAAGGAGTAGATCAAGTTAATAGTTCAGGTACAACGTCAATTGATGCCTTTATACAATCAGGTGATTTTGATATTACTAACTCCAATAATATTGCTAATTTACAAGGAGATGGTGAGTATATAATGTCGGTTAAAAGATTTATACCCGACTTTCAAGTGCTTACTGGTAATTCAAAAATTACCTTGTTAATAAATAATTATCCAAATGATACAGCTGTAAGTTCACCTCTTG
>Ga0098060_1001202_pt1 | contig 10662 bp, 11 predicted proteins | sample 21_taG_FD_77063 | JGI IMG/M metagenome (GOLD analysis project Ga0098060, IMG submission 77063) | Marine viral communities from the Subarctic Pacific Ocean - 21_ETSP_OMZ_AT15319 metaG | ecosystem: Environmental > Aquatic > Marine > Oceanic | place: Pacific Ocean | collected 2015-01-19 | reverse complement strand
TACTGCCATTTTTAAATATTTTTATAAGGAACCTGTTTGTTTAACCAAACTTTCCTTTTGTCACACCCACAATCTTTTAATCCAATAGCTCTAGCTGCTATTTGAGTTAATGATCTTAACCCGGTTGCTCTTGTTATTTTTTCTATAGAATCTCCCAATCCTCGTGATTTCATAATATATATTTTACTCTATTATAGTTACATAATAAAATAGAAGGTTAGCCCCTAAATAAAAATAGCCACCCATAATGAGTGGCTATTAATACTAGTTAAAAGATATTAGTTTAATCTTTTTTCTATATTTGTATATATTTCCATACCTTCATCTGTTTTAAACCAGTGCGCTAAAGCCGTATATGGATGTTCATCGAATGGAATTGTCATCACTTTTCTACCATTAGAACCCCATAAAAAGTTTCTTTGATCAGTTGATAATCTTAATATACCGTTTTCTACGGCTTTTATACCAAAATTTCTAAGCATAACATTTTCATCATCAGCTAACTCTAAGAATAATTTAGGATTATTTCTAGCGAATACTAGTAGATCTCTTCTAAGTTCCTTAGAACTCAAATTAGATACCTCAGAACCAACTTCAACGCGCAATATAGCTTCAGCTATATCTATATCAACATTTCTAGCAGCGACTAGCGCATCAACCTGTGTGTCTAATATATCTATTTCTTCTTCAGCTATAGCAGATGGTTTGTGTTCATAATAAACCTTATCCTTAAGTGGATGATATAGAGATAGTAGTTTTTGTAAAACTGTTTTTTCTTTCTCTACATACATAGCGCCAGCTCTAAATACGATGTGCTCTAGTCTCTGCTCGCCCTTCATCTCATCAACAAAACATGTTCTTTGATTTGAACAATACTTTAATTCTCTTTCGTATCCCTTTTCTTCATCAAACCAATGTATATTTGCGGATTTTATTGATCTAGTTATAGGTTTTTTTCTACCAGTTAAGTAGTATACTCTATCTTTAATTTCCCACTCATTAGATGGTTTTATTCTTTCCCTTGTTTTAGGAATTTCAACTATCGGTTCCTCTATAGTAACCGTTTCTTCAACTACAGGTTCTTCAACCATAGTCTCTTTTTTCTTTTTTGCCATAATATAATATATAATATAATTAATAAAAATATAAGGGCGATACTAGACCGCCCTTATAAATAAATAGTGTCCTACTTCATTAACATAAAGTTGTTTGCACCTTGCGTGATCAAACATCTTTCTGATAAGAAGTGCAACTGCATTGCATCAAGTGCTGATGTAGCAGCTCCAACAGAACCAGTAGACCAAGTCTTCATCTTTCTGTTATCTGTTGCAGAAGCTCTATATCTAACGTGTAAAAACGGTCTCTTTAAGTTTTTACCTAAAGATTGATCATACACAGTAGAAGTACCAGCAGGAATCATAACACCACGAATAGCGTTAGAACCAGCAGTATCATTAATACCACCTCTTGTAGCTTTGTCATTTAAGTATCTGAAATCAGATTTATAGAAGTCATAAGAACCTCTTCTAAATCCTGAGAAACCTAAATTTAATGCCATGTCTTCGTCGTTGTCGAATACTCCATAAGAAGTACCTCCAGCTCCGTAAGAATTCATTGAAGCTAACATGTCATCCATTGCTAAACTAGTAGCTCTATTTACGAACATCATGTACTCTTCAATAGCACCTTGTTTATCAAACTCAGCTAAGATAGCATCAAATTCTGCTAAATCAGTAGCAGCATTAACACCTGTTACACCTGAAGTAACATTACCTCTATCTTCGATAGCGGCGAACATACCTTCAGTTCCAACTGTTGTACCAGTAGCGTTTCCTAACCATGTGTCAACAGCTTGAGCATTACCAGAAGCACCAGCACCAAAATTGTGAGAGTTATCATCACCAAGTTCAGATTCTAACATTGACATTTCTAAGTAGTCGTTGAATCTAGCTCTTGTATCAGACTCAGCTTTTAGATACCATAGGTAACCACTTCGTCCCATTTCACTAGTAACTTCAACCCAACCAATTTTTGAAGCGTCTGATCCAGATACTTCGTAATAATCTTTTAATATGATTGGTTTGTTAGAGAAAGTTTTAAAACTAGGCTCAACCGCTTTTCTTGAGTCTGAAGCAGCTACACCAGCAGCTGTATAATAAGCTGTACCTTTAGCATATTCAGAACCATAAACTAACATAGTTGTACCTTTGTTAGTAGCTAATGTAGCAACTGTACTACCATCGTATATAGCGACAGTAACGTCACAATCATTAGTACCAGCAAAAGCTGTTACTAAACCTTTGTAAACTCCATTTGCGTTTGATAAAATAACAGTGTCATTTAATTTAACACCATGTGTTACTGAGATACCAGCCTCAGCGTAGTTATTACCATCTATATCAGATTGAATTGTAACTACGGGAGCATTTGATCCTCCAGCATCTATGTCACATAAATAAGATAAATGTAATCTGCCTTGCTCTGACCAAATAACTTGATCAGCTTGCATAGCTTCTTCTGCACCAACTTGAGATAAGAAACCAGAAATAGTTCTCGGTCCGAAAACTTCTGCTTCTTTTTCCATTAAGTCAGGTACATATTGTTGTCCCCATCCAGACGAGCTGTTGAGGTCTAAGTAATTTGTAGATAGTGTTTGCTTTATTGGAGCTGGCACACTATTCAAATTATCACCTGCTGTAATTGCCATAATATATTTTTTTTAAATTGTTAATTAATTTTTCTTTCTAATTTTAAAAGATCTATTTTTTATATCAGAAGAAGATTCACCTAATACCTTATACTTAACACCCCCAACATTAGTTTCGCCGTGAGTTTTTCTAGGTTCTAGGTTAATGTTTTTATCTTTAGCAACTTGGCCTTTAATCGCGTCTGCTTTACCTTGCTCATAAAAGTGCTTGGCAATAGCGTCTGCATTCATAGCTGTGTATAAAGATTTATGATAACCTTCAGTATCTTCAATAGTTGATTTATCTTCACCAACAAACTTGTCGAGGAAATTATTGATATTACTTTGAGTTGTCTTTACTTTATTAACATCATTAACATTATACCGATATTTTTTATCTCCGACATTGTATTCAAAACCTTTGAAGTCTTGTCCAAAGAAACTATCAGTCTTATTTAAAAATGTTTTCTTGCTTTTTTCAGATAACTTTTTCTGACCTTTTTGATCTTCATTGTATTTATGATAAAAATTAATAGCATCTTGTTGTTCTTGAGTCAGCTTTGACCCAGCTTTAATTTCATCATAGTATTTAGACTTTTGCCTGTCTAAGTAGGCTTTAGCCTCGGCAACTTGCTCTTTGAGGGCTATTTTCTTTTTACGTTTAGTTCTATCATCATCTAACTCATCATCATAACTAAAGGTATCTTCCATTAAGAAGTTTCTTTCTTCAGCTGTTAAATGAGGTTTAGTAGATCGATAGTATTCATCTAACACATCAGAGTCGTCCATTTTAGTAACATCTCTGTTTAGGTTTACGTAGTCTTGTAAATCACCACCTGTTTCATCCATAAAATCTACAAGCTTTTGTATATTCTCTGGTAGTGGTTCTCCAGTTGCGATAGCTTCTTCAACTGCTTCTTTTACTTCTTCTACCGCCTCTTCAGTAACCTCTTCCATCACTGGTTGCTCGGTAGGTTCTTCTACGTTTTCTTTTTGTTCTTCAACAACCTCTTCTTTTTGTTCTTCAACAACTTCTTCTTTTGGTTCAGGTGGTGGAGCATCTAAGTTTACCTTGATAACATCTGGGTCATCAGCACTATCAAACTTAGTTTCATCAATAACTTGTTCTACCGCCTCCTCTAAGGGTTGTTCATTTTGTTCTTCGGTTATTTCTTCAATAACCTCTTTGTTTTCTTCTGCCATAATAAAATTTTATAAAATATTAAAAATAAAGATTACAGTTTTAAACCTGCATCTCCTGTAACTATATCATTACCTGATGACTCAAACTTTTTAAGTGATTGACCCCCACTTCTTTGAGAAATCATCTCTTTTTGTCTATCAGCTTGCATGTTAACTCTTTGATCTCTTCTATCTTCTCTTAGTGATTCAAGCTGAGAATTAGTACCTTGTTTCATGCTTTCTAACCTAGAATTTAATTCGAACTCAAGCTGCATTAAATCTTTTTTAACTTCAGCTTCTTGCTGTAAGTATTTTATTTTTAACTCGTTTTTAGTACCCTCTAGTTGAGCATCAGCTTGTGTTTTTGCTTGGTTCTTCTGTACCTCAGCTTGTGCTGCAGCCTGCTGCGCTTGTTGGTTAGCTTGAGATTGAGCCTGAATATTCTGTTGCTGCATGGCTTGATCTTTTTCTTGTTTTCTTTTTCTTTTAACTTTAAGAAGTTGGTTAGCTAATTTTATATTTCTAACATTTCTTAAATCAATAGCATCATCTAGGTCTATAGATTGTTGAGCTAATGCTGCTTGGATATTGTTTTCTAGCAATTGCTTTTCTTCTTCGTCTGGCATTAACTCAATAAATATACCGAAATCATATAAATGTAGTTCTGACATCTCATCTAGTGTAGCTACGTTATGTGCGCCTAAAGCTCTTATAAACGCATCTTTTGTTGGCGAGTACTCAATTATATCAGCTATACGTAAAGATAAACACTCAGCTACTTCAGCTGTTATATATAACATTGATTGTAATACGTGTCTTGTTGCTGTGTTAGAATTCGCTGCTGCTATTTTTTGTACACCAACTAAAGCATTACGATCTGGAGTACTAGCATCTCTAGCTTCATTTAATCCAGTTACATCTCTAATCATTTGTAAATAGTAATTATAAGTAGCAATTAAACTTTGCAACTTACCACTGTTAACACCATTGTTTATCTGCTGTATTGGAACTTTACCTGGATTTACATCACCATCAGAAGTAAAACTTCTACCAATAACACTACCAGTTTGAAAGAACATATTTAAAGCTTCCTGTGGGTTGTAGTTTGTTCCATTGCCTAAATCAACTTCAGCTAAACCATCAACGTCTAAATAAACACCATCAGGAACCATACGCGCCATTACTTGTTGTAACTTTAAATGCGTTAGTTGTATCATATCAGCAAAGCTAGTTATTCTACCAACTAAACTTTCTATTCTTCCTTCATATATTCTCGGCGCTACAATTTGATAGTTCATTTTTACATTAGAAAAATCAGAGTCTGTACGCATCATATTATCGCACATCTTCCAAGTTAATAATTTATCAGCACCAACTATATAAACACCCTCATATAAAACTTCTATAACTCGTTCTAATTTACTAAAATCACCTTCTTTACCCTCAGGTGGATTAAACGTGTCATCTTTTTGTATAACTTTATCAGCACCAGTAGCTAACTTTTTTAATTTATAAACATCATTCATATGAGTTTTATAATTAAAATACAAAACCTGTACCTTATTTTTATCTTTATTATTTACATAATCTAAAGGATAAGCGCGTTTATCTGATAATTCTTTTATCTCTTCTTGAGATAATTCAGGAAACTTTTTTACTAATTCATTTATTGGTAGTTCTTTTATTTCGCCAATATAATATACGTCATCAAAATACGGGGATTCAGTATGAGAGTATACTAGATCGGCTGGGTCAACGTATTCTGCTTTAGCGCCAGTAGTAAAATCAAATGTAGTTTTAGTAGCACCAATACCCAATACGGTTAAGTCATAAAGAACTCTTCGTCTAATTAAGTCATAATTGCTATTTTCCATTAAAACATTTAATGCCTGTTCTTCAGCTAACTCAACAGCTTGCTTATAGTTTAACTGCATGTGTAAAGCTAGTTCTTCTTCAGTGTCAGGTAATTCATCTGGATCATTTTCTCTAAGATCAATATCAAATTGCTGCTGAGCTACTTGATCAAATTTTTTAGCTCTAATATCTCTAAGCATTGACTCCATGTATTCAGTTCTCTTACTAACACCAAAAGCGTCTTGTGAAAAACAATTTATCTCATAGTTTCTTTGAGCCATACCATTCACTACTATATCTACAAACTTAGGTATTATAGGAACAGGTTTCCAGTCTAAGTTTAAATATGATAAATCACCATTAATAGATAATTCATTTTTATATTTCTGTATAGGTTGTTCACCTCTAGCGTATAATCTTAATGTATGAAAATTATTTTTATGACTATTATATTTCGACGTAGTTCCTGAAAACCACTCGTGTCTTATAGCTCTCGCTACTTTTAAACCATAATCTTCATTTAACTTTTCTAAATCGCTAACTGCTTGTGATGGAAAGTTTATAGAGTGTTCTTGTCTCATGTTTTATTTTTAATTATCTTAGATGAAAATCCAGTGTTATTATATTTTGATACGGTTAAATTTAATTGTTCTCTTTTATGTTTTGGATTTGGTCGGTATAAATGTCTATTGCAAGCCATTACTGCTAATCCAGAACTTATTGAAGCATCATGTTTTGTTCTTTTATTTATATCAAACTTTGACCAGTCACTTAGAGTGTCGTTAAAATACATAGTACCATAAGTACCATCTTGTAATAATCCAACGTGGTCATTGATGTACATTTCAATTGCAGCAGCATGAGCTTGTTTTATATCTTCACTTGAGTTAGGTATTCCACCTATTTCCTTTTCTGCAACCGATAGTTTATTCCAAATTTTATCTGGTCTATTCATACTAAAACCTCTGTACCCTCTTCTTCTTAAATAGTATAATAATCTAGGTTTATTGTTCTCTGCTAGTATTGGCATTCCATAAAACACTAGCGACATTAACACGTCTTCAAAGAATATCTCAGCTGTTTGTGGTCTTGCTATGTATTCAAGAAAAAAGGTGTTTGCTGGAGCGTCTTCCATTGAAAACTTTGTTAAACCGTGCAAAGCACCTTTTGATCCTCTTTTATCTACTGTTCCAGATATGTCATATGAATCACAACCAAATGCACCCATATGTTCGTTTCCTGGATATCGTACGCCATTTTTTAATATAACGTTATTTTGTAATTTACCTCCTGGTACCCAACTTACTTTAAATCTTCCATTTGGATCAGGATTAAAAGTTACTAAAGTATCTTTCTTACCACTTAACCATTGAAAATTACCAGTTGTTAATACTGAAGAGTTTCTGTTTCCCTCATTGTAATCTATTTGCTCGTATATCTTTATAAGATTAAATAAACTATTTTTTGTTTCATCTCTAAACGCGTGCTCTTCAGTTCTTGGAAACTGACGATAAAATTCATTTAAAGCATCTTGATCATCTTTCATACCATCAGCTTCATTTTCCCAGTGATCTATTACGCCTTGTTCTATTTCTAGTCCATGTGGATCAAATGCTGGTTGTTTAGGATCAGTGAACACAGGTCGTCCGAATTCATCAATGAATCCTTCGTAATTCCATTCCATAGGAATAAACAGAGAATATAATCCCGACTTAGTCTGTCCATTTCTATTTCGCTTGGTAGCATCTGAATCATTATATAAATTTTTAAAATTATCACCACCTTTATCTAAAGCATTGCTTGTTGACCCCATCATACACTTACCAACTATTCTACTACCTAGTCGTAAACACGTTTTTGTAACTCGCCAGTTGTTTTTTATATTATCAGGTCTCTCCCATTTACCACTTTCATCGTGAACTAATAAACTTAGTTTTTCACCGTCATAACTATTATCACCTGTATTTTTCCAATCTATAGTCGTATCTAATCCCTCAACATCATCCATCTCCTCGCGTTCACGTATTTTTTTACGAGTAAACTTTTTTGCTGGCACTCTGTAAGCGAGTTCGGACTTTGGCCTGTCCATACCGTCCTGTATTGGTTTGAAGAAGAATGGGTAATTTAAACTAATCGGTACTACCTTGTCGGTAAACATTTTTTTTGCATCAGCACCGGTTTTAGATAATATCCCAAATCTACTATCACTAGCTAGTGTAGCCAAATTAACAGTTTCAGCTGAACTCATAAAAGAAAAACCAGAACGTCTATTTTTTAAATAACACATTCCATAACATCTTTTATCTGCTTTACAAGCTTCCCAAAATATAAAGAATAATCTATTTGCTTCTCTAAAATCCGGGGCACCAACATCTATTTTACTCCATTGTAAATACATGTAGTGTGTTCCTGTTATGTAGGTTGGTTCGCCATTATTCATGAACCAAAAACCTTCTTCTCTTCTTTTAAACTCTTCGTCTATATATTCATAGTTGCTTTGTTTAAAATCATCTGGATAATCTTGCCAATCAAATACAGTTTTAATTTTCTTAAAAGCTGAATTAGATGGAAATTGTTTCCATTTTTGTTTTTCTTTGTTATTACTACAAGAATATATTTCTTTAGGTTGATTAGGCAAGGCTATTTGCAAACCTTGTATTTCTATAATATCACCAATCATACCTGTTTTAGATATAACAATAATATCGTTTTCCTTGTTATATCCATACTCCCACTTTTTAGATTTGTTTAATCTTTTTATAGTGGTTAGTTTTACTGGTTGTATTATCTTATATAAACTTTGCTCGTAATTCATTTTGATCTACCTTCTGCAAAGCCTTTAAATGTTGTTTCCTTTTTTTCTTCAACCCTACCTTCAAGCATAGCCTCTTCTTCTTGGATTCTATTTAATATTTCAAACGCATCAAATATAGCTAGTTTCTTTGTGGCTGCTGCATTCTTTAATCTATCTGCTGATATATCCTCGTCTGAATCAACTATTTCTTCTCTAGCAACTTTAATTAGTTCTTCAACCGCCTTGTGCCCAGCTTGGATTATACTCTTCTTCGTTTCCTTGATATTCATATTTAATTGTAATAAATTTATTCATAACCCTGTATAATCTTTCTCCATTAACGATAAACTCGTATTCCATACTAGGTGTAAAACCCACTAGTTCTTCTTTATCAAAGCTGCCATCAGAGTATTTAACAATACCAACCAATGGTCTTTCTATTTCTGCTTCTAACTTATTAATAGACTTTAGTGGTTTCACAAAACTATAACCAGGCATAGCAGACCAATCATCTTGTTTGTATAAATATATTTGATCTTGTGATATTATATATTTATCTTCTTTAAAATAAGACCTACTATTCTTTTCTTTACCCTTTACATCGTGCCATCTTCTAAAAATATTATGATGCACTATCACTTCATCACCCACACTTAAGGGTGATTGAAATAATAGTGGAGCAGCGATTACTTTTGCAAGTCTGTTTATGTGCTGATGATTACAGATCTCAGTGTTTAGTATCAACTCTTGTTCTCCAACTTGCACACTGTTATTATAGCGATCACCTATAGGAGAAACAATATAATCTTTATATGCATTCATTAGTACTCTAAGTTATACTCAATTGATATTGCCATATTCTTATTAAAATCTTTCCAAGGTATTACAACCTTTTGTTTTCTAATGTAGATACAGTATTTATCTTCCTCTTCTACTATGTCACAGATCTTATGACCACCGTAAACTTCTTGATCCACAGCGTAGTGCATGGAGTCGTTCTTGTAGTCTTTACCTATGGTAATTTTTCTTATTATATTATTTTTCATCTCCATCCCAATTAATGGTTCCATCAGCTATGTTTATATCAAACGAGCCATACTCTGTTGAAAACATATCTTGCATTTCAATTATTTTGTTTTGAGATAAAACCAACTCATGAAGAACATTGTGTTTTTGACTTTCTAGTTGACCTACTTTAAATTGTAGACCATTAACTTCATTTACAACTTTTTGTAAATCTTTTAAATGTTCATCAGATATTTTTTCTACTTTAGGTTTTAATTCAACCGTTTTTTCTTTTGCCATTTTATTTAATTTTATTTAATTTAAATTTATTGTTTATACTTCAAACCCAAAATGAAATGTTATTGGATTTAATGGGTTTATTATTTCTGCGTTATCTAGTTGTTCACTAATATTTTTTACAGTCATTTGAGTTGCGCTATCTACAGAAACAACCTCCATTGTTGGTCCGCCTGTGCTACCAACTGCTATATCACCTGGTGCAAATACGTTTCGAGGATCAGTGCCACTTGTTTTTAATACAACACTTGCTCCAGTTGTATTTGCCGCAACATTAGCACTAGCATCTTCATTTGATGCTATAGATGTATCAAAATTCCAAATACCATTCGCTTTCTCGGTCACACCTGCTATCCATAGAGTTTGATAACCTTCTGTACTAGCATACATTGGATCACCTTGTAATATAATTTTACCAGCGTCTAATGTTCCATCTCTTTCAGATGTTACAATATTATATCCTATTAAACCACCAACATCAGTTATTAAACTCCAATCTAAGAACTTTACGTCAAGTATGTTTCTTCTACTTGGTGTTGCTGTAGCAGCTGTTGGAGCCGCGTGTGTCGTGCCAAGTGAAGTTGGTGCCACTCCATTTATTGATTTAGCAAAATATAACATCAAATCCTCTCCTTGTCCATCAGCACCGTCAGTTCCAAATACTTGTGCACTTACAGAACATAGCGCCGCTGCTCCTCTTGGTATTTCAAATGGTGTCCAATCAAATAAAAGATCACCATCGCTTGTTGCTGTTCCTGTTGCTGCACCGTGATTAATATCTGGTAACACTGTTGTTGTATAATATTTTCCCATTTTATTTATTATTTATTTTGTTGTTCATTTT
>Ga0098060_1001200_pt1 | contig 10674 bp, 2 predicted proteins | sample 21_taG_FD_77063 | JGI IMG/M metagenome (GOLD analysis project Ga0098060, IMG submission 77063) | Marine viral communities from the Subarctic Pacific Ocean - 21_ETSP_OMZ_AT15319 metaG | ecosystem: Environmental > Aquatic > Marine > Oceanic | place: Pacific Ocean | collected 2015-01-19 | reverse complement strand
GCAGTAGAATACTTCTACTTTAATGTAGTGAGTGCATACATAGGGGAGAAGACCCCTGTATTTCTACGAATGTTCGGGGATGAGTACCACCGAACATTATAGTCTTGTATCTTTGAGGATACATTATTAAAACCCTTCGTTAACATCAATCTTAAATGCTGATTTTGTGCCCATTGAGAAGTCAGGGTTCATGCTTACCTTTCCTGCTTTCTTTTTCTTTTTCTTTTTTTCTGCTGGCATAGAGCTTTCACCCACACCTATAATGGCACCTATGTTTTCAATCAACTCATCATCAGTTAATTCTTTATCATTACTAGTTGAAATAAATTTCACTAAAGCAATGAATGGGTCAATCCTCCCCTTTAATAGTACATCTACTATTTGTTTTGCATTACCTGCAATCTCCCCATAGGTTTCATTATCTAAAAGTTCTCCATATTTTTTAACATCTTTCTTTCTTTTTCTTAACAACGAACTGTATACGTTTACGTATGAAGGTCTGTAGGCCCCTTCACTTCTTTTATACTCTACCTTATCCTTCTCTTCTTTAGTTATGTTTCCAGCAGCGTTAATAATTCTACCTCCAGCGTCAAGTTCTTGTAAAGCAAATCCAAGCATTGGTAACCTATACAGTAAATTCATACCAATCATTGCCATCTTTAAATCTTGCATAAAGCTTTCTTCATCTTCCTCCTCTCCTGTAAGTTTAAATATATTACCCATAGCAGCGAATATAACATTTGCTACTGCGTACTTTAAAGCAAAGTTTCTTACATCTTCTTGTCGTGGTTGTTTACCACTTTTTATATCTCTTAAAATATTAGTCAATGAAGACATGACACTATTTATTTGTAGGTAAACTGTACTACCAAAAGCAGTAAGCATGAAACCTTGAACTCCTCCTTTAGCTTGGAGTAAGTTTTTTTCGGTACCTCTTCTTGACTGCTCTGATTCATTAAAGTCATTGAATTTTTTCAAGGCTTCAGCCTGACTCATTCCACTTCTAATGTCAGCATTGTAAGCAGGTACATGACCTAACACACCGAGTAAATCTCCAGCGGCTGTAAAGAAACCAGAAGCTCTCCTAGCTATATCTCTTCTTTTATTTTTTCTACTTCTTCTAGCTTCACCACTCACATTAAATGACCTAGACTTACCTCCAGACTCTAATGAACCTAACTCACCTTTAAAATTCTTTTGTAAACGTGACTTAAATGTAGGAGATATCCTCATCATTTTTCTGATAGGACCCTCTATAGGATTACCCTTCTTATCTTTAATTACAAATCCAGCTAAGTCTTTACTTAACTCAAGTATAGTTTTTGATAACTCTAATGTATACATAGTTAAATCAACAGGGAGACTTACTACACCAGGAAGTTTAGAACGACCACTCTTATTAAGGTTGTACCTCTTAAAACCATTAACCATAGATGCAGCTTGTTTAGCTAACTGTATAGCTCTATAACCTAAAACCAATCCAGTAAAAGCGGACTGAGCTTTCTGCAGACCACTATCCTGTATTACATTAGATGATGTAACAGGATTAACAGTATTATTTATAAGGGTCTCAAAAGTAGTACGCATACCTTTCATCGAACTCATTAGAGAAGACACTGCAGGTATCTTAAATATATTATTTATTTGTTGTACAGGTTGAGCGTAAGCTCTATACCTACCCATAGAAGTTAAGTGTTGTTCTAACACTGTAGAAAATCCACCTACTTGTAAATTAATTTTTAAGGTTTTATCTGCTCTCTCTTTAAATGAAGGAGATGTTTGAGCATTAAAGTTCGCACTATAGTCTTGACTATTCTCAACAATATCTTGCTCTTGAAAACTAGGCTTCTTACTTGACGCTTCTTTCTTTGTAGGAAAGTAATTTAAAATCTGAGGAAGATTTACATCATTTACTTTTTTATAAACCTCATTTACTTTTTCATAATTTTCGTATGTTAAAAAGTTAATAGTACCATCAACAAAAGCAGTAATCTTTTTACCTAATATATTTTCTATTTCCTTTAGTTGCTCCTCACCAATACCATTATTATCTTTTAACTGTTGACGTTGGTCAGCATTTCTACTTAACGCATATATTCTTGCAAGGTCATCAGAAGTGTAACCTGTATTATATATTTGACCTCTTAGCTTTATTGACTGACCTTTTAAATGAAATAGCTTCTTATCTTTTTTATATTTTTTTCTATCTAATTTAGCTAGTACATCAAGAAAATCAGTGTATGATTTAAACCCATTCTCTTTAGCTAGGTCGTCTAGTTTTTGCATAGACTCTTGCTCATATCCTAAAGATTCATTCTCTGCTTTATTAAGGTTGTCATAGATACCCTCACTAAATAACGTCTTTGTTTTACTAACTCTATCTAACATATTAGTTAATGTTCCTAAATGCTTTAAGTTTTTTGTAAAAGAAGTTATCAGTTCTTTTGTATCACTATACTTAAAAACTTTTAGAAATGTAGTAACCGCTTCACCATACTTTCTTTCTTTAAGTAGAGCTCTTACTAAACCAACTTTTCTAGCCATTTCAGTTGGGGTTTCAACATCACCATTCTCATTAAATAAAAGTGGGTTTGTTTCTTTAATCTGGTCAGTAAACTTTTCTCTTTGTTCTTTTCTTTCTTGAGAACGTCTCTCGCTATTAGCTATAGCATTATTTCTAAATACCTTAGCTTGACTTTTAATTCTTTTATTTAATTCTTTAAGTGCGTTTAAATCTAAATTGTTTATATCCTTAAACTCATTAAGAGCAAAGTGTATATGTATAAGCTTTTGTTCTCCTGCCGTAATTTTTTCTGCATCATCAACCTTTTTCCCCTCAGCCTCTCTTTGTGATTGGTCTAGTTCTTTTTGAATAAGTGATTCTATCAGGTTAAGATTATCTATATCCTGTTTTATGTTGTTAGGTAATCCTTCATTTGTTAAAGGGTCTATATCTCCCTTAATAATACCCTGAACTATAGGAAGTATATCTTTAAATAATTGTTTTCCTTTAGCATCTAAAGAAGAAGTTGTTTTGGCATTGTTTTTAATTTGTTTAATTAACGTGTCAATTTGTTTTTCTTTTAATTTTGCTCTTTGGGTTTCTATTTCTGTTAAGACGTTACTCAGGTTAATTTTAAATGTATCTACATTAGTTGTAGCCAATGAATCTATAAGCCTGTTTATTACTCCTTGAGTATACTCTTTAGATACAGGTAAATTCTTTCTTATAAAATTACGGAGCTGAATCTGTTTCTCTTCAATGTTAGCTTCTGTTATTTTACCTACAGCTATATCATTTTTTAATGAAGCTATCTCTGCATCTATATTACGAGAACCTTTTTGTATATCATACTCTTCTCGAATAGAACTTTCTAAACCAACGATAAGTTCTTCTTGTATTTGAGCTGGTTGCTCTTTAAAGATAGGGTCTTGCTTTAAAAGTGCTAGAGCTTTCTTTTGTATTTGAACCTTAGATTTACCTTTAGAAAATGTTTTAAGTTTTGAGCGTACATTATTAAACAATTCAATAGCTTGTGATACACCACCCTGTACTCTTTCAAATTCCTTAGGCATTTTTATATTATCAGCGACAGTAACTTCTAATGCCGCATCAATCTCCGCATCACTAAATTTTCTTGTAAACTTTAATCCAAGTGGATTAGTTAAAGCTTTCCTTATACCTCTATCACTAAACCCTTTATCTCTTGCCTCTTGAATTTTCTGTCTTAAAAATTCTGCATTAGACTGAGGGGCTACAGTTTGATTTGCCTGTAAGTCTGCAGCTCGTTTATTTAATTCTTCATCTACAGCTTTACGAGTTCTTCTATTACTATTTTTATACCAGTCCGAATCTTTTATTTTATCTGTTATTGCTTTTATTGTTTCGGCTGTAATAGCGACTCCTTCTAACACAGCATCCCATACAAACGTAGGTATAATAGTGGATTGAGTCATTCCTTTACCACCTAGTTTACCTGCACGTGCTACCTCTATAACTTTATCTAAAAATTCTTTACTCTCTTGAGGAAACGCCTCGTTTATTTGCGCTTGATTATAACCTAATTCAATTAAGCTTTCAATCGTTTCGTCTTTAGATAACTCTTTATTATTAGATTCTTTAATAGCTTCTTGTATAGGAGGTAAATCTTTTGCAGCCTCTTTATTAAAGAAAGATAAAACATCATTAGCTTCCTTTTCTAAAGCTACTTCCGTTTCCTCTGCCTCACTAATTTTAGGCGTGTCCGTTTCTTGGGCTGTTTTCTGTTGGGTAGTGACATCCCCTTGGGTGTCTCCTTCTCCCACCGACTTGCTATCTCTGGTAGATTCTTGTGCATCCACCTTCTTTGTGCTTTGCTTTGGAATGGCATCTAGTTTAGTTTTTAGTTTTTTAATTTTTCTATCTATCGCTCTTCGTTCTTTCTTTGCTTCTTGAATATCCTCTTTATAGTTAGAGATATTCATTCCTGCTTCTTCTCTTAAGTCTTCTTTTTCTTCTTGAATTTCCTCTATTCTTTCATCTCGTTCTTCTTTAGATAATGACTTATCTGCTCTAACTTTTTTTATCTCTTCACTCTTCTCAGCGATATCATTTTTCAACTCTTCCTTGACGTTTGATATCTCAAGCTCACTATCTTCTATAATTATAGAGGTATCCACCTCGGATGGATATGTATTTTCCAGCTCTGCTATCTCATCTGTTAGGGCTTGTTGTTCTTTTGTAACCTCAGCTACTGTAGCTTCATCTACTACTTCTTCTGTAACCTCTGCTGCTGGAGAAGGAGTGATAATGTTTTCAGACTGCACTGTGTTTCCATCTCCAAAAAGGTCTGCGTAAGCGGGAGCACTGTCAACTATATTTTTTGCGTCTTTTTTAGAAGTTGCATACAAAACTTCGCCTGTAACTTTATTAACAACCAACCATTTGTTGTCAAGCTTATCTCCGTCTTCATCTAATGAATACTCTTCTTGTCCTTGACGGTTATCTAGTATCTCAAAATCTTTAGACCAAATCTTTTTATCGGTCTTATTCATTTCGTAAACCACTTGATTAGCTTCTTCTTCCGCTTTAGCTTTTTCAATATCTTCCCTCGTTATATCAGCTCCTGAACCTTCCTCAAACTCTATAGCTTCCTCAGCTACTGTAGCTTCCTCTACTACTTCTACATTTTCACCCTTACCTCTTATTCTAGAGTTTGAATCTAATGATGAAATCTCTTCAGACGAACCCTTGCTTTTTTGTTTTAAATCTAATTTCTCTATAAGTGATTTATCCTTTATAACGTATTGCTCTTGTTTTTTCGCCCCCTTCTTTAATACACCATCTATAGTAATAAGTTTTACAACTTGAGCGTTTGAATTATTTATAGCTTTAACTTCAGCGGCTCTATATCCGTCTGGGCCTAACCCCTCTGTGTCAATTTCTATAACCTCTACAGTAGTTCCTTCAGGTAATACCATTTCAGATACACCAGTGTCCCTACCATATTCAGCAGCTAAATCTTTATCTACAGCAGAAAAAACCCCTTCTGCTCCTTTATGTGCGTTTATAGGTCTACCATAAGCATCCTTCTTACCGTCTCTACCTTTAAATATTCTAACTGGTTTTGTGGTGGTAGTAGAACCTTCTTTTAAATTATCTAACTCTTCTTTCCCTTCTAACTCACTCTTTTCATTTTCTTGTTTTAAAATCTCAGATTTAACTTCAGGCTCTACTGAATTTAAAAGTTCTGCTTGAATTTCTTTTAACCTTTCATCAGTTTTCTTAACTAACGCAGGGTTCATCCCAGCCTTTTCTTTTGTAAGCCTATTCTGTTCTAAGATAAGGTCAAACGCTTTAGCCTTCTGTGCTGTGCTGTTTGGTATCTGACGCATCACACTAATCATTTCCTCAAAGCTTTGCATAGTTTTTTGTGCCTGCTCCTTAGTCATCCTACCCTGTAAGATTTCCATCTTCAAAGTCTTAGCCATACTACCACGTAGCTCTGGAGAGTCAGACATAAAGTGAAGTGCGTTAAACATATCCTTCTTCATACCTATACCTCTAACACCATCAACCACCATTCTAGGTGCAGTCAATGCTCCTTTCATTAAAGCACCTCCAGCCGCTTCCATTAAAGCACCTTTACCTACTTGTACTACAACACCACCTAGAGTTTCAGGTGTACCAAACACTGACTCTCCTTGAGTACTATTATATATTCTCTTTAAACCTATATCAGTAATCTCCTGTAGAGCACCTGTTTCACCTTCAGCTAAAGCACCTCCTACAATTTTTATAACACCATTCTTAAGTAGACTATTTGTCTCTGCAGTTATAATCCTAGATAATTCTGCACCTGTAGTTTTTTTAGTTACCTTACCCATTACACTACCTAGGATTTTATTAGTAAGAGTTTTTCCTAACGGACTCTTACCAATTAATGCGGTAAACCCTGCCTTCTCTAAAGCACCCTGTATCGCACCGATACTACCACCTACTATTACTAAATCTCTAAGGGGCATGTTCTCAAACTCAGGGTTATTAACCCACTCCTCAGCAACACCATCAAATGCTTGTAAACCCATTGCAGCAAAACCTGCACCACCACTTATTGCAGTAGTAATCATAGCAGGTAAAGATTGAGCAACCCCCATAGTAACCTCCATTAGTCCACTTCTATCGTCACTTTCAGTATATTCTTTAGTCGTACTAGAACCGTAGTTGTTTACTAATATTCCTTCAAGAAAATTTCTAGAGTCTACAATGGCTTCTTTTCTATCCTTACTTCTTTCTTTAAAATCCTTATCAAGAGAATTGATTGTATCATCTGCTTTATCTCCATAAATAAGTTTTATACCATTATTTATCTGGTTATTCTGTATATCGTCCAACATATCCACCAGGGCTATCCCAAAAGTTGCAGCACCTGCAGCTATATCTTCTACGCCTTCAAGAAATTTATTAGCTAACGCACCAGTAGTTGTACCTAGTTGCTCGTCACGTTTTATTTGTTGTGTTATACTTGCACCAACACCTAGATTAATATCCCTTGAGATATCTATATTATTTTTTAACTCTTCTTGAGTTGCATTATAACTATTTTTTAACTCTTCTAATTGTTGTTGTTGCTCTGTGGTTATATACCCTTTAGTATTAAAAAGTGTTTCTAAATTTCTCGCCTCTTCTAATTGTTCAGGTGTTGCACCTCCTTGTTTTTTGACCGTTTCTAATAAAACATTATACTTATTATTAAGTTCATCAGCTTGTTGCTGTACTACTTTTGATAATTCGTCATAGGATTCAGCTATGTTGTTAAGTTTATTTTTATATCTATATACTTTTGCATTTGTTCTTTCATTAAACTTTTTATACTCTTCCTCACTTACCGCATAAGGTCTTGTTTCAATAAGCTCCGACATCTCTTCATCGCTAGTACCTTCTGTTATTGATTGGTTTTCAAATAAAAAATTACGAAGTAAATCTAACTGGACACCACGTTGTTGGTCACGCTCTCCCGTCATGTAATCTATTGCACGACCCACTTTACCTAGTGCAGATATTCCTGGAGATACTTTTGATGTAATATCAGACACTACTCCTTGGTCTGAAAAAACTTCCCCTACACCTAAATCTAACGTTAAACCTTTTTTATCATACTCAGACATAACTGTAATTAACTTACCGTCAGTAACAAATGAAAAGCCCTTATCTTTATAACGGTCATTTAATTTATTAACTACTTGAAAAGGAGTATTATCTACTATAAAATCTTCATCTATACCTTCTAAGTATTCTTGCTTTTCTTTGGTAAGCTTATCCTGTTCAAACTTAAAGTCATCGCTATCCATATACTTATTGGTAGCAGCAAATACATCTTCTGTATCAGCTATAGATGCTTCTGCTTCTACAACATTAGTTTGTCGTTCATCTAAATCTTTTTGAAAATCTGAAGCTACTGCTTCATATTCAGAGGTATCCTTTTTACCTTGAGCTTCAAGGTTAGATAAAGCTTCTTGCTTATCAGTCTCTACTTGTTGAAGGGCACGTTCTTCTTGAGCTAACTTATCTTTAGCCTCACTAACAGCAGACAACCTTGCTGGAACATACTTAGCCTGCCACTCTGATAAAGCCTTTTCATACATACCCTGGCCCATAATGTCAGAACCATAGTCTTCAGGTTTAGGGGCGGGTGGGGCTTTAGAAAAAGCTCTTTGTACTGCAGTAGTCTTAGGAGGTTCTTGACTTGAAGAATCCGATGAGCCAGTAGGAACCGTCTTTGTTTTTGTAACGGGCTCCGTAACTTCCTCTTTTGAAGTAGACTGAGAACTTTCTGTGCTTTTTTTTTTAGGGTAGTTAGTTTTTATGTATTCTAATTTAGACTCTACATCTACATTAGGGGAATACTTATTATAAAAATTTCGTACAAATAACTCCTCATCATCCCCATACTTATCCTGTATGTATTCTAATTTAGACTCTACATCTACATTAGGAGCATACTTATTGTATAAGTTTTTTATTAGTTTTGGGTTTATATCTTCCTTCATACTATATATTATTATAATCCTTCATCCACTACTTCTAGTTCCTCCCTAATGTTAACTTTGTTTCCGTTATTTTCCACTGATTTAACGTATACGTTTTCATCAAATTTGTTTTTTGGAACGATACCGCTGTCTGTAGCTGAACGTTTCTCTTCCATCGCTTGAGTGTAATTTTCTTTACCTGTACCTTCTTTATAAACAAGATTAAGAACATCATCTACATTATTAGTTTCTATTAGTTTTCTCGCTGGAAACCTTTGCGTCTTTTTCACCTTTTCTCCATCTAATTCTTCTTCAACGACTGATGTAAAAGCTTCCCTTGATATTATCCATCTACCATTCTTTGATGGGTCAATTGTATAAGGGTCATCATCTATAAAATTAGCTACAATCTTTCCTTGAGTATCTATATCATTATTTTGATTTAACTTTTGTTCTAATCTTCTAGTTATTTCTTTTAATTCTGTTGGGGTAGTTCTATTATTTATACTATAAAAAGCATCCGTTAAACCTAAATACATAGTAGGGTCTACTATTTTTTTTACTTCAGGTGTAAGGTTTTTACTGTAGCTGTAATTTCTATTACTAGACTTCTTAATATCCTCCTCTACACTCACACTGAACGAACCTATTATTGCACGCTTTGCTGCCTCTCTAATTAATTTTGTTTGCTCAGGTGTTGGAAAAGATTGAACTAAGCCACTGTTCTTATTAAACTCCCTTAGTATAATAGGTAGCTGCTTACCCTTATTAGCTGGGTCTGCATTCCATTTAGCTATATCTTCCTTGCTACCTAAAGAGTACTGTACATCTCCCACACCACCCTCATTAGTAGTGCTAACAAAGTTTGCTGCAAACGTAGCAACCTTACCTGCATCAGAAAGCATAACATCTACCTTATCATTTAATAGTTGTTGAGCCTTCTCGTTTTGCTCATCATTTAAAGCCTCAGCAAAATCTATCTCTGCTCTATTTATCTGTGTAGTTGTAAGGTTGGTGTACCCCTGATTTTTCTTAGCGGCATCCGCTAAAACCACTTCTCCTAACTGTTTGTTTATGTTACCCAGGATACCTGTTAAGTTCATGTTGTCAGTCTTCTGGTATAGTAAAGCATTAAGCTGCTGTACTGTTGCTGACTGTCCCTCTATAGGCACACCGTTATCATCCACAGTTAGTACGGATACAATACCATCATCACCCGCTCTAAATATTTTATTATTTAGGTTAGAAAAACTAAGTAGTAACTCAGCATCATACCTCTCTTCCTTTGAGTTTATAGTCTCACCATTTTCTTGTATCTGACTTCTTTCTGTAAACTCATCAAACTGTTTTTCAAAGTTGTCAGCGTATGACTTTATACCCTCAAAACCAGTAGCTACATTCTGTTGAATAAGTCCAAACTCAGAAGGTTTTAGTTGGCCTCGTAAAACTAAATCATATTGTGCAGCAATTTGCTCTGACATCTGGTTAGCACCATCGTTAACCCTCTGCTGAAGTGTTACACTGTCGTACTTATTAGCAAGACTTCTTAGCTCTTTTTGTTGGTCATCATAAGATTTTTTTATAGCAGCTTTCCTGTTAGTTCTATCGGTCTCTATGGCAGTAACAGTCTGTGTTACATCCGCAGCAATCTGCTTCCAGTCAACCTGCTGTTTAGCAGATTCTCTCTGGTATATATTAGCGTTTACTGTTGGTTTCTCAAATGGGTTTGCACTCATATCTTATTTTTATTATCCAAGGCCTAGATACCCCTGTGATTGCTGGTAAGGATTGTCTATTGGTGTAGAAAAGTTAAACTGCGTAGGTGTATCGGGAAAAGGATTTGCTGGATTATTTAATGTTGCAATTTGTTCTTCATCTAACCCTTTTGTTCTTCTAGCTTCTATTCTATTATCTCTAGCCTCTAATCTAGCATCTCTCCCTTTACCTCTTGCTGCTTTTTTCTCTGCCTTCTCTGCAGCTGTCATGTTCTTATTATATAACGGAACTAAGTCTGCAGCTGATGTAGCAGCACTAGTAATTCCACTGAATGCATTTTGAATAGCGTTAGCTCTTAACTCCTGTTGGTCTCTTTCTCTCTGAGCCTCGCCTGTTGCCTGGTCTAAATCCATTCCTATCAACCTATTATTGATAGCGTCTCTTGACTGT
>Ga0098060_1001197_pt1 | contig 10696 bp, 7 predicted proteins | sample 21_taG_FD_77063 | JGI IMG/M metagenome (GOLD analysis project Ga0098060, IMG submission 77063) | Marine viral communities from the Subarctic Pacific Ocean - 21_ETSP_OMZ_AT15319 metaG | ecosystem: Environmental > Aquatic > Marine > Oceanic | place: Pacific Ocean | collected 2015-01-19 | reverse complement strand
CCGAAGGCCCAACTACCGTTAATGTAAAACCAGATAATTCTGTTGAAATAATAAATGCAAATGGCGATTCTATAATAATGCTTAATGACGGTAACATTACATTTACACACTCAGCTCAGTTTACAATTAATAGTGGAGCTGATACTGTAATTAATGCTGATGCTAATTGTCTTGTTAACTGTGTTGATGCTGTGATTACCGCTACAGGATCTACTCATTTAAATTCTCCAAAGATTACATTAGGAGAACAAGGCACTGATGCTGTACTTAAAGGTACTCAGTTTATTAATGATCTTTATAATAATCATACACATATTGGAAATCATGGTTCACCAACCAGTCCGCCAATGGCACCAGGAAATCCTGCATTAAGTACAAAGAATACAACTGACTAATATATAAAATATAAAATAAAACAATAAATTATGGCATTAGTACCATCGGTAATAACAGGTCTTATGGACTCAGCATTTGTTGCAGGAATCGCTGCAATGGAGGCAGCTGCTCAAACTAACATAGACAATTCAAAGGAACTAGTTTCTGAAACTGACATTAAAGCAGCAGGAGGAGCTGCCTTTGCTGCTATAGCAGGACCTGCTATTGATGCATACATAAGATCGCAAACTTTGATTGTACCACCAGGGCAGGTTGTATTGGCACCACCGCCAGCAGGTACTGGAGCAACCACAGCACCATCACCACCAATTCCTGTTTTATAATCTTAAACAATTTGATAACCTATATGTATAACTAATATTAGATACATAAAGAGTAATATATAATTTATACTAACCTCATAAAAAAATAAAAATGAACGAACAAGAAATCACCATTCAACTAAGTGATGATCCATTTGATACAAAGAAAATAAAAGTCCAAGTTCCTGAAGGTACAAAATTAATGGCAAACGAAGCATATGCTGCTGATGCTCTTTCTATGTATAATCTTCATGATTCCACTCTACAAAAAACCCAATTAATAGAAGACAATATAGCTTACACTACAAGAGGTGAAGTTTCTTTTATTTCTAAAGATAGAGAAAGAGCTCTTATTGACATTCAATCTAAATACACCGCGTATTGTACTTTATCAAAAGAACCTGATTATATTGTTGAACAATTAGAGGTTGGTATGGAAATTGATATTAAGATAAAAACCAACCCAAAGACTGGTGATGTTATAGCTTCTATTTCAGATGCTATAAAAGAAGTTAAGCTAAAAGAAATAAAAGAAGCAATTGGAAATTCTACAATAGGCTTTACTGCTAAAGTTAAAGAACTAATTCATGGGGGTTATTGGGTAGACATCGCTGGTATTAAATGCTTTATGCCAGGTTCATTAGGAGGGTTAAATAAATTACATGATTTTAATGCTATTGTTGGAAAGGAAATAATTGTTATGCCAATAACATTTTCTAGAGAAAAAGATACAGTTGTAGTATCCCATAGAGAATATTTAAGAACAATGATTCCTTCGACAATTGAAAAATTAAATGAGACTATTAAAGAACCTAGAATAGGATTTGTAACAGGTACTACTAAGTTTGGTGTATTTGCTGAATTTGATGAATGCTTAACAGGATTAATTCCTAAGGCTGAATTAAGTGAAGAATTCCAAAAAGCATTGGATGATAGAAGTATTAAACCTGGTGATGAAATAACATTCTGGGCTAAAGAGGTTATATCAGATAGAAAAATTATATTAAGCCAATTAGGCCCTAAGATTGATCTATGGGATGGTGTTAATGATAAATATAAACCTATGATGATATCTGAAGGTAAGGTAACTAAAATAACTTCATACGGTGCATTCGTTGAATTAGAAAAAGGTATTAGTGGTTTAATTCATAAGTCTAAATTAAAAGGAACTGATCTATCTAAAGGTGATTCTATAAATGTAAAAATTGGAAGTGTGAATGTTAGTGATCGTAAGATTACCATGAACATAGCATAACCTATTCCTGGTTTGAATATATAAACAAATCAGGAACTACATGTACACTAACGAACAATTAAATGCCATATATGCATCCAAGATTGGATTAGAATTTGAATTCTTTGCTAATGAAGGGTTAGATGAGGTTAAAAGAAGCCTTTCTAATACTTTAAATAAAAGAATACAAGTAGAAGAAAAGGCTCATAGCGATTTTACCCCTTCCGATGAAGTATTTAAATTAGAGCCTGATAATTCAGGTGGAACTGGCATGATTGAATTGGTCACTGGACCAATGCCGTTTGTTGAATCAAAGCTTATTATTGCAAAAACACTAAAGTGGATTCGTGAAAATGGATCTACCAATGAGAGATGTAGCATTCACGTTAATATAGCATTTGATGGAAAGAAATTAGGAACTCCTACAAATGTATCAAGTTTAGACATTGGAAAATTTGTATTAAATTTTAATGAGGACAAAATTTATGAAGCATTTCCTAACAGAAAAGATTCTGTTTATGCTAAGTCAATAAAATTTATTGTTCCTTTAAGTGGAATGACTCAACCTTCCCCAGAAAAAGTTTCATGGAAAAATTATATGTTTGTATCTGAAAAGTATTATGGTGTAAACTTTTCTAAGTTACCTAAGAATTATATTGAATTTAGATATCTTGGTGGAAAGGATTATGAAAAGAAGTATAATACTATAATGAATTTAACAGAGCACTTTGTTGTATCATTATATGAAACTTTAATGTATCCTCAATATAATGATAAAGACCTTAAACAATTAGATGTTATTTTAGAAAAGCATAGTGGTATAGTTGAATCTTATAAAGACTATCAGACATTTAAGAAAAAATTTCCAAAGATAAAATTAATGGTTGATCTCAAAACATATGATCAAATAGTTGAAACATTTTATCCTAAAATGAGAGAGGAGATTTTTAAACTTTTAACTTTAGCAGGACTAAAAGAAGGGTTAATTAATTATGATGCTGATACTGGAAGAATGCAGCTAAAGAATGCTGAATTAATGCAATGCTTTGAAATAAAAGGAATTGATATTGTGGATTGTAAAGTTCAAGGTAATATTTTAAATTGTGATATCTTTAGTTCAGAACTTATAAATTCATCTTTATTTGAGAGTAACTTATTTGGTGCAACTGATGCTGCTGATTGTAAGATAGAAGATTCTTACGTAAGTAAAAATGTAATGTGTAAAGATTCTTATGTCTTTGGTCCTAGGGGAGTATTCAGTGGAGAAATGGAAGGTGGTATTTTTAGAAAAGGTAGAGCTACTAAAATGGCTAAGTTTGAAAATACTGAAATAATTGAAATAGAAAAAATATAAAATAGTATGGCTAATAAGAATACTTATTGTAATGATCCAGATGAAGCTGCATGTTTAGATGCATTAATAAAAATAATTAATGATGATCTTACTGTTGCATGCCAAATACCTTTTACAGTTCCTAAAAAAGAGTTGGCTAATATCATAAATAGAGCAAAACAATATTTTTATAAAATATATGAAGATAGTGTAGAGCAGATGTATATTGCTTTACCGGCTGGTGCTGTTAATAAAGCTAATTTTAAACAAGGCGTGCCTTATGGAACAGAAGGAGTTAAAAATGTAAACCAAACCATAACAAACAAAAATCAGTTGGCTAATCCTCGAGGTATAGTTCAAATGCCGTCTAGGGTTTATTCTGTAAATGATGTATTTGAGATTGGTGGATTTAGTGGAGAAGATGGTGGGTTCGGTAGTATGAGCTTTAATGCAGATGATGTAGATTTTTCAATTGACAAATTTATATATGATGATGTTTATGGCGCGGGTATTGGAAGTGAAAACTTAATGTACTATGTTGTTAATTCATTATTTATGGATAATGCAAGACAAGTTCTTTTACCACAAATATCATATACGTTTAATAGATTAACTAAGAAGTTTAGGTTCCAAGGTGAATTACCTAAAAGAGCCGTTATATTTGAAATCTTTTCAACTATTCCAGACTGTGCTCTTTTTGAGGATGAAGCCTTTCAGAGATATGTTATCGGTATGGCCAAAATTCAACTATCTAGAATTTTAGGAACCTTTACTTTTAATCTTCCAGGTAATATTACTATAAATTATGATATGATATCTTCAGAAGGTAGAGAAGAAGTAGACAGAGTTGTAGAAGAGATAAAAGGAGATGAAGGTGTTGATTACTTTTTTACTGGATAATTATAATCTGAAAGCTATTAAATTAAAAGAGAATATATAATAAAAATTAGTGTTCTTAAATGATTAAAGATATTTATAGTAGAGATGCATTGGCTCCTAAGTATAATGACGCTACTTTAGAGGTCAGTGATACATTATCTCAGTTAATTCTTAAGATAGAAAACTGTTTATTTACTAATAAAGGTGATGTTTTAGGAGCTCCTGGTATTGGTTGTAATTTAGATGAATTAATATTTTCTTTAGTACTAAATGAAAACACTATACAAAATAATATTAACAGTCAGATAACTGCATACTGTTTACCGGATATTGCTGGATTTGATATAAACACAAAAGTTAGTTTCTTTTCAACCCTTGAGAGAGATGGTTGTTTAGTTGATATTTTTGTAAATGAACAAAGAGTTATTGGGGCTCTTTTTTAAAATAATAAAGTAAATGTCATTTTTTAGTAAAACAAGATTAAAAGCTACTGAGTTATTCGAGGATTCATTTGAATATCTCCAGCGAACTTATGACCAAGCAATTGAGGTATTTACTCCTGCTTCACCATTTGGTCAAATACTGACTGTAGTTTCTAATTTAGGTGAAATGATTTTCTTTTATATAGAAGCAGCTCTAACAGAATTAAATATATCTAGAGCTAGAAATATTGAATCTATTTATGGGTTATCCAGATTAACAGGGCACGATCCTACAAGAGGTATTTCAGCTAGAGGAATAATCGGATTAAGATTAAATACAAGCGCGTCAACTCTTCTTAGTGGTGATTATGTACAAATTATGAATGGTGCCCCATTTGAAATTGGACAGAATGGATTGAAATATTATTTAAAATTTAACAGTGACTTTATAAGATTAGATAAAACCAATAAACAATTTGTAAATGTTGAAGTTATTCAAGGTGAAAAAGATGAGCAGTCATTTACAGGTTCTGGTAATCCGTTGCAAAGTTATAATTTAACTACCAAAGATCCTACAGATCAATACTTAGTAGAGGTTTTCGTGGATGGTGAATTATGGAAAAAGGTAGATTCATTATATGACATGAATAATGGTGAAAAAACTGTAATGGTAAAAACTAGTGTTAACGGCGGATTAAGTTTATTTTTTGGAAATAATCAATTTGGAAGGCCACCGGCTTTAGGTTCTAGAATTAGATGCACTTATGTAAAGACTAGAGGAGCTGCAGGAAATATTGGAGGCAAACAATTAGATATTAAATTTATAGATCCTGGAACGGATTCTTCTGGTGAGCAAGTAGATTTAAATGAAATTCTTGCAATGAATATTACAAGAAACCCAATGTTTGGTTCTGATTCTGAAGATCCTAATTTTACTAGATTAATTGCACCTTACCAAAGTAATTCTTTTGTTTTAGCTAACCCTAATAATTATATTTACTATTTAAGCAAATATGACTTTTGGTCATTCATAGATGCTTATAATACTAAGAATGATGAATACATAGATGATGATAATATTATTTACTTGTTTTTAATTCCAGATGTAAAGAAAAAGTTAACAAGTGACTTAGATTATTTTAGTGTACCTGAAGTTGAATTTACAATGACAACTCAAGAAAAGGCTATGACCTATGAAATATTAAATAAAAGTGGAAGACAGGTTGTTACTGCTGAAACTAGAATAGTGGATCCAGTAATTAAAAAATATGCTCTTAATGTTGTTATAAGATGGTTTGAGAATTATGATAAAGATGCAATAAGAATTGAAATTAGGAAAAATTTAGATGAGTATTTCTTAAATGTAAATAGAAGAGATAGAATTCCTAGATCAGATATTATTTCTATTATAGAAAATGTTGATGGTATAGATTCTGTAAATGTATTCTTTATTTCCGAGGAGAATGAAAAAGCAATTAGGGATGGGTTTTATTTTATACCTGTATATGGAACAGATCCTGTAACTGACCAAAAAGTTTTAATTGAAAATAAAAAGATAGTTTTAAAGAAAGGTGAAGATCCGCAATTAGGATTGGATAGTTTTGGGGATGTTATTATTGAAAATAATGATATAGCAATTATTCGAGGTGGTTGGAAAGATAGGAACGGAACTTATTATGAGCCTATACCTGAAGCTAATAAAATAAGTTCTCTTAATGTATTCTATAAAGAAGCAATTACAAATAATCTTTATAATAAAATACAACAAGAAAAATATAATCAAACAAAGAGAAACAGAGGAACTACTATTGCAACAGGCGCTAACTCTGCAGGTTTAAATACAGGTAGGTTAGAAACTACACCAACACTTAAAGCATTAAAAGGAAAATAATATGTCAACAGTTAAAAATAATAGAACAGGATTTCCTAGTTTATATCGAGCTACTTATGAAGAAGGGTGGGAGATAAAAAATACAGGATATGATTATACTAAAACTTTATTAAAAAATAGTATGTCAAAATATTTGTTTAGAAATAGACATCTTAAAAAATTCTTAGAGGAATACCTTAATCCTATTATGGTTTTTTATATTAATAGAGTAAAATACATAAGAATATTTTATAACTTTGCAGTTCCTAAGTGGTATCAAAAAATAAATTAAAAGATAGTGGCTAAAACTTGGCAACATTTATACTTCTTTGATAAGCACGGGAAGAATTACAATATGGATTATGACAGTACTGCTGACAAGTGGACTGGTAATATTTTCTTGCCTCAAGTTTCTATTGATTTATTTGAAGTAGGGCAGTTATTTATCTTACAGAAATTAGTAAATAAGAATACTGGTACTTTTATGTTTGGGTGGCCTCATTCATTATCTCAATCTGCATCAACAGGTTCGGACTGTGATTGGACTGTTGGTTGGGAGACTACACAACCTAATGAAATATTTCTTTTTCAATTTAATCAGGATTTTAATACTGGTACTCAATCTGCCTTGGTGCAAGAACCTGATGGGCCTCCTCTTATAAAAGTTGATAGTGTTATTTCTCCGTTAGAATATGATCCTAATCAAGCTATTAATAGTGATGGGTTTATTGTAACTGATGAAATTAAGTCGGAAGCTTTACAAATAGATTTTACATTTTCATCTCCTAATGAAAATACTTATAGAAGAAAATTAGTTATAACTGATAAATGTTCTAATACTATAGTTGCAGAATTTATGGTTTATGCTGAAAGTATAGAAGAAGATGAAAGACTAAGGGTCATGACACAAAACATGGGTTATAGTGTTATTGCATCTGATAGTGATGTCTTTAGGGAAACTAACATAAAAGAAGTTTTACCTGATTATGTTGAAATTAATATTAAGAGAAAAGAGATAATGCTGGAGGGTAGTAATATATACCCTTACATAGGTTCTTATAAAGGTTTAATTAATGCTATTAAGTTTTTTGGATATGATAATTTAAAACTTAGAGAATTTTGGAAAAATGTAAATGCTAATTCTCCGCAATTTGGTAAATATATTCAAAGCAGTAGTGTAGATTTATTTTCACCTACTGCTCAGTTTGATGATAAAAAAATAACTTTACCTAATAAGAATTTTAGAAAGACTAGCATGTTTGAGCTTATCTATAGAATTAATAGGATTGTTCCTAATAAATTTACAGATGAAGATTTACCTGTTACTGAAGAATTACAAGATTTTACAATAGAAGAAATTTTAATTAAGCTATTTGGTTTAAAAAGAAAATTAGAAAAAGAATATCTTCCACTCAATGCTCATATACAAGGTATTACAGCTGAAGCAGATTTCTTTGGTTTATTAGAAGTTACAAATACAATCAGTAGAAACGACACCAATACAATTAAAGCTGGTATTAATACAGATTTTAAAGTATTTCCAGCTGCGTGTACTTATATAGAAGACTTAAGAAGATTTGATTCATTTTGTTTAGAAGAAGCCGCTATTGTTGGAGAAGCAATTGTTGCATATTGTAATGCTTTTATTGCACCTTTGGCTGGCGGTAAAGCAGCAGTGGGACAAAATTTAATTATGAATTATGTTCCTGGTCAAATATTACCACCTCCACCAATTGGCCCAGATCCTAATAGTGTATTAGGCTCATTACAAAGTGGTGGCAATGTATCAATACAATCTGTTGCTGGAGTTTATGCTGCTTATTTTGCAAGATATGCTCCTAATCTAAATAAAGTCCAAAGTATTAATTATAAGCAAGGATATTCTTCTGAATACCTACCTGATCAACCAGGCGCAAAGGCAGGAGCATTAATTACATTAACTAATGATAGCTTTAATAATATTACCTGGGATAATGTTGATAGTACATGGGATCAACTAACTAATGCAAATGATTTCTTTACATTTGATTTTAATATACAAGGAGCTGCTGTTGGGGATGTATATACGATTACTGATCCTGCGTCTAATACTTCAGCATCTCATACTGTTGTTTTTGGTGATACTATACAAACAATAACTACATCAATATTTAATCAAATAGCTGCATTTAAAACTGCACAAGCAGATCCTTGGTTATGGTTTGATTGGTCTCAAATTACTAATGACATAGGCCCTTGTATCAGAGCTTATGGTAATGATGTAAATAGATTTAGGACTAGTGTAACATTAGCTAATTCTGCTAGTGGAGGTCAGTTTACAACAATACAATTACCAGGTGAAACTTTATTTACTTGGCAAGGGATAGAATCAGGTAATTTTACAGAAATAGAATGGACTATTTATAAAGATGCATCAGATGTATCCCCGGCCTATTTTTTTAGAATAAGAGGATCAGTAGGGCAGTATGGTACTCTTCCATTAACATTACCTTATGTTGGTACTTATAATGTTGAAATGAAATTATTTGATCTATACAATAATATTTCTTCTAGTGTAAAAGAAAGTGCAATTTGTGTGGAGAGTAGAGAGGTAGAATATTCTGGTTGGTATCAAAGTAGAAAAAGAAGATATACATGGAGTAGTGAAGCTAATTATACATGGAAAGATTATGGATCTCTTTGGGATTTACCTATAACACCTTCTATAACGTGGGAGGAGGAGACTCCTAGTTTATATGATTCTCTTGATAGAATTAATGCAATATTAGCTACTTTTGGTATTGGTACTTCTACAGATTTTACTATTGCTAATTTTCAGGAAGGTGGTAAAGCTAGTTTTAGTGGACCATATCAATGGAAAAATTTAAATGATAAATCTTGTACATGGCAACAAGGTTATCATTTATGGTGGGACATGACATCTACAACTGGTGATACTCCTGCATTTTTCCAATTTAGTGAAATGAAGCCTGATACTTATTTAAAAATTGTAGACATAAAAGGTAATATAGGAACTCATTTTTTCGATGCTTCTACTTTTACTTTAACTGATGCTGCTAACCAGCTTAATATTAGTACAGATCCTATTATTAATAAATATGTTTATAACTTAGTATTAAATTCTTCAAATAGTGAAATGTTTATTCAAGCAGTTTCTAGGTATTTTGGATTGCATGGAAATTTTAAATCTGTAGATATTGTAGATACAAATGATGTAAGAGTATGTGCTCTAGGAACTGGTAATCAAACAGATTATTTTGGTGGACCAATAGAACTAACTAATCTTTACCCTCCGTTTGCAAAAGCATTACCAATAAATGGAATGACATTAACTTCTGTTGGTGCAATAAGTGGAGCACCGGCTGTAAAGACAACTTTTGTAGAAAAAGTAGCAAGGTGTGTAAAAATGATATTAGATCCTACAGGCTCTGATGTAATATATGATAAGCAAGCAGCCGTATTACAATCAATGCAATCATTAAAAACTATCCAGAGGATTGGTTTTATTGGTATGGGTTCATATACTCCTGCTTTAGATACTTTACCAGGGTGGGACCAGACTAATGATGATAATGCAAATGTTGATTTTATTTGGCAAGATGACAGTCTTACCCCACAGGCACAAATTACAGAAGTATTAGAACATTTACTCCATACTATAACAACATTTGGTTTACCTGGTGCATATCCAAATGTATTTAATCAAACATCACCATCTGGGCCAACATATGCTGCAATGTCTGAAGCAATTAATAATGGTGTGTTTGATACATCAGGATATTCACAACAACCTGGCCAAACATTAGGTGAATTTAGAGCTTTATTAATGAGAGAATATTTATACTTATTAATATATGCTGAATGGGATTTTATTACTACTTATATAAGTGGTGGTACTTTAGCCCCAGAATGGACAGCAGATACAGGTTTAGCTACAGGTATTCCTGGTTCTATAAGTGTAGAGGTTGATAATCCATTAGGCCATTCATTATACATAAACTATATAAGTAAGCTATTAGTAAAACCTGACACTACTATATTAAATTCAATATTTGCGACACCGAGTAATCCATCAGGTTATGTACCTTTTGAAACGGATCCTACTGGTGGTAATATTGATTGTTTAAGTAGAATTTATAAATTTAGCCAAAGCGTAACAAGTAACCCTACATGGGGAACTGCTAAATTTATTAATGATGGAAAGGTATTACCACCGATGACATGGGCGATGTTTGTCTATGATAAATGTAGAATAGTTGG
>Ga0098060_1001194_pt1 | contig 10721 bp, 11 predicted proteins | sample 21_taG_FD_77063 | JGI IMG/M metagenome (GOLD analysis project Ga0098060, IMG submission 77063) | Marine viral communities from the Subarctic Pacific Ocean - 21_ETSP_OMZ_AT15319 metaG | ecosystem: Environmental > Aquatic > Marine > Oceanic | place: Pacific Ocean | collected 2015-01-19 | reverse complement strand
ATAGTTCTAACATTACACTAACTCCTTGTCTTCTTTCCACCAACTTTTTAAATACTCTTTATCTGTAAAATATACTTGAAACCAATCACCATCTCTTGACTGTCCATTCTTTAATATTCTTCTTCCTTCTAAAGTCCAAACAGAATAATCACCTCTTTTAGATACTTCAATAGTTTCCACCATATAAGGGAATCTTGAATCAGTACCTTTTCCATTACGAAAATTTAAACATATTGCAGTTCCAACTTTTGGCATCTCATCAATATTATAATTCCATTCATTCAATTTCATTTCCAACTCCTAAATAATTAATAATTAACTTAACCAACAGAAGTAATTTACATAACATAAACATATATCCTACAACTATTTTTATGTTTTATAAACTTTTTTAATTACAGGGTATTTATTAAGGAGATTGTTATATGGAGTATCTGTACTATTTTAGTAAGATAATGGATTTTAGGGCTATTTTTGGAACGATTAGGGCTATTTAAAGATTGTTAATGCACTTGCGATTGCAAAGGTAGTAATAAATACATAAAATCCACCTCTGATAAAGGATAATGATTTTTCCATCTGGTTTTGTTTTTTAGATAGGGAATAAGTAAATTCCTCTACCCTGTTAAATTGTACAGCCATGTGTTCCAAATCAGATTGAATCTTCTGGAGTGCTAATTCTATAAATTTATCACCTTTTACCATGATTCCCTTATTTTTACAGAGCAGTTATATAGGTTAATTCCTACTTGTGTTAGTGTAAATGAGTCCATATCAAAACGGCATATAGCAAATTGGTCAGGGTTAAAATTACCTTGACCTTCAACATCAGCACCTCCATCTGGTTGGAAAATAAAGGGTAAATTTCCTACGCCCATAGTCCTGTTTATAACCTGAGAAAAGAAATCTGTACCTGTTAAAATATCTTCTGCAACCACTCCTTCTTCATAATTCTGGACTCCAAGATTAGGCATAACGTCTGTATCAGATAAGAAACTAAACGATAAATCCCAGCTCTTTCGGCCATTCCTAAGATTAGCCCCATTGCCTAATTGCCACGCACCATACTCACCCCAATCAGCAGGTTTAGTGTATGAGGAATTTGTGAGGGTAGCCCCTCCTTTGGTTTGTATAGTTTTTGTTCCAGAAAAATCATAATTTAGTTTTAAATTTAAATCAGGGGCTTGTATATCATAATAAGTACCAATAAAAATAGAGCCAAGTTTTGCTGTACCTGATACCTCATTTTCAGCACTTCTCAATCTAAATGAAAATTGATCAAAAGCATCCCCAGTAACACCAAATGGAGTTTTATATAAGCTGAATCCATCATATTCTGGTATTGAATCATCGCCTGCATAATTAACTATTTCTACTCCAGAACCATACGCTTGATTTCCATCTTGTATTTCTATTTTAACACGAGCTTCAATCTGTGAGGAAGCAAAATTATGACCCAAGAATCCTACAACAGCATTGCCATGATTTGAATTTTTTATAATATTTTCATTTATCTGTTCTTTTAATTCATATTTCCATATCTTATACTCATCACTTCCATTTACATTAAATTCAAATGGATAAGTACCCTGATCAGTAGGATTTAATCCAACTTTAAATGGATTACTCTCATCCAGAGTTAAGCCTATTGCTTTTAAATAGCTATAAGTATCTATATAAAATCTTGGTCTGCCAATGTTATTTCTTGCCATTATACTTCATCCTCTGATGTCCACTCTGGGGTGGAAAGTGTTGTACGTATTTCACTATGTGTATATGTAGTCATACCCTCAAATTCTTCAGGGGTATCACCATCCCATTTTAAAATTGCTTTTGTACCATCTACAGATCTTCTAAGTGTACTTACACTTGTTTGAATGGCTTTTGTTACTAAATCTTCTAATTGCTCATCTGTATAATCAGCAAGGGTTACTATTGCCCATTTTCTACTTGAATAACTCAAGGTGTGTCCTCCTCTATATCTCCTACTGCCATATTAGTCATAAGCCCTGCATTGCCATTTATTTTTTTACAACTAATATTTGCCAATGTCATATCTCCATCTGCTTTGTGAAAGTAAATATTAATATGGTGATTATTATTCAAATTTGTTACACGTATATAATACACATTTTCACCAGCAGTAATATTATAAGTATCTAACGAACCATCTGGATAGGGCTTAAATTGTTTTATAAGTGGTGCAACTGTCCAAGATGCAGTAAAGGATACTTTATAAAAACCAAGAGCTAATTGAGCATCTAAAATACCTGCTGCACTTAAATAAACAGTTGCAAGAGAGGCTGAATCATCTGATTCCATAGTAACTGTATTAGTACTAACATCAATCGTAGTGGTAATATCAGCAGGATTAGTCCAAGATGCAATGTCTGTAATTACTTCACTTCCCATTGTAGCATTTGTTTGGTCTGCAATCAATGGGTACTCATCTAAAGTTCCATCTCCCATTCTCCAATATCCTTGCAAGTTAGCAGAATTATCATAATTCCCTGAATCAGAACTTAAATTAGTAGGTGTACCACTATTATAAATAGCAGTTATAGCATCGCCATCTAATGCAACATCCCATATTGCCACTTCGTCAATATTGCCATCACTATAATTACTCGATGAAACTGAGTATCTAAGCCTTCCAATCTCTATGTCTGCTGATGTAGAGTGCATAGATGTATAACTACCACTATTAACCCCTGTGCTTGAAACTAAACTCCCATTTACATATAATAAAATTCCTGTATTTGCTCCATTCCCACTATATGTAGCTGCTAAGTGTAACCATACATCGGCTGAAATAGTTGAATCAGTTTTTTGTGAAATATAATTAGCTGTAGTTGCATCATATAAAATTAGTCTAAAGTCGTCATTTCCATCTGTAACTAAAGCCCATTCCATACCCCCTGAGTCATTTGCACATTTCCCTATAATCCTAAACTTATCAGTATCTCTAATGTACACCCAAGCTGACACCGAAAATGGAGAATCAGATGAGGCGTCTCCAAATGATAGGCTTGAAGTATCTGATATTGTCACATAATCATTACTACCATCAAAATCTAAACTGTAGGTGTTTACAAGTGGAGGTAGTGATACAATATGGTTGGGTAAAGATTGACTTGGAATATCATGTACAGGAACTTTAGATACACCATTCTCTAAATTCTTAATAGTAGTTTTTCTCTTTTTAGAGCCAACAAGATATGTTCCATTACGAGTACCCCATAATGAACCATCATCTTCCCATTTCTCTCTATCTAATTCCCAATAATCTACACCCTGTAGCGTAATCCTTGACCTGTGCTGCTCATTGTTTTGCACATATTTAGCAGATAAGATTCTAAGCTCACCTGTGTATGTAAATAATAAAGCAGAAGATGTTGTATTAAGGCAAATGCCTATTATACGATTCTTATTAGCTTGGATAATCCAATTATCTTGTGCAGGATCTATTTCTATACTGCCTTTATACTTAATATCAAAGCCTTGTATATTCTCTAATCCTATTACTTCACCATTACCATAAGTTATCATAATTAACTCTCATCCAATATAGTGTTTACCAATGTTACTATATCTAATATATTCACAACGCCATCACCTGTCATATCCATTATATCTGTAACCTCACCAGTTGGGTCTATTTGTGGGCTTAATATAAAATTTATCATTAGAACAATATCTAATATATTTAATCCACCATCTTGATTAGCATCACCTGTGCCTGATACAATATCATCAGAAAATGGGTTATAAGTTTCTAATTCTACATATACAGTATCTAAATTACTAAGCGAATCCCCATTTTCAAACTGCCAGAAGCCATTGTTAGCAGCGACTATATCTCCTGAAAGTATTCTTTTATTGTTTAAAATAAATGTATTAGGGTAATCATTATTAGTTCCAAAATAAAGATGAGTAACTTCCACGAAAAGTTCATAGCCACCACTAAATACTAATGGTTGTCCTTGTGATGATACAGTTATTTTGTAGTATTGACTTTGAGGTAAAATATCTTCTAAGCTATCTTCTTCAGAATCTAAAGGTATTCCAACTCGCAACATAGTCGAATTTTGTGCTATAACATCACCACCAAAACCAAACAACTCACCTTCTTCTGCTTCTTCTTCTTGTGCTTCTACTGTTACAGATTGGGATGCGTTAGCTATATTCCCTGAAGAATCTACTGCTTCATAGAATACTTGAAAAGAACCTGCCTCTGAATAGCTTCCTGCCAATTCAGCCTCCCCTGCCATTGTATTGCTATATGTAATTATTACATCTAATTCTCCATCTGTATCATCAACAGCAATAGCAGTAAATGGCACGAAATCATCGCCTACAGTATATGATAGTGGAGCATCTCCAAAAGTTATAACTGGAGCAGTTGTATCTTCAGGTTCTATTACCTCATCATCCCAATCACTATTATCAACATTTCCTAATGCGTGTAGTTGCATACACTCAACAGATACTGAGTCTAAATTTTTTGCAGTAGAAGTAACCATAAACAATGGGTATCTTGTTTGGGAATTAACTGAGGTTAATGCAGTATACGTTATGCCATAACTTTTTATACCTTGAAATAGACTCTCAAACTTAACTAAATCCCCAATCTCTAAATCAATGTAATGTAGTGGCAGTTTAAGGTTAAATATTAAATGGTCATTCTTATATTGCTCTGATAAGAAAGATGCTAATAAACCAGCAGTTTCCTCATCCCTAATATAGTCTGATTCAAATTCTAAATGTGTATCAGCAGAATCTTCAATGCCATAATAATCATCAGCACCTAAATCAATAGGGGTAGTTGTTACAGCGTATGAATCTTGTGCATAGTCTTTATTATAAGATACAGTTACCTTCTTGTAAATCTGCTCAGGTTTGGTTTTCTTAAATGAGTAAGATATAACCTCTGATTCTTTGATTGGAGTAGCATTTACATAATCACCATTTAAAGTATAGCTATCTTTAACTGTATTGAAACCAAAGCTACCATCATTCTTGAACTTAGGGAAGCACTTAGTGGATTTAGCTATACCTTCAATAAGTTTCTTTGATGAGATTTTCTTATTTACAGTAAAGCCAAATTTCCAATCAGCGTGGGCATTTCTTGCCTCTATGTATTCTGCTTCATCAATGTTATCGTGTCCAATTTCATTTATGACTATATCTTTAATAATATCAATAGGATTTTGTATAAAAATGGATTCTTGAAAGTCTGTATAAAGTTGAGAATCTCTCCTCCCCCTTACATGGGCATAAAATGATTGTGATAATAGGTTATCTACTAAATCAAGCTGATTAACATATAAATCTTTTATTTGCATTTGCATAAAGCAAATTCCAGCATTATTTGTATTATGATGAAATCTTGTATATAGCAGTAGGCTTGAAGATTTATGTACTATAACAGTATCATCATTCCCACTTATGGAGTTGTAGACTTCTCCATCAGGGGCTGAAGAATAATTAAGCCCAACAAAAGCACCTGAGCCTCCTGAGTAATCAAAATCATTATTAAACTCGCCCACTCCAGTTACATTAAAAAACCGTTTCAATCCATCAGTACCATCGTGGTCTTGATATTTATGGCCACCAATTCTAAAATCTATATCAACCTCTTCAAAATCGAATAATTCTCTCTCAAAAAACCCTGCTGAAATATCAGCATAAATATAGCCAAGACTTCCACTAAGTTTTGTGTCATCATCTTGCTTACCAATTCCTTCAACTATAGGTAGCTTGACTATGCACCCAGACTTGCCTATTTGAAATATATCTCCATCAACATCTAAATCGTTTGTTGTTTCCCACATAGATTCAGCTGTAATATCATTTGAATCTATTTGCTGTTGCCAACCAGCATAGGGAAAATTTACACTTTCCCTATAAATTATTCCTCTTATAATAATAGGCAAGTTATTATGTTCAACCTCATCCCCAGCTACAAAGTCATCATTAACACTATTATAGTCGTGCTTGACAGAATAATATGAAACACCAGTACCAATCTTTTTCCTAATAGGATTAATTGCATTAGGGTATGCTATTTGACTTACTACTATTTTGTTATCACCAATAGCGTTACCTGTTTCATTACCCTCCTCTTGCTCACCTTCTGCATCAGATACACTTCCATTTAATGTAATTGTATTCCCAATAAAAGAATACTGCACCCCTGTGTTGTATCTTGTTATGTATTCATCTGAATCATCAGGGTCTTTTATCCATCTAAACATTGGCTCACCAGTTTTTGGTGATACTGCATCCATAGGGGCATTTAAATAAGTATCTGATTTATGTATATATAATGGGGCATCTCCTACAAATCCAGATATATCATCATTACTATCTGCTACTAATATTATATCACCATCTGAATCTACATCAAGAGCAACAGGGCTTCTATCAACCTCACCATATACTATTGGAGTAGGCTTATTTTTGTACTTATCAGGCACACTTTCAGTTTGGATATAATTATCTGCTAATGGTAGGCTCTTGTGGGCTTTTTTCTCTGTTAAATCTTCAATCTCTATGGTTACTTTCTCATCATCATGCTCTACACGTCTGATAATGCCTTGATAAACTTGTTTTAATTGATTCGCAAGAATAGAGGGAGCTTCGATAGGTGTCACAAAATTAGTAGAATTTGATTTGAAATATATAGCTACGCTTGTATTGATAAGAGATGTCTGGGATAATATATTAGAAAATCTTTCACCTTCATATAGGTAATTAGATATATCTAAAGTAATATTTGATATTTTAAAATTGCGTGTTTCAATATCTACTGATTCTTTGATTTTCGGAACATTTAAAAGGATTGGTCTGCAATGATAATTGCCATATATGCCATTAACCCCCAAATCAATATTAGTAGCATTTGTAGATAAGAAAATATAAGGAGAATTATGATTGCCCAAAGAATGTTGGTAAGTATCTGCATCTTTTTGTATAACTACTACAGGATATATCTGAGTATTCTGTCCTTGTATATCATCCTTAAAAGCCATTAACTAACTCCCAATGAAGCACCACGCCTAACGGCCTCACGTATTTGGGGTATAATCACATCTTCAGTATGATCTGCACTCATAACAGGGGAATTAAATGTTATATGAACTGCACCACCTCCACCAGTAGGCTCACCACCTGCATCCAATGGAGTTACTTGTACCCTCTCTCTCCCACTTGGGTTATCACCAACCATTATTAATTGCTCTCCATTGGTTACAAAATCACCACCTGTAGCAAATGAGGGAACTTGTGCCAATGCTTTATCTGTTAGTCCTGTTAATGCTCCACCAACTCCTGCCGCTGCAATCATATTAAGAGGAAATGGAATAGCTGGATTCTTAAATACACTTGCAATAGCACTTGCTATACCTTCCATTAGTTTGGCTCTTACTACTGATTTCATAGACTCAGAAGCAGATTGGCCAGATAGGGCTGCATTTTTCAAATCATCTTTTAATGATTGTTCTTTTAGTGCTGCTTCTTCTTTAGCAGCTTTCTTATTAGCTTTTCTGTATGCGTTGCGTGTATTTATTTTTTTTGCTAAAAGGTCATCTTCCTCTTGGTGTCCCTTCTTCGTTTGGTCATGTTGTTGCATTATACCTTCAGTAGGCACAACCATTACCATACTTAAACTACTATATCTCCCTTGCAATGCAATTAATCTTTCTTCAAGCTCTTTATATTCATCTTTAGACCTTTTAGTCCAATTAGTTTGGTCACCAAAATCTCTTGAACTTGAAGCAAGAGATGATTTTAATAAATGCATCTCATTTTTTGTTTTTTTAATTCTTTTAGATAAATCATCCTGGTTTTCGCTACTTGTAATTTCTTCAGATGATAGTTTTTTTAGGCTGGATAAATACCCATCAACAGCTTCGGCTGCACCTTTGAAAAACCCTGCTGCTTTAATAATAGTGGGTGATAATAATCCACCTATTGACTCTGCTGCATCTCCTACTGCATTACTCATTTGCTGCAATGAACCTGTCATTGTTTGAGATTGGGCTAATGCTTGACCCCCAAATACCTCTGCAAGATTTCCTGTTAATGAATTTAATCTTTCAGTAGAGCCAACTGCACCAGTAACCTCAATACCATATCTTGATAGTGCATTAGTAGATGACCCTAATGTTTTAGAAACTAAATCAGCAGCAGTTACTAAATCCATACCCTTAGCAGCAGCTAAATCAAGAGTGGCAGCTGTGGCTAATTTTATCTGTTCTTCATCTTTTACAAATGCTCCAATTAAAGCCTGTGCTGATATTATTGTTTCATCACCAAATATAGATACTTGTTGAAGTGCAGCAGCTTGGTCTAATAATGCTTGTGATGTTCTTCCTAATGAGGCTTCTAATTTCTTTTCTGCCAACTCTTGTTCACCAAAAGCATTTACTGCCCCTTTAATCCCTGCTATTAATGCACCTGCTCCTAAAAACGCACCAGCTGCCATCATTGCTTGGGATTTTAATCCACCTAAAGACCTATTTAAACCTTTAACATTCTTTTCTGCTTTTCTTGCTCCAGTTTCTTTTACATTTATAAAAAAATTAGGCATTTTGAGCTTCTTTCTTTTTACTTTGAATACATGAATTGACTTCTTGCTCTATTATCATAAAGTCATCTATTAAATTAGCTGGTGTTTCCATAATGGAGGGATAAGGTGGACATGAAAATGTTTTGCAATAATTGTACTCCTTAATCCTATCTTGTATCTTAGAATCAAGCAATACTGAGTAATCAGCAAAAAAAGCACATGAAGAATACAAAGATTGGCCTATTGGTAAGCCTTGCTCCTCTGTAGCATCATATATATTTATAATTTCGGCATACACGTCTTCAATACCCCTAAATACTTGCTTTTTTGCGTTGCTTGGACATTTAGCCTCATAAGGAAAATCCAAGCCAGAACAAACAGTTTCTCTTAAACCATTAAGACTTATCCAAACATTAAGCCTTAAAATCGCATCTGCTATTTTTTTTTACTACATTCCAGAAATATTTGCTGACCCATTGCCTTAATTTCATGATTAGAATATTTATTAAGGCCAACTTCATCTAAATCAGTACACCTTAGAACAATCTCACCATAGTAAGAAAATGGTGGATTCTTTGCTTGCTCCAAGTATTCTTGATATTTATCCATCATCCAGCACCTATTTGCCCACTCGACTTCGGTAACTTCAAGCTCAAATGGCTTAAAGTCTTTGGATTCTTCTGGGTTTATTTTCATTAAGCAGCTGTTCCTATAGTAATAACTGGGTTAGAAGTTGCAGCACTATTATAAGTAAATACAAGTGGTATAGTTTGTTTCCAACCATCATCATCAAAACTAATACCAGCTGCATCTACAAAAACCTTATCACCAGTAATTTGGAATACAGTAGTATCTAAATCAAGTGCCATACCAGCAGTATTATTAATAGCATCATCTACCTCACCATCTCTTTTGCAAGTCAATGAACCAGTTACTTCATAGCCACCTACAGAATATCCCATTGGCCTAAAGTCATTATCAGGGTCATATCCAATCCTATTTACAGGTCTTTGAATACTTGCCTCGAATGAATATAAAAGTATATCCTCACTATCAAGTGTAGTAGTTGCCAAGTCGTGCATATTAAACATGGTAGCTTGTGCTGATAATGTAGTTTCAGAACCACTTAATGATAAGGCTGCTTCTGTTGGCTTATATGCAGTAACAAATGTAGCTGTAGCCATAACTACCCCACCATTACTTGCAATATCACCTGAAAGTGTTAATCCAGTACATAAACAAGAAGTAAAATACATATCAACTGCCTCACCATCATGAGCGCTATTTTCAAATAATAATGTAGTAGGTACTGCATTAGATGCTCCATGTTTATATGAAGTTACTGAGGGCATTGACCCAAGCAGAGCATTTGGAGTAGTGCCATCACCATATAATGCAAGGCAAATTCTATCTAATGCTTGTGCTGTTGCATGGAATGTTAAAGAAACTTCAAACATCCTATCATGCTTCTGCCATTTAACCATATCATCTGACATAGCCATACCACCTACTCCAGTTCTTTGTGGAGCTTGGCTTAATGTGTGTTTAAAGACATCATCAAAGGTAAAATCAGTAACTGGCATTGTAATATAAGCACTATCTGTTGGGGTTGTGCCTACAGTTGCCTCAGTTATTATTCGTACTGTTGTATTTTGCTTTGTTTGGAATGTTCCACTCTTAGCCATTACTTACTTCCTTTCTTTACTTCTGTTAAATGTTTCATTAATGATTTAGGAATTTTGCCATTCCATTCTACTTCCTCACCTGCCTTTAATTTTAAATGGGTAGAGGCAGATAGCAATGAATTAAAGTTCTTATCATCACTTAACCCTAAATATGTTGGCTTTGCTATTATTTTCATGTTTATCCTAAGTTACTTAAATGTTCACAGGTGAAGTTCCACCCAGCAATAAAGTAGTCATCAAAGCCATCCTCTGGCTCTACGTCTAATTCTAAATCACCTATCATTAAATTGTATGCAGTTGTGCTATCTAATAATGAGAGGGTTGGGTTATCATGTATCAATGCTTCTAATATACTTACTTGGTTTAACACATAATTCTGGAACTGGCTATCATTCCTTTTCATAACATAATATTGTATATCAATATTAAAGGTTCTATGCTCTGAAAATTTAGTTACATCCCCT
>Ga0098060_1001191_pt1 | contig 10739 bp, 11 predicted proteins | sample 21_taG_FD_77063 | JGI IMG/M metagenome (GOLD analysis project Ga0098060, IMG submission 77063) | Marine viral communities from the Subarctic Pacific Ocean - 21_ETSP_OMZ_AT15319 metaG | ecosystem: Environmental > Aquatic > Marine > Oceanic | place: Pacific Ocean | collected 2015-01-19 | reverse complement strand
CTTACCTATAAACTTAGCTTGATCTTTAGTTGGTTCGTTAATAACAGAAAAACCATACTCATCTATAAAACCTTCATAACCATCATAAGCGGGAGTAAAATAAGAATACATCCCAGATCTAGTTCTACCATTAGCATCTCTTTCTTCTATATCACTATCATACCATATGTTTTTAAAATTCTCTCCTCCAGACACCTCTAACTCATTAACAGTAGAGGGCATAAAGCATCGCCCTATTATTTTATCCCCTAATGTTAAACAAGATCTCACAACTTCCCAATTCTTCTCAACACTAGCCTCTGTCCACTTACCAGCTTCATCACATAGGTATCTTATTAATTTAACTGAGTCATATGAATTTTCTCTAGTATTTCTCCAATCTATCCTACTATTCAACGCTTCAGATTTAGTTACCTTGGAATAGTTTTTTGTTATCTTTTGACCGGGGGTATTGAAGCTAAGAGTGCTTTTAGGATTATCACTACCATCTATAATTGGTTGAAAAAAGAAAGGTAGACTCCGAAACATATAAACCAGCTTGTCTGTAAATAAAGATTTAGCATCTGCTCCAGTTTTACTTGTTATACCACCATGAGAATTATATCGAGCTGTTATTTCATGTAGTAACATGGCTGCACCTTTATAAGAAGCTCCCTCCCTACGGTGCTTAACCATAATCATACCAAAACAATCAGGATCTTGCTTACATATCTCCCAGAATATAAAAAATCTTCTATCTCTATCTCTATACTCAGGATATCCGATATCCATTTTACACCAATTTAAATAATAGTAATGCTCACCTGTCATGTAGGTAGGCTTTCCGTTATTCATAAACCAAACACCCTCTTCTCTTCTTTTAAACTCTTGATCTATAAACCATGAATATTTATGAATAGTGTCCTCGTTAAGACCCTCTGGCATATCTGTTCTTTTCCACTTTTGATCCTTCTTCTTTAGATCTGAAAATAATATGTCTTTTTTCTTGGGTTTAACAGGCAGCTTGAATTTTAAACCATTTACTTTTATATACCCTGTCATAATAAATTTTAGTCAATTATGCAAATATAATAAAATAAATTACACTCTCTATTTTTTAGCGTACTTTTCTGAGAATCCAGCTTTAAAGGATTTATCCTCTAATTCAGGTTCGGCTTCATTTATTTCTCCACCGTTGATTTGATTTTGCATTTTATGTATAGCCATAAGTATATCTTGTGCATCCATAAAGCATTCTTTTTTAGCCTTCATAGCATTCCTAGCTTTATCATCTTGTAAGTCTGGATCTATAGGTTTCTTAACCTCCTCTAATAATAAATCAAAAGCTTTATTCCCTGACTCTATTAGTTTCTCTATTTTTTTGCTTACATCTATTTCTTTCATTTACTTTTATATTTAATAAAACTGAACACCTCTCATAATATTCCATTTGCTCATAATACTCTATCATGTAATCTATAAAGCCATTAAACACTTCTTCATCTAAATTTTCCTCTACCACATTCCATAAAAAATATGGTTGTGAAGAAGAGTCTAGTATATCTTCTATAGATTTTCTACCAGTTAATAAATCGTAAGAGTTTGCAACACATGTATCTATTATTTCTTGAGGGTCAGCCATTATTCTACTTTTGCTAATATATCAAAGTTACGCATTCTTAATAACTTTTCCCCTTCAATTATCATATCATATTCAGAATTTTCCGAAAAAACTATCTCATCTCCCTTTTTTACACCCAGATCTTTTAAGCCTTTATTCATGTATTCAACATATCCATGTAGCTCTATATCTTCCGCTTCTGGCTTTAAATATATTCCTGAGTTAGACATGTAATTAGATTCATCCTCCACTTTTTGTCTTACAAAATTCCAATGATGTAACATTTTAAGTTTTCCTTTTCTAACAATAGCGTAAACATAAGACCAATGTATACTAAAAACCTTTTCATTCTCATGAAACTTAACCCTATTCTCTTCACTAGTTAAAAAATGGTGGCAATAAATTTTATCTCCCACTTTAACATCTAATTCTATACCTTCAGGTAAGCTGTGAGGTAATGCAACAACTGTGCCATACTGCCTAGCATGTTTTAATTCATCAAAAGAAGTATCCATAAAAAGCTCTTTTCCATTCACCATTATAGTATCTTCATGTATCTTTTCTACTTCAACAAAGTAGTAATCTTTTACTGGTCTCATATTAATTAACTTCGTATTTTTCTCTTTCCTGAATATCGTACTCTATAGCTGTAGGTTGATCAAAGAACCTTTTCCAAGGTCTTGAAAATTCATCTCCTCTAGCTTTAACGTACACATCGTAGACAACTTGTTGGTGTTTATACCAAGCAGCTTCATCTTGAATAATTGCTGTTATTTCTATATTTCCAGCATTCATTAATTGACCAACTTTATATGTTAATCCCTGCTTTAAGTCTCCTATAGTTATTTTTCTAATGATAGGGTTTATAGATTCCATAATTTTATTATTTTTTATTTTCGTAATATATATCTAAATCCTCTATTGTTGCTATAGGTTTTCCATTTATATTAGCATGACCACCTTGAGTTATAGTTTCTTTGAATACATTATACTCTTCACTCTTTTCTTTAGTCATAGCAACTTTTAATAATATTAAATAACCTATAAGATCTGATATTGTATCTTCTGTTTTATCATTTATACCTTTGTTCTGTATACGCATTAGTTTATCATCTATACGTGCACATAAAGAATCTATTGGAGATCCGTCTGAAAATACATTTGATGGGTTAGTGGCTGAGTCGCCATAGTCTCGATTCTTCTGTATAAGAAGATCTTTCATAGATTCGCACATCTCCTCTATGAGTTGTTCTGTGTTTTTCATAATATTGTATTAAATTTAATTTCCACTAATATAGTGAAAAATTTTTATTCAAACAATACTCTGCTAATTTTTTGGTAATGAACTACTAATTCTGTTGTTTTAGATCCTGCCATTTGCTGAACACCAATGTAAGGTATGAGGTCGTGATCATCTTCTAGTGCCAAAGATTTTGTTGTTGTTGAACTTTGGGTTACTCCCCCAGCTGTGGTAGCGGATCCTAATCCATACTGAACGTCATTTACAAATACAGAAACTTGTCTGTTTGAATCTATTTCTATTCTAAATCTATAAGTGGTAGAAGCAGCTACTGCTATACCTAGATCTGTTATGTAATCCACATCATCTTTAGAATAAACAAAATGTAAGTTAGCGTTTGTTGTTAGAGCACCTTGATCATCATCTGTACAAAATAAGAAATAAGCCTGATCATCATCAGTAGCATAAACTGGAGTATTTGTTAATTTCATACCAGCCCAAAAAGAATAGTCTGTTATAGTTCCATGAGTGGTTATAGCACATTCCCATTCTACTTGATTTTCTGTTCCCCATTTAATACCTGACCAAGCTGATTGCCTAGCATCTAGGTGTGGAGCTATAATAACTTGATCCCCATCAGTACCATCTGTTTGTATTTGTATACCAGCGTAATTTGTTGCAAGAAATTGAGCATCACCGCTACCAGCATTAGTTCCTACCAACTCAAAGTCTGTATTAGAAATCATTCGTGTTGCTTCAGCAGAATTTTGAATGTCATCATTTCCTTGTGGTAATCTCTTAAAGAACTCCTCTAGATAATATCTTTCAGAACTTCTTCTAAGGTTTCCTTTTATTTCCACATCTGCATTAATACTAACCTTGTCATTAGTAGTGTCTGCAACAAATAAACTTGTATTACTACTACTAGTAATTTTAAACACCTCAGTGCCTGGACCTAAAGAAAATAGTGCAGATCCAGAATTAGATCCTACATGCAAAGTGCAAGAGGGAACGGTTTGACCTATACCGAAATAAGTTGAATTAGAAACTACTCTAGAGCTAGAGTCTTCTACATATAAATAAGTATTACTACCAGGAGATGTAGTGTCAATGTCTCCAATTTTTACATTGTAAGAACCTAAGTAATCTCCTACATAAAATTTATTATATCCATTAATACCTTGGATTAACATAGATTGGGTAGAGGTTCCTACCATATGTAGATCAGCTCTTGGTATTGAAGTGGAGGATAGGTTAAAAGATAAACTACCAACTATATTAACTCTTGATTGTCCTAGAGATAAAGCACTTTGAGTCCCATCTCCATCCTCAATCTTAGTAGGTGTAGCCCCACTAAAACCTACAGTTGATTCTGTTTTTAATAAGCTTTTATAGCTATCTTTTATTGCTTGTCCTTTTAATGTTGCCATATTATATTTTTAATCGTCTTGAGCTTTACTAAAATCTATCGCCACCACTCTACCTTTACTATCCATCACTTGAGTCTTTGATTTAACAGCTGCATAAGCTTGTGTTTTAACATTTGTTCCTTTATTTGACACATCCATAGTAAAGCTAGTTTGATAAATATCTACAGGATCAGATCCTGCTGTTGCATTCGATTTATTAAAGTAAACTTCCACTTCAACTATGCTTTCTCCACTATGTCTATAGACAACCTTTATAACTCTATGATATGCTTGGCTTGCTGTTACGCCAGCTCCGTTTGTGTAAGGTAATATTATTGCCATTGTTTTTTTTTTAATTATTATTAATCCATTCCGTAATAGTCTATTGTACAGTGAATATGACCTCTACTAGGGGTTCCATTATTATTTGTTCCAGCATTCAATAAGTATATATACATATCACTTGATCCAACCGTAATTCCTGATCCATACATCCACCACACTTTTTTAGGAGTTCCTCCTGCACCGAGAGCAATATCAGTAGCAGATCCAGCAGAATCTGAACTTCCAGTGTCAGAACTACCTGCACCAATTATTTCCTGAACTGTTCCAGCAACAGCCTGTCCGATAGAAGTTCCACTAGTAGTGCTTAAACTTAAATTAGCCTTAAAGGTACTTACAGTTGACTGAGCCTCAACAACAGCATTTGCTTTTACTATATGTGAATATGCTGGTATTTTAGCAAGTGGAACCTCATAATAAACAGTATTATCTGTCCCAGTTGTTGCAAGATTAAAAACTATAGTGAATTGAAGCCTATGCATACCCGGTCCAAAAGCTGTTCTTTGAACAAGATTAGCTCCCTCATATTTACCAAATACCACTGCATCTAACAAGGCATTATTGCCCTCTGAGACAAGGTGAATAGAGTCTTCAGCATAAAGATCTATATCGTCTCCAGCATCTAGTCTTATATCATTAGTAGTTCCTGATTCAATTTCTACGGTTCCTGTGCCATCTAACTTAAAGTCACCTACAATATCTAATTCTGGAGTAGCGTCTAGTTTAAATCTAAAGTAATTTACAGAACCATCCCCGACTTCTAGGTCACCCCCCGATGCCTCAATAGATACATCTCCCGCAGCATCTAATGTAATATTTCCATCCGCAGCAACCTCAAAGTGAGCAGCAGCAGTGTCTGCATCTACCGTTGTCAAGGTTGTAGCACCTTCTGTATCTACATGAATAGTAAGGTAATCATTTAAGTTGGAGGAACTAGCGATTTTAAGAGTGCTAGAATTACAGTCAAGATGCATAATATCCAAACCTCCTCCAGCTTGTGTTCCAAAGTAAAGTTGTTTAGAAGTCGCCCATGCTCTTATGTCTCCATCAATATCTAGCTTAAAATGTGCAGTAGCTCCATCGTCATCTGTTGTTGTTAAAGTTGTAGCTCCCGCAGCTCCCGTAGCAATAGAAAATGTATCTCCATCATCAGCAGAACTTCTTAGTATTATATCAGCACCAGCACCATCTTCAGCTGTTATATCTAAACCATAGTTTGTAGTTGCATCTGTAACATCTATTTCTATACCTGTATTTGTATTTGTTCCATTGGTGTTAGTTGAGTCAATAAGAATATCTAAACCCGTTTGAGTAACTGTACTATTAGCGTGATTTGATGATGATATATCAATAATTTCTATTGACTGACCTGTAATCACATAACTTTCTCCATCGCCAGTATTACCACTCTTAGTCCAGTTAAAATCCGCAAAACCATGAACGTTGGTCAAGGCTGTAGAACTATTTGTTATCGATCCTTTAAGTATGGAACCTGTTGTTAGAGTGCTGCTAACTACATCTATAATGTCTGCTGTTGTATTATCAGCATCTATATCTAATGCTATCTGATCTGCATCATCATTATTTATTAATAAAGCACTTGCACCAGCAGAAGAACCTGCGTTTATTACCTGAGTACCAGCTAAAGTTAGTAAAGACCCTGTAAAGGTAAGGTTAGATTCAGCTGTTATAGCACTTGTTCCAGTACCTGTTAATACAGCGTTGTCTGTAAAACTACCTGCTCCTGTTCCTCCATATTCTACACCTATAATTCCACCCCCCCATTCACCATCAGTAATTGTACCTGTACCGTTAACAGAGAAATCTGTTGAATTTATAATAAAGTCTCCATCAATATTGAATGTTAAGTTTGCGGCTGCGGCTGCGGCATCCACTGTAGTAAAGGTAAAGTCTCCATCTGCACCTATAACAAAAGAAGCATAGTCAGCTGTGTTACCGTTTAAATACCAATATGTAGTTCCATTTGATGAGTCCATTAAAAAGTTCCCATCTATATCAAAATTTAAATGTGCAGCTGCTCCATCGTCATCTACTGTAGTTATTGTTGTTGCTCCTTTAGCACCTGTAGCTACAGTAAAGAAATCTCCTGAATCAGCAGAACTCTCGAATTTAAGATCTAAACCTCCATCTGTAATTTCTGACTTATAACCTATATTTTTAGCTTCGTGTCCGAAAACAATTCGATTACGAATACCTATTGTAGTAAGATTAGTATTTGAAAGATTATTTAAAACTCCCTGTTCAATATATAAACCAGTTGTTTGAACGGTACCACTGATTCCAGAATTGGTCAGACTGTTAGTTATTTTTGTGTTCGTTTTACTGTAAGGTGTGCCACCACTAAAAGCACCACCAGTTTGATAAGTGAACTCATTCATTACCTGAGCAGTAGCTGATGGACTTGGATCTAAATTTAGTGTTTTTAACAGCCTACCAGTACCTAAAAGACCTCCGCCAGAATGAACAATATACATTCCAAAACCACTTGTAGTATCACTAGTTGATATTTTTAAAGCAGATGATGTAGTAGTAGTCCATGATTGTATATAAGCTGTATCTTCTGTTATATTAGACCCATATACTGCAAGGGCATGTTTATCTGTATCAAGATTTGTTATTGTAGCCGCAGCGGTACCTCCATCTGACGGATTTTCTATGAATAGTTTTCCCCAGGATTTTGCTGCGGTTCCTAAACCTCCTTCCTGATCGGCTCTAGGTACTACGTTTGGTGTTGCCATATTATTTCTTTTTTATATATTATTTATATTTAACCTTCACTATTAAAAGGGTTAGGGAATACTGTAGCGTCTATCGGTTGAACATCTCCACTAGCGTCTACATTCCAATACCCTTCATCATATGTTAATTCTAATTCTGCACTAGGATCGGTAGGTGTGTAATCATACATTCCATTTACTAATCCTGTAGCTGTATCTAAGTCCCAAGTATCATTAAAATCATACAAGGTTGGTATAGGTGTTACTGCGTCATATGTGGATCCAGATCCAGTTGAAGTAGTCGCTTCCCACATGTAGTCTTCTATAACTACTGCCGCTGCACCACCTCCTCCAGCACCTATCAGATCACCAACTACTAACGAACATCCTAATCCTAACGCCATATTCTAATGTTTAGGTCCTAAATAACATATTACTCCCCCGTCAGTATCTGCATCTTTTAACTGAAACTGTTTCCATCTTCCGTATATAGTGAGACCCTTAGGGAATATATTATTATTAGCTATTTGTATACCTCCAGATCCTTCTTCATCTGTTGCTGTTGTATGAGAGGCGTTTTGCGTGCTCATAAATTTCTTTTTATTAGTACCTGCATTTTCAGCTACCAATCCTCCATCTGCTTTTAATACCGCATCAGCCATAAATGTTATGGCACATATAATGTAACCGTCTGGTGGAATTACTGGATTTGTCGCTGAGTCAGTAAATATTGATCCATATTGTCCTAAAGAAGCTTCTTGTGCTTTTGTTCCTGATAATGCCATTTTATTTTCTTTTAAATTGTTCCGTACAAATATAGTAATTAATTCCAAATATAAGAAATATTTAGTATATTTGCTTTAGTTTAATTAAATTTACCACATTGGATAGGGATAATTATCTTAAATACTATAGAAACGTTCTATTTAGTTTTAGAGATAAGTACGATCTTAAAGTGTCAGACATAGAGTTTTTATTCTTTGTTTACGATAGAGATTACTTTACAGGTTATACTATAGCTAAAGAGTATAGATGTTCAAATAGCTTTATAACAAGAAACCTTCCAAAAATAATGAATAAAGGGTATGTAACTATATATCTTGAGAAAGCACACAATAGAGCTAGGAGATATATGATATCCCAAAAGGGAAAAATATTAGTTACTAAATTTTACAAAAAACTAAAGGAGTACGGTTATGGCTTACAATAAAAAAAAGAAAAGGTATAAATTAAATAAAGGTAAAAAAGTAAGAAAAGCACAAGATGGATTGACTGATGTGGCGGATGCTATTACTGATGTTTTTCCAGATCTCGCAGGTAATTTTGGTGGTGGAGAGGGTCTTCCACTGGGGGATATTTGGGAAGGTGTTGTTGATACTGTTACAAACTTAAACTTAGGAAATATTAACCTACCTTCAATAGGGGGTAATGGAGGATCTTCTAAAAGATCTAATGTGGCAAGTGGTGGTGAGGGAGTTCCATCTGATAAAACCGACAAGCCTTCTTTTTTTGATCGTAGTTACGCCAACCTATCAGGAGATGAGCTTAGAGACGCTTACGGTCAACACTATGATTTTGGGAGACACTATAATCAAATTGATCACGATGCTAACCCTTCAGCAAATAGATTTAAGTCTGGAAGACATTCTAATTGGTCTTCATTATTTCATACTCCAGAAAATGTAAATTTTGACTATACAGACGAACAAGGGAGAAAAGTTGGACCATCTACAAATGCACACCCCGCTAACCTTTCCGCTATATTAATGGATATAGGTAAAAAAGATCCTGAAGCTATAAAGTGGTTACTTGAAAACTCACACCAATATGCACCTAGAAAAAACGCTGTTACTAACCTAAATAAAAAGCATGGTTTTGAAAAGGGTGCGTTAGGGACTAAAGATAGAAGATACCTTAGAGATATAGATGAAGATAAATTAAAAAGCCAGTATGAAAAACTTGCTCTTTCAAAATCAGGTAAGAAATATAAAAACTTCAAAGATCACGCTTATGATGTAGATATGATGAATCAGATACTTGGACCGTATCTACCAAAAGGAATGGTAATAGATAGTCAGATGGCTGATTTGTTGCATGACGCTTCAAATAATAAAATGTTTACTGATGCCATGGCTTCTATGAATCCTGAGTTTTTTGATCCAGGAGTTAAAGGTGTTGATGAAAAAGGAAACTATGGTGCTTATACAGTTAGAAAAAATGTGGGTACAGACGGAATGGATCAGTTTATTAACGCTCCTCTGAATTACCAATATAACATGGAAGCATCTGGTTTAGATCCAAATCGAAAGCCTAGCCAACAGTGGCTACACATGCAACACTTATCTAATCAAGGTGCTAAAGATGGTATGGGTGGACATGGCAGGAATGAGATTATACAAATGTTAATGCAGGATGAGGAGTTTTTAGCAAAAAACAATTTAAACAGAGCTGATCTGAGCGGGTCTGATCTTGGCTATGCACAAACATCTGGAGACTTATATAGGTTTGGTGTTGAGTGGGATGATAAGAATAAAAAATGGTATTCCGATGGGACAAAAGACTGGTTAACTCCAGAGCAGGCTGAAAAATGGACTAGTGCTATTGCTAGTAAATATTTAAATGAATCTGGATGGAAGCAATTTGAAGACACACCGACAGAAGGGATGACTCCTATTAATATAGGTAATGTTCCTTCTAACAAGATTGATGGAAAAATAAGTCAACCTACTGGTCCTTTATCTTTTGTGGATAGCAGTTCAGGTGGTGTAGAGGAAGTAATAAATAATATAGATAGCGAAGGAGATGGTAGCTCAGACAGTGATGCAGACAGTGGTGGGGCTAACGCAGTATCAGGGGGAGGAAATAGAGCAAAGAGATCTATGAAAGCGATTATAGACTCTGTAGCAAGTGGTACACATATAACAACTGGAGAGGACTATAATCAGTCTGATTTAAAAAGAGATGCCGCTATTATAAAGAAAGAATTTGGTAATGATGCTTATAATGAATTATTAAATCAAGTCTCAAACATAGACCCTATAGAGCCAAGTTCTAGTTCCAGTGTTGTTTCATCTGATGATTCTAGAGGTAAACAAGGTCCTAGACCAGTTAGCTTTACTAATAATTCTGATTCTTTTGATTTTGGGCAAGAATTTGGTCCTAATACAGAGGAAGAGCAAATGTCTATTTACGAGCAAGTTCAAAGACTAAGAAATCCTGATGAATTTGATGATGAAGAAGAAGATGAGAGCGAAGATTCAATACAAGCGGTAAGCGAAGGGTCGGATAACAACTCTAGTTCTTCTACAACTCCTTCAACGAAACAGATTGGTAAAAACCTATACTACGGAAGTGGTTTCGCTGGAGATAGCGGTATGTCACAACAACAGCAGGAGGAAATGATGAATATG
>Ga0098060_1001188_pt1 | contig 10748 bp, 16 predicted proteins | sample 21_taG_FD_77063 | JGI IMG/M metagenome (GOLD analysis project Ga0098060, IMG submission 77063) | Marine viral communities from the Subarctic Pacific Ocean - 21_ETSP_OMZ_AT15319 metaG | ecosystem: Environmental > Aquatic > Marine > Oceanic | place: Pacific Ocean | collected 2015-01-19 | reverse complement strand
ATGGAATTAAATATAGTTTAACTATATGGTCAAAAAGGTTTCCTGCTGATACAATTTAAACCAATGGTTAATTTTAGGAGAAAAAAATATGGCAGAAGCTAACGAACCAATTTTGACAATAAACGAAGATGGTGTAGATCATAAGTATAATGTTGCCGAAATGAGTGATGAGATTAAAGTTATGTATAACAAGTTATCTGGACTACAAGCTCAACATCTAAAAATCGCAGAAGCATCTGAACAGAATTTAGTTTTGCAACAATATTACATTGATAAACTTAAGCCACTTCTTCCAAAAAAAGAAGAAGCCAATGACAGCGACAAGTCCGAAAGCAAAAAAGGCTGAGATAAGTGCATTAGAGTTGCATGAGCAAATATGTGCAATTCGCTATGAAAACCTAGAGAAAAGACTAGAGTCAGGTTCAGCTAGATTTATTCGCATGGAAGCGATGATATTGGGGCTATATGCAGTTATTGTTGGAACTTATTTTATGCAGGGGTAATCATGGCAGGACTAAAAGTAATCACAGAACCATCTCAAGAACCAGTAACGCTACAAGAAGTTAAAGAGTATCTTAGGGTTGATGATGCCACTGATGAACGAGTCATAAGACCTTACATTGAAAGTGCAAGAAGATTCTGTGAGGAACATACAGGTAGAGCATTAATGACACAAACATTAACGCTTTTTTTAGATGCTTTTGAGGACATAGAAAACCCCCTATGGGAAGGAACAAGAACTGGACCTTACCTTAACTACTATAAAAACTATATCGTTTTACCAAGATCACCTGTAGCATCTGTAACCCATGTTAAAACATATGATGATGCAGATACGGCAACAACCTTTGCAGCTTCAAAGTATTACTTAGACAACGTAAGAGAGCCGTCAAGGATAGTTTTAAGAACTGGTGAGACATTTCCCACTGCATTGCGTGTAGCAAATGCTATAGAAGTTCAATATGTTACAGGTTACACAACACAATATAATATTCCTGAGCCCATGCGATTAGGCATTCTCCAACACATTGCCTATCTCTACGAACACAGAGGTGATATGTATGATGCATCGTTGCCCTACCCCCCAATGCTACGATCACTGTATGCACCTTATGTTATACACAGAGGCATGGGTTCTTCTGCATTAATGAGCATAGGTTAGTATGGCTAACAGTATCGGCAAGATGCGATATAAGGTAAAGGTTGAACGAGCAACCAATACTAGAGATGCAGGTGGTGGTTTATCACAAGTCTTTAATACTGTAGCTCATGTCTACGCAAACATAGTACCAAAAACTGCAAATAGCACATATAGACAAGGTATGTTGCAAGAAAAAGTTACGCATGAAATCACTATAAGGTATATGAATAATATAGATACCAACAGCAAGATAAGTTATGGAACAAGGTCATTTGCAGTAAATGGCATTATCAATGTAGATGAAAGAGACAGATTCCTAAAATTATTATGTGAAGAGGGAATTGCCATATGAATTTTAAGAATTACAACCAATTTAGAAGAAAACTTAAAAAAAGGTTGATTGTCAATCCAAGACATAATGCAACTGAAGCTGTAGATAGAGGAACAAACCTTGTAAAAAATACTGCTGTAGAAAGCATAATGCAAGGTGGTACAGGAACAACTTATGAAAAGTATAACCCAAGAAGAACTCACACAGCATCATCACCCAACAAACCACCTGCTAATGATCAAGGCTTCTTGGTTAGTCAAATAAGTACCAGTGTAAAAGCACAAGGTGATGGTAGTGTCATAGGTCAAATAATTTCTGCGGCACCTTATTCAAAAGCTTTAGAATTTGGCACGGTTACTATGATTGCAAGACCATTTATGCGACCTGCATTAAATAGAAATGTAAGGAAAATCAGACAGATATTTAAAAGAGAAGGAATTATAACAAAATGAGCATAGGTCAATTTGCTTTACAGTCTAGTATTTATACAGCACTTAATGTATCTGCAATTACTTCTACGCTTTCCTGTGGTGTCTATGATGAAGTTGTAGAGGGTAATTCTTATCCTTTCATTACATTTGGCGAAGAATCAGCCGCAGACTACAGTACAAAGAACCTTGTCGGAGCAGAAAGCACTATAAATATACATATATGGTCAAGATATAAGGGTGCAAAAGAAACTAAGGAAATCATGGACAAGATACATGATTTATTGCATGATGTAAGTCTAACTGTTACTGGTATCAATCTTATAAATTTAAGGTTTGAGTTCAGCGACATAATGAGGGACCCTGATGGGATTACTCGGCACGGTGTCATGAGATTTCGTGCAATTACATTAGGCACTTGATTAACTACCAATTGTCTTAGTAATAAGGTGGCAGATGCCGTTTTTTTAATTAGAGGATTAAATACCCTCTGTATTTAGGAGAAAAATATGGCAGCACAAAAAGGTAGTGCAATGCTAATGAAAGTCGGTAATGCAGGTTCACCTGAGACTTTCACAACAATAGCAGGGCTTAGATCAACAAGCTTAACAGTAAACAACGAATCAGTAGATGTAACTAATAAGGATTCTTCAGGTAAGAGGACTTTATTAGCGGCGGCAGGGGTTCAATCAATCAGTGTTTCAGGTAGTGGTGTATTCACAGACGGTGCATCAGAATCAACTGTCAAAACAAACGCTTTAGCAGATAGTCAAAATAATTATCAGTTTTTAGTTCCTGACTTTGGTACTTTCACAGGTGCTTTCCAAGTAACCAGTTTAGAGTATGCAGGTGAGTTCAACGGAGAAGTTACTTACAGTATGTCCTTTGAATCAGCAGGTGCTATAACATTCGCAACAGTCTAAGACTATGGCTTGGGAACAAGTTGAAATAAAAGCCAACAAAGGCTCTGTCATGGGCATGATGCAAGGAGATCAGTTAGATATTCCTAATATGCCTATTGGCAAGACTGTGAATGTAAATGGCAAAGATATTCAAGTTAAATCATCAATGTTAGATGAAAGAGACAATGTTTTAAAAATAACACTTGCAATGGCAAGTACAAAAAAGGAGAAGTCAGATGACAAACCCACTAAAGGGACAGATTAACTTAGATTTAGGCGATAAATCTTATAAAGCAAGGCTAACAGTAGACGCTATCATTCAGATAGAAGATGCAACTGGGTGCGGAATTATCAAATTAGCACAAAACATGTCTGAAGCTGACATAAAAATGAAAGATTTAATATCTGTCTTGACACCTGCATTGCGTGGTGGTGGCAACGATCTACAAGAAAACGATGTGAAAAAAATTGTAGGTGAAGTTGGCATTGTAGATAGTGCAAAAGCAGTAGCACAATTATTAACAAGTACATTAACTTCTAATTCAAGCGAAGCAGGAGAAGAAAACCAAAAAAAGGAGTAAAGGTTGATGACCACTTGCCAATTGAAAGATATATGCAGATATGTGTTGGTATGGTGGGTATGCAACCTACCGAGTTTTGGAACTGCTCAGTTATTGAAGTACATAATGCCATATTGGGATTTCAAGAATTTAACTGTCCCCCAACTGAAGAACCTATGACTTCTGACGGACTTAAAGAACTAATGGAACTATACCCTGACTAATGGCTGACGTAGTAGATACACTAATTGTTGAACTCAAAGCAGAGACAAAACAACTGCGCACAGGTTTAAGTAATGTTGAAAAGCAATTAGGCAGAACTAATAAAGCTGTAGGAAGTACTTTAGTTGGTTTCAGGGGATTGGGTAAAGTATTTGCTGTATTAGGTATTGGTAAAATGGTTCAATCTACTGTTAGTACAGCAAGAACCTTTGAAGATTTAGAAGCTACCTTACGAGCAGTTACGGGTTCTGCGGCAAACGCATCAAAAGCATTTGATGTTGTAACTGAATTTACAAAAACCACACCTTTCCAGTTAGCAAATGTAACAGAATCATTTATTAAATTTTACCAAGCAGGTATAACGCCTACTGGTGAAACTTTAACTGCTTTTGGTAACTTAGCGGCAGGTATGGGTAAAGACATAACCCAATTAGCACAAGCAACATTTAACGCTACGACAGGCGAAATGGAAATGCTTAAACAGTTTGGTATTGTTGCAAGATTAGAAGGCGATAAAGTAAGAATGACCTTTGAAGGTCAAACTACAGTCATTGATAGAACTGGTAAAGCTATAGGTGATTTTATTGAAAATCTAGGAGCAACAAGGTTTCCTACAGCATTAGATGAAAGATTAAACACCTTATCAGGTTCATTCTCAAACTTAGGTGATAAAGCAAGTCTATTTATGAATGATATAGGTGAAGCAGGCTTAACGAAAGAACTTAGACAACTATCAGATCTGTTTCAGGATTTGATAGGTAGTGCAGGTGAAGGGGGATTAGCAGATGCTTTAGGTTTTGTTCTTGGTGGCGCAGTCGCAATTTTAAGAGTTGCAGTGGAGAAATTAGACCAAGCTTTTAAATTTGTTAAAGATAAAATAGATGCTGTAAATTTAGCATTGATGAACCTTGACAAGACAATACTTGAAACGGTTTTATCTTTCCAAAAAGGTTTTAATGAGAGTTTGTTTGGTAACTTATTTCAAGTTGACGAGCAAGCAACTATAGACGAATTAAACGCTATCAAAGAAAGAATATTAAAAGCAACTGGTGGAGACATCATTCCACCTACAGGTGGTGGTGAGGGTGGTGGAGATGGAGAAGATGAAGGTTCAATAGTTCCACCGTCTGCAGAAGATGGTGCAGAAAAAGTTGATCGTCTAGCAGAATCCTTTAAAGAGTTGCAACCAATAATAGCTGAAGCTACCAATCAATTTTCAACTGACTTTGTAGACTCTTTAATGGAAGGTGGCAAGGCTATAGATTCTTTTAAAAACCTATTTAAAGATATGGCAAAACAAATAATTGCATCAGCAATGCAAATGATGGTTATAAAACCAATAATGGATGCTATATTTGGTGCTATAGGATTGCCTGTTATGAGTGGCGGTGGTAAAGCAGGTGGCGGTACAGTACAAGCAAATGTTCCTGTAGTAGTTGGAGAAAGAGGTCCTGAAGTATTTGTACCCAATACAGGGGGAACAGTAATGAACAATATGAATAGTAAAAACGCTATGGGCGGGCAACCAATTGTTGTAAATCAATCTGTAAATTTTGCTACAGGTGTAGTTGGTACTGTAAGGGCAGAAGTAACAAAAATGATGCCACAAATAGCAGATGTTACTAAAGGTGCTGTAGCCGAAGCCGCGATGCGTGGCGGTAATTATAGAAAGGCTTTACAAGGTGGCTAAATTAATATCAATGCCGACAAGTCCTAACTTTGTTAGTAGCAATTGGACACTTGTAAGGACAGTAGGAACAACAACAAGTCCATTTACAGGCAAAACAAAGACACAAGAATTTGATGGTGTTTATTGGACTGCAGAAGTTACTTTACCGCGTATGCGAAGATCACAAGCTGTTGAATGGCAATCTTTTCTTTTAGAACTTAACGGCAATGTAAATCATTTTAAATTTGCTGACCCTGACGCACTTACAAACACAGGGACATATAGCACAGCATTTCTTACATCTAATCATAGGACAAGCACAAACTCAGTAACGCTTTCTTTTAGTGGCTCAACCATAACAGCAGGTGCTTCTACCTTTGGAAGTGCAAAGGTCGGAGATTTTATAGTAGTAACAGGTGCAACTAATGAAGAAAACAATGGTACACATAAAATAACAACAGTAACAAGTGCAACAGTCGTAGTTACAACAAGCACATTGACTACAGAATCTAATACTGCAAGCTGTAAAGTAAGAACCAATGTCAAGGGTGCTACTGGATTATCACTTCTAGCTTCCACAAACGGTGCTAGTGGAACGATTAAGAAGGGAGACTACTTACAGATACAATCTGAAGCAAACACTACAGGAACGCCCTCACAAATAGTCATGGTTACAGAAGATGCAACAGCTACGGCAGATGGTGCTAAAGATTTTTATGGAGTTGCAATACAACCTAAGCTTAGATCAGACTTAGCAAACGGTAATTATGTTGTTTTCACAAACCCAAAAGGGAAATTTAGACTCATGTCAAATGAGGTAAGTTGGTCAGCAGACCGAATTTCAAATTATGGCATTAGTTTTTCATGTACTGAGGTAATTTAACATGGCAACTAGACAGGGATTAGATACATCTATCGTCAATCGTCTAGGTGCAGACGAACAAGCCTTATTTTTTGCAGTAAAAGCTGAGTTTGATACTGACGATATTCTTGTTTGGTCAGGGACAGACGACCTCATTATCAATTCAGAAACATACACTGGTGCAGGCACACTTCTCAACATAAGTAACTCTGAAGATAATTTAGAATTAAAATCAAATGGTCTAGTTATTGGTTTATCAGGAATGGACACCACAGTTGTTAATTATGCACTTACTGAAAATTATCAAAACAGACCGATCACAGTTTTTCTTGGATATGTTATGGGTGGTACAAATGAGGTAGCAGGAACGCTTACACTTTTCAAAGGCAGAATGACAAGTCTAGTTATTAATGACACTCCTCAAGGTTCTACAGTTACGATAGATGCAGAAAACAGACTGGTAGATTTAGACAGACCGTCTAATTTTAGATACACAAAAGAATCTCAAAATTATTTACATTCAGGCGATACTGGTTTTAACAGGGTAGCATCTATGCAAGATAAACAAATTAATTGGGGCAAAACCTCCGACTCTGTAACTACATCAGAAGATTCAGATAGCGGTGAAATAAATATATCAGGCGGTGGTAGATGAAGAAACTACCCAATTGGCAAACCATGTTTGATTCTTTTATTGAAAATAATGACTTCCCTTTTGAATGGGGAAAAAATGACTGTTGTAAGTTTAGCAACGCAATCATAAAACAAATTACAGGCGAGGATTTAATACCTAAAGAATTAAAATGGCATGATGAAGAAAGTGCAATGAAAGCTATAGCATCGTATGGTGGTGATTTAGAAACAAGCATAGAAAAAGCCTGCGAAGCAAAAGGTGTTGGGGAAATAGATAAAGCCTTTATGACCTGTGGCGATCTAGTTGTTTACAAACAAAATGATTCCCACCTTGTAGGTATGTGCAATGGCTTTGGAATTCTAACTCCTGCAGATAACGGAATTAATGTCTTAGAAAATTCTTTAGCATTAAGAGTATGGAGATTTGATTAATGGCTAAGCCATTAAAATCAGCCCTTACTGCAGCATTTATTGTTTTTGCTGTGGTTGCTACAGGTGGATTACTTGCACCTGCAACATTTGCAGGTATGTCAGCTATAAGCATGGCGGCAGTAACCTTTGGTACAACTCTTTTATCAAGCGTGATTGGTGGAATGACATCAAAAGGTATGAATGCCACAAACTCAAATTTTGGTACTAAATTCGCTAATCGTGCCCCACTTGCTCCAAGACAAATTATTTATGGTAAATGTCGTGTTGGTGGAACTATAGTTCATATTGAAACAACTGGAACTGATAATAACATTCTACACATGGTGATTGCTGTTGCAGGTCATGAAATAGAAGATATTACGCAAGTCAGACTCAATGATATTAATACTACAACAACGACTTCAACAATATCAGGCTCTACTGTTCACACAGTAACAAATTCCGAATTCACTAATACTGAAAATGATAATGCCTTTGGTAGTGGCAGATTAGTTCGTTATTCATTTGAAAAAGGCGATCAAACTGCAGTCAACGGATTTATGGACGGTGAAGCTATATCTATGGGAACTAATGACAAGTTTTTAGGTGTTGCTTATTGCTATATACAGATGGCTTTTGATGCAGAAAATTTTGGTGGTGGAGTTCCACAGGTTTCGTTTTTGGTAAAAGGTAAAAATATATATGACCCACGAACTGGTGCAAATGCAACTACAGACTTGCAAAGATCAAATCCTGCGCTAATTATTAGAGATTACTTAACAGATACAACATATGGTCTTAAGGCTAAATCATCAGAAATAAATGACACAACAAATGCTGGTGGTTTTGCTTCTGCGGCTAACACTTGTGATCAACAAGTTACTTTAGCTGACGGTTCATCTACAGAAAGAAGATACACCGCAAATGGTTTTACCAACTTTAGTGCAAATGGTAATGGAATTCTTGAAGGGTTTTTAAGTTCTATGGCAGGCAAAATGTCGTATGTGAATGGACAGTTCACAGTCTTTGCAGGAGCAACACAAACACCAAGCCTTACAATAACTGACGATGAATTATTGCAACCAATTGCAGTATCAACAAATGCAACAGCAGGTGATCTATACAATTCCGTAAAACCAATATATGTTGATGCAAGTCTTAACTTCACATCAACTGATGCTGAAGTTTATCAAGACACGACATTTCTCAACAATGACACACCTAGTGGCGAATCTACAGCAAATTATGTGAAACAAATGGAAACACAATTGCCATTTACAGTAACAGATACAATGGCACAAAGATTGGGAAGGATTGCTCTTAGAAGTCAAAGACAAACAGTATCGCTACAAGTTTTAGTAAGTTTACAATTTATGCGATTGCAACCTAATGACTGGGTGTATCTTACAAACGATAGATTGAATTATAGTCAAAAAACTTTTGAGGTCTTGTCAACCAACATGGAAGTTATACAGGATGGTGATGTACCAACAATTGCTACAAGGCTTGAGTTAAAAGAGATAGAAGCATCTGTATTTAATTTTGCAAGCAATGACTACACAACAGGTCAAGCAGAGGGTGGAGATGTATCAACAGGTACTTATGCTGTTAGCCCACCATCTAACCTTTCTCTTTCTCAACAAAACAATATAGACGGCACAACAAGCAAGGTTGAGATTCTTGCTAACTGGACAAACAACACAAGTGAAAAGGTAACACTTACAGAGATTGCTTATAAATTAAGCACAGACAGTAACTACACATCTGACTTTACGGTGGGCAAAAGAGTTACAAGGGCCGCAATACCAAATGTTGTGGTCGGCAAAACCTACAATGTAAAGATAAGACATATAGACCTTAATGGAGTAACGAGTACTTACACCAATGCAGTTAATATTACTATAGCTGTAGCATCATCTGCACCATCAACACCTGCAAGTTTAGCTGTAACGACAGGCAGGCTGAACATGTTGCTTTCTTGGACTAATCCTAACTCAACAGATTTCAGAGCAGTCAAGGTATATAGAAAAACAGCAAACAGCACACCAACAGACGATACAGATTTAGTAGACACAATAGGTGGTGAACCTAATAAAATATCTACAACATTATTTGGAGATCAGGACGGCTTAACTGCAGGCACTACTTATTACTTTTGGGTAAGAGCAGTTAATCACTCAGATCAACATTCAGCATTTAGTAGTTCAGTAGCAGGCAACTTTATCAAAGCCGTTCCTGATGGAACTATAGATACATTACAGCTTGCAGCAGATGCAGTAACTAATGCCAAGATTGCAGTAGATGCTATACAGGGTGATGTAATTGCTGCAGGTGCAATTGTAGAATCAAAACTAGGTGTAGATGCTGTAACAAATGCCAAGATAGCAGATAACGCTATAAATGGACCTAAGATAAATGCAGGTGTTATTGTTGCAGAAAAAATAGCTTCAAGTGCTGTTACTGCAGTTAAAATTGCTTCTGATGCAATAACCACAGATAAAATTGCAGCAAATGCTATAACTGCCGCCAAGATTACTGCAAACACAATTACTGCTAGTCAGATTGCTTCTAATACTATTACAGCCACACAAATAGCTTCAGATACTATAACAACACAAGAGCTTGCAGCCGATTCTGTAACAGCTTCTAAAATTTCTGTATCAACACTTGCAGCCATTACTGGAAACTTAGGAACACTCACAGCAGGAACTATTGATGCTAGTGAAGTTACAGTAAGCAATCTAAATGCATCAAATATATCTACAGGAAGCCTATCAGCACAAAGGCTTACTTTAAATGGCACAACGCTAACAGCAGACGGAACAGGTTTAAAGATTTCATCAAACGGTATTACCTTAGCCGAGATAGGAACAAGGGCTGTTGGTGCTATGGGTGTAAATGGTCAACAAAGTTCGTCTCAGTTCGGTACAAGTAACAATTATCAAGATTTGATTTCATTGACATTTACCACCGCAGATGCAGGAGACTATTTGTTAGTTGCTAACTGTATGGTCGGTGGTTTTTTTACCAGTTCAATAATCTTAAATACTGAATTACAGTTAGGAGGGTCAATGATTTCAGAATACACATCAGGTCAGGGTGCATCGGCAGCACTTCAACCTATTATGCATGCAGGTAAAGAAACACTCGCAGCTAACACATCTTATACATTAGTTTTTAAAGGAAGAATTACACAGGGAGCATCAGGCTCAGGTGGGGTTGCAGGTTTCAATCTAAGAATATCTGCAGTAAAATTAGCTAAACAATAATTATGGGTACTGAATACTATCACGGAACGCCTGAACAACCTGCAACAACCACGCAAAGGCTTAGGAATACAAGAAATGCTTTATTAGCTGACTGTGATTGGTGTGTTGCAATAGATAGCCCATTGTCAGACAGCAAGAAAGCCGAATGGACAACCTACAGGCAAGCACTCAGAGATTTACCAAAGAGCTACACAGATAGTGATAACTATGCTGATGTAGTATTTCCAACAGAACCATCATAGGAGAATAATTATGCAACATGACGGAAGATTTCAAGGCGACATGGATAGAAACGAAGTAGAAATGGACCTTAATAAGTT
>Ga0098060_1001187_pt1 | contig 10749 bp, 3 predicted proteins | sample 21_taG_FD_77063 | JGI IMG/M metagenome (GOLD analysis project Ga0098060, IMG submission 77063) | Marine viral communities from the Subarctic Pacific Ocean - 21_ETSP_OMZ_AT15319 metaG | ecosystem: Environmental > Aquatic > Marine > Oceanic | place: Pacific Ocean | collected 2015-01-19 | reverse complement strand
ACTTATAACACTACCTCCTCCTGACATACCTCCCCCTACTATAGCACCAACTAACATTGACTCTAAACCCTCTTGAGTTCCTACAGTTTCTGATAAACCTTTATATAAAGACTCAATTAAACTTGCTGCTCCCCCATTAAAATATTTATCTGTATGGTAATCTGAAGATAGTATGCCAGATGCAAATTGCCACCCTTCTTGAAATGATTCAGTTGCAGCGCCTTTTGCTGTAGGTTTTAATCTAGATAAAGTATTTCTAAATTTTCCATATATTCCTTTTCTGTCACCTACTGAATTAGCTACTTTCTTTAATGTATTTTCAAATGATATATCTTTATTTTTAATTCTAGAATTAGGCTTAAATCCAGCAACTTGCTTACCAAACATTATTAAATTACTCCCCATTAATACTGGTAACTGATACATAAAGTTTCTATTTCCAGCTGCATATGAAGCATCTTCTATACCTTTTAAATCTTCTGCGCTAAATTGAGATGCGTTATCAAATCCTTTATTTTCCATCTCTAATTCTAATAAAGAATCGTATGTGTTTTTTTGAGTTTCCCTTGCTTCTACAGATGCTTCAGCTAAAGACATATAAAGTCCCATCTCACTCATATTAGCAAAATTAACAAACCCTTGTTTTGTAACAGCACTTCCTTTACCTACAGCGCTAGCAACTTTAGTTCCAGTTGATAAAGCTTTAGCAGTATTATACATTTGCATAGCTTTTGCTCCTCTACCAATTACTCCCACACCTCCTGTTAAAGCTATTGTAGCTATAGAACCTAAACTATAACCAAAGCCATTTGCTACTGTATCAGCCCAAAAATTAGCTGTACCAAGCTTTTGTCCTATAGACATGTCTTGTTCAGCTTGAGTTCTATAATTAGGAAAAGATTCCCTCATAGCCTCATTCATTTTATCTACATTTTTACCAATAAAATTATCGTAATAAGCTCCTCCTTGAGCTATTTCTCCTATACCTGCTAATATCCCTAGTGTATTTTCTGCTACAGCTCCCAATGTGGTAACACCAGCTTTAGCTAAGCCATTACCCCATTTATCTACTGTACTTTGATTTTTAGCTCTCTCTTCGTCCCAATTAAAAAATCGTGTTGTAGGTACATTATATTTATTATACTTGCTTATAGGATCTGTGTAAACATTTGTAAAATTCATAGAATCATACGGATGATAATCAGCTACATCTATACCAGCATATTTTTCGTAACCTAATTCTATAGGGGCTCCTCCCGCTTTAACACGTCCAGGAGCTTCTTGTAAATTAGTTTGTGGGTCTATACTAATTTTTACCATAAATTATATATCTTGATTATTATTTTTTAAAGACCCTTCTATTACTTTTAACCCGTCTTCTATTCCGTGATCTATCCCATTAATAATTACTTTTTCTCTAGAGTAATCAAATACTACAGTTCCTTCAAACACCTCTGGAGTCCATTGACCTGTTATATTAGAGTGTATACCAGATCTATATAAAGTTCTAAGTCTATATGACGCAGAATTAACATATGCATCTACAGATGGTATACTTAATTGTGCAACATCTGCAAAATAAGTTTTAATTTCTCCATCTTCATTTTTAAATGGAATAGCTATTAGCCCCTTACCATCAGGTCTAGATATATGCACTAAACCTAATTGTTCTTTTACAATTGTTGGGGGTTTTCTTTTTCCTAATTGCATACTCCAAAAATCATCATTTTCTACTAATTCATCATAAGTAGTTGGATCTCCATTTTCATTTATTAGTTGAAAGTCTTTTGTATTAGGAACTCCTTCACTAAAAAAGTCTTGAACTGCTTTTCTTGTTTTTCCAGATGTATCATTAAAACTAGTCATTACTACTGCATCTGTTTTAATTTCTTCGTCTTTTAAAAATTTATTTATTTTATCTTGACCGTCATTTACTAAAGACATTTGACTGTTAATCATATTGCTTATTCCTTGACTTGTTTCTTGAGTAAAATCATTTTGAATTTCAGACCTAAGTTCTGGTATTTCTAATACAGCTGGATCTACTTGAGACATGTCTGCAGAATTCATATTTTGAGTTGCGATAATTTTTACAACTTGATTTTTAAGCTGCCTATCATCGTTTAACTGTTTAATCATTTCTCCTGGCCCTAATCCAGATTTTCCTAATTGCTCAAATGCAGACTGAATAGAGTTCATATTTAAAGTAAACTGTTGATCTTCTAAGTAATTAATACCGTCATAAGAAGCATCTAGATTTGAAGCATTATTTGCTATCATATTACCATAATCTTCAGAAGACATTTTATGCTCACTTATAAAAGCTTCTTCTAATTTAAGATCAATTAACTCTGCACTTCTTTGGTTGTATTGTATCTCTTTAGCAATACGCCTTGCTTCTACATTACTAATTTTATATTGTTTAGCTATAGCATCATAGTGCTCTGCAGTTGTTGCTAACAATGAAGCCTCTACAAATGTTAACTCTTCATCTTTTCTTCCAAACTCATTACCTAGTATAAGCCCACCTTTATATTCTGGGCTATTAGGAGTTCTGTACTTGTCAATTGCAGCTATAGACTCTTCATATCTTTCTTTCTTAGAATTAACAGTGTTTCCTCCTAAAGGTTCTACTATCAATCCTTTTGCTCCTACATTATATTTTATAGTAGGTAAAAAGCCTTTACCAGAATTAGAAGATGTTAAACTAGATCCCTCTGTATAATCTCTAACCTGTCTGTAAGATTTAACTCCTGCATATTTAGTAATTGCATTTTGTAAATACCCTACTTGTTTAGAATTAGCAGACAAACCAGTTAACAATAAAGTTTCATCCATTCCAGCTTCTCTAGCTTCTTCTATATTCTCTTCAATTTGTAAAGCTCTATCTAACTTAGCTTGTTCCTCTTCTGTTCTTTTCTTTTTACCTTCTAGTTTATCTATTTGCGTATTTAAAGTACTTAAAATAGTATTAATTTCTTCTGTTGCTTTAGGTAAATTTGTATCAGGATTAATTTCTCCTTTAGTATAATTTTCTAAATGCGCTTTTTGATTAATTGAAGACTTAACATTAGGTTGATTTAATACAGCAGTTACTACACTTGCCACAAGTTCTGGTTCTAATTTTTTAACATATTCTCCCTGTTTTACATAGTATGCAGGAGATTGAGTTGTTTCATCAAACTGTTGAATAATTTGCATATTAGCATCTAGAGGTATTTCTACTCCTGTAGTATCTATTTCAGTCATTACCACATCTTTCATGTGATCAATTATTTCTTTTTCTATGTTTACATCATCTACATAACTAGGCCCAACAAATAATGACTCTTGATTTGCAGACCCATCAGGATTATATTCTATTCCTTTGTAATTATATTTAGCTTCATTTAATTTACCTTGATATGTTTCTGCATCTATCTTACCTTCTTGGTATCTTTTTGATAAAGCTGTTGCCCAAGCATCATATTTAGCCTTACTAACTTTTATAGGTTGATACTCATTAATAAAACTTCTAGCATCTTTTTGTATAGCAGAACCTAACATATGATAATTACCTGACTCTGATCTTTGTTTTAGCTGTGCATTATACTTTTCTACTAAAGCTGCTTTAGCTTCTTGATCTTCCTCCATAGAGTCCATTTCCAAAACAGATTGTGCTAATGCATCATCTGCTGCCATATTCTGTACATATCTATCTCTAAAAAGTTGAGTGTTTGCTACTAGCCCTGTGTCTCTATACATAGACTGAGCTTGAGGTAATTGGTATCTTGCCATATTATTTATCTATTATAATTTTGTAATCTTCTGAGTCCTCCAAATTTAGCATTAGCTTTTTTCCAACCGCCTTCGCCGTCAGGTATATATCCTGCATTTATTAACTGAGCATCTCTTTGAACATTTCCTGCTCCCGCTCCTATAGCTTGTGATCTAGACATATCTGCTTTATAATCTAATATATCTCCTAAACCAGTTTGTATACTGCTAGCTATACTAGATATTCCTGCATATTTTTGGAATTCTCTGTCGTCTTGAACTTTCTGTCTTCTAGCTGTGTTAGCTTCATCTATTTGATCTTGTCTAGCTGCTTCTGCTCTAGCCATCTGCGCATTAAAAGTAGAAGCTTGTTGTTGTCTCCTTAAGTTATCTAACTCCATAGACTGTCTTAGCTGCGATTCAGTATTTTGTACTCCTATATTAGCTCTAGTTTCTGCAGCTCTGATTTTATCTTTAGCTTGTTGACCCCTAATAAACGCCATCATTTTATTAACCATATTAGCCGGTCCTCCACCTGAACTTTCAATATACTTATTCATACCCCTAACTTCTCTTCCTACGTTAGCAATATCTTGATTATAACTATATCTTTCTAATCGTGGAAGCTTACCTTTTTCTGCTACAATAGGACTAGTAAAACCTGGTGTGTACTCAGTTTGCTCTGCATCTGGCTGTTTATGAAATAATGAATATAAGCCTGCCCCTAAACCTGCCCCCATACCTGCATAAGCTAGTCCTGGAATTTCTTGTGAATATAGATTTTTTTCAGACTCTATTTCATCTTTTCCTGTTACTCCATCTCCTAATACATCATTTTTTAAATTATAGTTTGATGGGCCTATATTTGGATTACGATCTATTGTAAGAGTGCTATCCGGTGCTTGAAACCTAGGTTCAGGAGGCATTACTTGATTAACTACTCCTGAATCCATATAATCTGGATTATCAGTCCACTGCCCACCTTTAAAAATAGCACGATCATCTTCAGTACTTATAGCTCCTTCTTTTGGTATATAAGTTCCATCTTCTTGTTTTTCTAAATCATTTACAGAAACTGTATATTCTTTAGCCGCCTTTAGCCTTTCTTTACTAGGATCGGATATGTTAACGTCGTCTTTTAAAAAACTACTTTGAAACAGTACAGGACTATCATTTTCTGTTATATCATAGTTGTATACTAAGCTTATATCCATTTGCTCAAACCCATTTTCTTGTAAAACTTTAGATTTTTCTTGAACAGTATTTGCATCAGGATTATTTGCTAATATCTTTTGAGCTCTGTTATACATTTCTTCTGCTCTTCCTTCAGCTGGAGATTCACCTCCTTCTTGATATTTCATAACTCCTCCAAGTTTAGCAACTTGATTAGGGTTCCTACCTGCAGCTTTCTCTTGCATTTTAGCTAGCATGTTAATTTCTTGTTGATCTCCACCGTTAGCTAGTATTTCTTTATGTGCATCTGCAAATGATCTACCACCTGTCTTTAAATAAGAAGAAAAGAAATAATCTCTCTTACCTCCTTTTTTTGCCATATTTACTTGGTCCATAGTTTCACCGTCTTCTACTTCTGTTTGGCTATCCATCATAATACCTCCTTCATCATGTGTTTGCCCATTAAATTGTACAGCATCACTACCTGGTATAGGTTGCATTTCTCCTCCTGGCAATTGTTGTCCACCCATTTGGTATTGTTGCATCTGATCGTACATTCCACCAGATTGGTATTTTTTTCTAAGTCTATCTATAAATTTTTCTCTAATCATAATTTTATATTTTTAAGCTGCTTGCCCATATCTAGGCATACCCATTCTCATTCCTCCTAGTTGAGCTACTACATTTTTCCCTAGATCATATCCTGAATATTGTTTTTGTTTTAATCTTGCTGCTTGTACATTAGATTGTTGTGCTAAAAATCTAGAAGTAAGATCTTTATTATACTTGCCTACTTTCTTATTTCTTGCTTCTTCTGCTTTAGCTTCTTGTTTTCTTGCTTTCTTTCTACCTGTAAGACCTTGATAAATACCAACTCCTGTTCCAATAATTGCTCCAACACCTGCTCCAAGCGCATTTCCTACACCCGGCACAACAGAGCCAAGCATAGCTCCGTATCCAGCATATTCTCCAGCTTTACTTAAAGTATCTCCAGTAGCTTCACCTGCAGTCCAAGTAGTAGCATCATCATCATCATATATTGATTTAATTCCTTTTCCTGCATAGTTAGCTGCTAATGCATATACATTTGCATTATTTAAAGCGCTTAATCCTGATCCTACAGCTGAGCCTGTTGACGCTGTGCTGCTAAGATTTGCTGCAGTTCCTCCAAATTGCGTTGCTGTTCCCCCAACACCTGTTGCTGTCTTTCCTAATTGAAATCCTTGTTGTAAAGTTTTACCTGTTTGCAAACCTTGTTTAGCTATATTAGAAACGTTTGCAGTGCTTTTAGCTAAATCAAATCCTGTTTTAACATTTTGAGCAGTTTTAATTCCAGACATAGTAGTTTTAGCTGTTTGAAATGCTTCAGCTGCCTTAGCGGCTTGGTTAGCTGCCCGTACATTTTTAAATTCTTTTATTGCATCTTTTATTCCAAGACTTCCTGCATCTTTATCTATAAGTCCTGCTTGCTTTCCTAATTCAAGACCACTTTTTATAGTAGAACTTGTAGCTTGATCCTTTGCTTTAATGTTATCAGCAGTAGTTTGCATATCTATTTCTGCTTGTTGGTCCATTTCTTCAACCTTTGTAGCCATCTCTGAACTTTGCCTCATAAGTTCTTTTTCTTCTTCTTTTTGAGCTTCAAGTTTTGCCTCTAAAATTGCAGGATTACTTTCTGCATATACTATGTTAGCAGTACTAGTTGGATCTCCCTGACCTGCAGAGCTTACAGTATTACTTCCGTACATTCCACCTGCTTGGTATCTGCTTTTATATCTGTTTTTTATTTTTTTCTTTTTTGTTTTCATAGTTTTATCTGTGCATTTTTCGTACAACTACATCAGTAGAGTACAAATTTAAGAAATTATTTGTTATGTTGTCATAAATTAAACGAATTCCTACCCATTTATCTATAAATTTTCTCTGTAGATTCCAATTTTTAGATAAATCTAAGTAAGTAGCATTTACTGTCTTGTGCATTCCGTTATATATAAACATGTTATCTGTAGAAGAAGTTGTTATAGTTCCTGTATTTGTTCCTCCAATAACATTAGTATTAGTAGACATATAATAAGAATCTGTATTTGTAGCTGCAGATGCCATATCTCTAAAATTATTTATTTTCCAATTATTACCTATACGTCTAGTATTAACAAGATACTCTAAACTGCTTATAGAAGCAGAAGTTAAAGCTGTTCCGTTAGAGTCTACTTGCGGAGTTCCATCTGCCTTTAACCAATCTTGTCCTATCCCTGATAATTGAAATGTATTATAAATAAAGAAACTTGTAAATCCATGCTCTAGCACACTAATTTTTTCTTGATTAAATGTTTCTAAAGTATAATTAAAAGCTCCTAATAACGAAGACTCTGCTTTAGTTTCATTATGAATAAATTCAAATTCAAAAGGATAGTGACTAACTGATGTTAACCAGTTTGCAGAACTATATCTACCTGCATTATTTTCTTGGTATAATATTCCATGGTTTGTCATACTATTATGTTTCCATATACCTGCATTACCATAAGTAGTACCTACATGATCCTCAATAAGAGTTCCAGCAACCCATGATGGTATTGGATATTTATCAGTTAATGAATAAAAATCTGTAGACGTATTAAAATACATATAAGGAACATAATCATGAAAACTCCCCCAAATATTTAGTTCTGGATAGTATGAGATAGTCCAGCCTTTATTAGTAAAGTAAGCTTTATTTTTAAAATCAATATCAGTCCAAGAAACACAAGACTGCCCAGCAGCAGCTAAGCATGGAAAATATATTCGAAACTTACAAGTCTTAGGATTAAATGAAATAGCACCCGCTTGAACAGGAGTTTGTTGGTTTAAAAGAATCCCATCTCGAAGTGCTTGTGTAGGTGCAACATCTCGTTTAGTAAGTATAATTCTTTTAAATTTAGGATCATATGTTGAAGTAAGACCTAATCCAAGTATAGGATTATCTGCTGTGCAAGAACTATTAAAACCATATGGTTCTAATTCTATCCCTACCTTTAAGTTAGCTTCAAACCAATCTTCCATTCCTAAGGCACTAATTTCTGAAAGTTTATCTTTCATTAAAAAAACTTTTCTTGAATCTTGATCAACAAAAAAGTATCCATACCTAGAAGTTAAGGCTGCCCACTGAGATTGTGTTCCACCATATCCTCCTTTAGTTTGGATTATCTCATCTGGATCTTGTTGGAAAATATCACCACTTCCTACAAATGCCTCACTACCATCTTTCATTTGCATTTGTTGTTTACCTTTTGAAGCAAATAAACTTTCTTGCATGTGGAAATATAATAAATTATTAAAACTAGAAAGTTTCCAAAGATCCCCTCTATTTTTAGGTAAGTCTTTAAACTCATTAGCTAAGAATACTCTATAATTATCTATTAAACTTGTAGTATCATTTTTAGTACTTCTGTGAGTTCGTGTTGGAAAATCAGACTGAAGCATATCCCTAATAGGTAAAGGAAATGCTGGTCTTATATCATTAACTTCAGAGTAGTTAGCATTATATTTTAAATTATCAACAAAATGAAAATCTTCTTGTCCTGCATTTCTAAGTAAGTCTCTTAATACTGAATTTGGAAAAAATAAACTTTTATTATCTTCAACACTTCTAAAGTTAATATTATCTGTACTTTCTACAATATGAAAGTATGTTGCTTTTTCTGGCTCTGAATCTTGACTTTCATTACTTGGTTTTAATGAGGGTGTTATACCATATCTACATATAAAAGTGTCTCCTCCATATATACCATCTGGATGAGTGTCTATCGTATTTCCTGTTCCAGTCATATCCCCATTTTCATTAAATACGTACTCATTTAAATCTCCTCCTAAAACTTCAAATCCTGTCCAAACTAATTCTTGACTATCAATAGACTTATAAACATCTGTTTTAAAAGCTTTTAAATTAGCCATAACATTTTGACTTCTGACGCCGTGAGAGGCAGTATTTCCTCCTGTAGTATTTGATATTCTCCACGCCCCAGTACTATCTAAAGTATTTAATAATCTTGCTTCGGCTCCATGAGGCTTATCCCACGCTCCCCAGTCAATAGCTTCTTGAGAGTTTCCACCATACACATCAGCAAAATATCCAATATAAGGACTATCAGGATAACTCTTAACTTTCCAAGCTCCAATTCCATGATTATCTTTTAATCTAAGAGCTATACAGCTTTCACCAAACTCGTTAAATAATTTACCTCCAAAGCCTAAATCTTTCCCTTGAAATATACTATCTCCTAATAAATATGTTTTAGATTTCTGACCTAGTAATCTAGGCTGAGTTCTTGAAGATGGTGTATTGTAAAAGGCTCCTGCAAAAAAAGCTGTTTTCATCTTTTGAGGATAACAATTTTGATCAGGATCCCACCCCCAAACTTCTTTTACTGTTAAAGGTGCGTCTGGATCAGTAGATCCTGTCGCATCTTTTCCTGAAGAAAGTAATGTAACCATTTTTTTATCTTGATCTAGTCCAGAACCATTCCAAGCTAAATTTTGTACATAGTATTCAATATTAATATGTGTTGCTCCCGCTAAACTATTTTTAGTTCTTAGCAAATAAAAATCATGAAAAGAAAACATATCCATAGCTCTATCACCATCAGATTCTTCAAGCTCATCTACAGAATTTGATTGGTTTCCATTCTCAACATCATGTGTTAATGCTGGATAATCTGACCACATCCTTGCCCATGGATCTACATTATAAAACGATTCAGGAGCAGTTTGTAATCCAGATAAAACTTGTGCTGCTTGATTTACAGCACCTGCTGAAGCTTCAGCGCATAGACCTAAAACTTCTTTTTTATACATTCCAGGAATTAAAATAGATTGTCCTAATACAGTTCTGTCTGAGTGTTTTCTATTAGCATAATATATTCTAAATCCTTGAACTTGATCAGCTATTGATTGTGGTATTTTAATATCTTCTAAATCAAATCCTAATCTTGTAACATGATGATCTATCTTAGCATCATGATAATCTTCGTCAGGTACAAATGCTGCAGCTGATACAATATCAAATTCAACAAAGCTAAAACCCCAACTTGCTTCAGTGCCTTGCAGCGCACCGTTTGTTGTAGCACATGATTGAGCATAGTAATCATATCCAGTTTGATACATAGTCTTACCACTAGTTGTTGTTTTTGATGACTCTACCCAAATCGTATCTCCTGCATTTAATGTTACCCATGCTGACCAATCTACAGAAGGTTTACTTGGATTTTCAGTTAATGCAGTTCCACAACTCCAAGTTCCAGCAGAACCTCCACTAGCGTTAAATCCAATAAAATTTTCTCCTGTACTTCCACTAATCGAAGTTTGGCCGCTACAATTAGTCCCATTATGTCCACAACAATTCCACTTAATATCTGGAGGATCAGAATCAGAAATAAGTGTTTGTACACCACCAAGTAAAGTATTAGTTCGAACTCTTGTAACTATAGGTTCATTTGGGTCATTACCACTTCCATCTTGTCTGTGCACAACTAAAAATCTAACTCTAACATCCATTGTTTGATCTGCTGTAAATCTTGACCCAGATGTATCTGATGCACTAGATCTATTCCACAATGCTGCTCGCATACCTGGCATACCTGGTCCGTTTGGATCCTCATTATCATAACCATTAGGACCATTTTCCCCCCAACTACTACATAATCCAGCAGCTTGTGTGGGAGTATGCTCAAAAGCATTTCTTGTCCAGTCCCCATTACAAGCACATAAATATTTCTGCCCAGTTGGACTTCCAGGAAATTTGTCATTTCTGCCATCAAGCATTGCAAATTTACCTTTCCATTT
>Ga0098060_1001186_pt1 | contig 10755 bp, 12 predicted proteins | sample 21_taG_FD_77063 | JGI IMG/M metagenome (GOLD analysis project Ga0098060, IMG submission 77063) | Marine viral communities from the Subarctic Pacific Ocean - 21_ETSP_OMZ_AT15319 metaG | ecosystem: Environmental > Aquatic > Marine > Oceanic | place: Pacific Ocean | collected 2015-01-19 | reverse complement strand
TGATGAATTGTTTAGGGTATCTAAAAACCAAGTTATTTGGGGTGGTAATTATTTTGATTTACCTCCGACAAGGGGTATCATATTTTGGGATAAAGTGCAACCATTCGAAACATACTCAAAAGGAGAGTTAGCGTGGACATCGTTTACATACCCCGCTAAACTTTTTAAATATGATAATAGATATAAAGGAAAAATTCATCCAACACAAAAGCCTATTAAGCTTTACGAGTGGTTGCTTATAAACTACGCAAAAGAGGGTGATAAAATACTTGATACTCATTTAGGCTCAGGTAGTATTGCTATTGCTTGCCATAACTTAGCCTATGATTTAACTGCTTGCGAGTTAGATACAGAGTATTACAATGCAGCTATGAAAAGACTTAAACAGCATCAAGCTCAACTTAGATTAATATGAGTAAATACTATTTTGATGAGGAAACAGCTAACAAGGCTGTGCAGTTTATAGAAACACATCTAACACATACAAAGGGCGAGCTAGCAAAGACTCCATTTATTTTACAAGAATACCAAAAGGAACAAATTATAAAGCCCTTATTTGGATGGAAAAATAAAGAAGATGATAGCAGAAAGTACAGAACTGCTTTTATATTTCTACCTAGAAAGAATGGAAAAAGTACACTAGCAGCTGCAATTATTTTAACATTGTTGTACTTAGATCAAGAGTACGGAGCTGAATACTACAGCGCAGCAAATGACAAAGAGCAAGCAAAGATTGTTTATTCTGTTGTTGCCGATATGGTCAAGAACAATCCAAAGCTAGAGAGCTATGTAGAGATATTTAAAAATAGTATAGTTTATAATGCACAGGGTAGCTTTTACAAGGCCATAAGTAGAGAAACAAGCACAAAACATGGCTTTAATACTAGCGCATTTATATACGATGAGCTACATGGTATGCGTGATGATGGTACTGAGAATCTTTGGCAAGTGCTTGAAACGAGTACAGGAGCGCGTAAATCGCCGATTTCAATCGCGATAACCACAGCTGGATTTGATAAGTTTAGCGCGTGTTATAAGATGTATGATTACGCAAAGCGTGTAAAAGATGGTAGCTTAATAGATGATCAGTTTTTGCCTGTAATATTTGAGGCAGAGGAAGATGATGAAATTGATAATCCTGATACATGGGCAAAAGCTAATCCTGGCCTAGATGTATCTTTGAAGCGCTCATACATGGAGCGTGAAGTTAAGAAAGCATTAGCACAGCCTAGCTATGAGAATGTATTCAGGCGTTTGCATCTTAATCAATGGACTAGCTCAGAGAGTAGATGGATAAATGATGCTGATATAATAGCCTGTAATGATACAATCAGCGATGAAGTATTATTAAGTGCGCCTTGTTATGGTGGCCTTGATTTAGCATCTGTAAGAGATTTAACCAGCTTTGTATTATCTTGGCGTATAGGTGAAAAGATTATTTGTAAGCATTGGACATTCATACCTGAGGACAAATACGAGGGTAGAACAGGAGGTAAAGATGGAGTAAACTATCAGCAATTTGCTGATTATTTAGAGATAACACCCGGTAATGTTACTGATTACAACTATGTAAAAGCTAAAATGTTCGAGCTATGTGAGAAGTATCAGGTCCAAAGTATAGCTTATGATAGGTGGAATAGTAGCCAATTAGTGATAGAATGTATTGAGGAGGGCCTAAAAATGAGTGCATTTGGTATGGGGTATAAATCATTATCACCAGCTGCAAAGGAAATAGAAAGCAAAGTTATGACAGGTGATCTTATTTATTTTAACGATCCTGTAGTTAGATGGCAATTTGGAAATGTGCAACTAGAAACAGACAGCGCTGGAAACATCAAGCCAAATAAAAATAAAAGCTCTGATAAGATAGATACTATCATGGCTATGTGTATGGCAGTAGGTGAAGAAATGTACAGCGAGGCGCCTGTAGTTAGTAAATATAAGCGAGATAACAAAGGATTTTTCACTATTTAGCTATTGATTTATACAAAAAATATTCGTAAATTGCAAAAAAATAATATTTAATGGGATTTTTTGACAGATTCAGAGCTAAGAAAACAGCGCCTGAGAAGCGTAATTTTATAGATTATGCTCTAGGATTTAGTGGTAAAAATGTAATTGTTAATCCACAGACTAGCTTAACCTTTAGCGCTGTATATGCAGCTGTAAGAGTTATAAGCGAAACGATAAGCCAGCTGCCATTTAACTACTATATAAAGACTGATAGAGGGAGAGAGCAATACACAGATAATCCTCTTTACTTGTTAGTAGGTAGTGAGCCGAATCACATACAAACAAAATATATATTCTTTGAAACTTTTATAAATACTCTTTTGTTATATGGTAATGCGTATGCACATATACAAAGAAATCCTCGAGGCTTGCCTATAGCATTGTATTTGATACATCCTGATGATGTAAAAGTACATGTTAAGGAGAATAGTGTTATCTATGAAGTGAAAGAGCAAGGGAATTATGAGGCATCTGATATAATACATATTCCTGATATGGCTTTAGATGGTATTGTAGGGCAAAGCAGAATATCAGCAGCAAAGGACAACATAGCTTTAGGTATAGCAGCACAGACTTACGGGAAAGAATTTTTTGAGTCAGGCGCCAAGGTCGGGGGTGTGTTATCTCATCCAGGTCAACTAGGAGCTGATGCGATGAAGTCATTAAGTGAACAATGGCATCGTACTTATCATAGTGGATATGGTGGATCATTTAAGACAGCAGTTTTAGAGGAAGGCATGCAGTACAAACCTTTACAGCTTAGGCCTGATGAGGCGCAGTTTTTGGCTACTAGACAATTTAGTATTTTGGAGATTGCTCGAATTATGCGCACACCTCCTCATATGTTAGCAGATTTAAGTCGCGCCACATTCAGTAACATCGAACATCAAGCTATTGAATTTGTTACTCACACAATCAATCCAATGATTAAAAAGATTGAGCAAGAGTTTAATAAGAAGCTGATATTTGAAAATGAAAAAGGTATAACTTATTTTGAGTTTAATACTACTGCATTACTAAGAGGTGATAGTAAAGCAAGAGCTGAATATTATGCTAAACTATTTGCTGTTGGTGCAATTAGCCCAAACGAAATAAGAAGAAAGGAGAATATGAATGATACACCTGACGGCGATAAGTATTATGTGCCTATGAACATGATAGCAACAGAAGAAAAGAGAGGGGATGAATAATATTGTTGAGGCTTTGATGGTAATTTTTATAATATTTTTTCCAGCTCTAGTATATTATTGTTTGGAGTATTTTATCGAAAAAAATAAATAAATATGAGCAAAGATTTAGAAATTAGACAATTTGATTGCTCTGAGCTAAGAGCTGAGAGAACAGAATCAGGCGATACAATCGTAAGAGGGTATGCTGCCGTATTTGACCAACTAAGCGAAGATTTAGGAGGCTTTAAAGAAAAGATTAATAATAGAGCATTTGATAAGGTACTAGATAATGATGTAGTAGCTTTATTGAATCATGATAATAATATTGTATTTGGTAGAACAAGCTCAGGCACATTAAAGCTATCTGTAGATGAGAGAGGTTTAGTCTCTGAGATAAGAATGCCAAATACACAAGCTGCAAAAGACACTATTGAGCTTATGGAAAGAGGTGATATTTCCAAAATGAGCTTTGGGTTTTATGTAGATAAGGACAAATGGGTTGAAGATAGCACAGGGTTTGTTAGAGAAGTCAAGGAGGTAAAGAGGCTAATTGATGTTAGCTTAGTTACCAGGCCAGCTTATCCACAAACAAGTGCAGCTGTCCGATCTTTAGACCATCATAAAGAAATATCTAAGGACAATGTAAAGACTCGCAAGAGTAAGTTAAAACTATTAAAATTAAAAAAGTGAACAAAACACTAAAACAACTTCGTGAGGAGCGTCAAGTTTCATTGGATGAAATGACAGCTCTTATTAATGTAGCAGAGGCTGAAGATCGTAATTTAACAGATGACGAACAAAAGTCTTTTGATACTACAGAAAAAAACGTTAACGATTTAGCATCTCGAATTGATCGCCTAGAGCGCTCTTTGGAATTAGCTAAAAACAATCCTGTTTCTCATTCAGTTCAAAACATTGCTAAGTCTGATAAAGATTTGCGAAAATACTCTATTGCAGAGGCAGCGCGTTCAGCAATGAATAACAATGTTGAGGGTATTGTAAAAGAAATGCATCAAGAGGCGATTGCTGAAAGTAATGGGCGTATTTTTAGAGGAATTGGTGTACCAGCTATAGCATTAGAAAAAAGAACAAACTTTTTGGCTGATGGTGCTGCTGCTCAAGCTAATTCTGTAGAAGCTACAAGTTTCATTGATCAAGTTACTGCTGCATCTGTATTGGCTCAGGCTGGCGCAAATGTTTACACTAATTTATCAGCTAATCGTAAACTTCCTATTATCGCAGATATTGCTGCATCTTATATTGATGAGGATGGAGATTCAGGAGCATCTGCTGCTGGTAGTGTAACAGCTAAAACTTTAGAGCCTAAAAAATTAGTTTCTTTAGTTACTTACACACAGGAGATGTTAGTTCAAAATTCTTCTATAGATGCTGCTTTAGAGCGTAACATGGCTAATGTAATTGCTGCACAAATGGAGAAGAATTTGTTATCTCTAGCAGACGAAGCTAAAGGGCCATCTTCAATATTCTTAGATTGTACAACAGGATCAGCTACAACTGCATCAGATGACTTAACTACTACAGCTTTATTTGATTTAGAGACTTCTGTATTAGGTAATTCAGTTTCATCTGATAAAATGGCTTACATCTGTAATTCAAATGCTTTAGCAGCTATAAAAGGATTAGCTGGTAATAATTTTGTAACACAATTCTTAGATAATTCACAAAGATCAGTAAATGGTTATCCATACTATGTTACTTCTAACTTAGGCGCTGGTGGAGGCGCTGATGATGAGTTCATCCTATTTGGAGCGATGAATGACATTCATCTTGGATTCTTCGGTGGTCTTGATTTAGTAGCTGATAGATTCAGCGAAGCTCACAAAGGTTTGTCTCGATTAGTAGTTATATCTATGAATGATGGTTTGGTTGCTCGACCAACTACTCACTTCAAGAGATTTGTTGACGTAAACTAATAATTGATTTATTAATAATAGGGGTGGGTAACACCATCCCTATTTTTTAAATTTAAAGAATGGCACAACAAGCAAAAATTGAAGATTACTCAGGCACAGAGGTTATTACCTTAGATGAAGCTAGGGCTTACTTGCGTGTTGATCATACTGATGATAATGCTTATATAACAGATTTAATTAAGATAGCTCGTATGCAAGTAGTTAAAGATACTAATACAGCTGTTGTAGATTTAGATGTTACAGAATACTTTGAAAAGTGGGCTGATTATGGTGTATTTGAGTTAAGGTACTCAGGTAAATTAGGCAGCACAAAGCATGTAAAATATTATAATAGTAGCAATGTGCTTACTACATTAGTAGAAGATACAGATTACAGATGGATTAATTATATGGGCATGCCAAAGGTAGAGCTAATAAACACATTTACTTTAAAAGATAGATTAGATGCCATTGAAATAAAATATAGTGTTGAGCCTGAGAATGGTGATGAAACAAAGACTTTAAAAATGGCAATGTATTTATTACTCGGCCATTTCTATGATAATAGAACAGCTGTAACATTTGGAAGCCCTAAGGAGCTGCCAATAGGTTACCAAAGAATTATAAATCAGTACAAAAATTATATGTGGGAATAGATGGATGCTGGTTTATTTAGATATAAAATACAGGTAAATTTAAAGACATTTACACAAGAAACTACTTACGGAGGCTTTACAGCAGCTGATACTAATGTATATAAATACGCAGCTATTAAATGGGTACAAGCTAAAGAAAAGTTAAGTGGTGGCATATTATCAAGCGTAAGACAGGCAGTATTTACTATAAGATATGATAATGTAGTAAAGAATGTAAGCGCTAAAGATACAATCACCTATGATAGTGATGAGTTTGATATACAAGGCGTATCATATAAAGGGCAAGGAAATAAAGCATATATTGAAATAATAGCACAGACAAAGGAGTGAAGCCATTTGCTAAAATAGAGGGCGCAGAGAGAATAAACAGGGCGCTATTTAAAGCTAGTAAAAGCCTTACAAAAAAGGTTTTATTAAGTGGTATGCGTAAAGCAGCAACACCATTAGTAAAGGCTATGAGGGCTAATATTGAGCCTAGTGGTAGAGATTACTCAAATGCTAAATATGAGCGTAATAGTGGTGATTTAAAGAAGTCTATTGGTAAGATTACAGGTAGAAGTAAAAAATTTCCTAGTATATATGTAGGGCCTAGAGTTAAGAGAAAATGGGGAAATAAGGGTTATGTGGGCCATTGGGTGGAGTTTGGTAATGATACAGGGTATAATGTTAATTTTGATGGTGTGAGATACGCACAGAAAGCCTTTGAATCTAAAGCTGGAGAAGCTGAGAGCATGTTAGAGGAAGAAATATTTAAGGCAGCAATGAAATTTTTGAAGTAATGGCAGCAATAGGCTTAGAAACAGGAAAAGCAATATTTAATATATTATCAGGTGATTCCACATTAACAACATTAATAGGAGGAGCTGGTAATATACAGCCTAGCGCTATTTATACATCAAGCCCTAAAAAGGGAGTTTATTACGATGTGTTAGCTGTTGACAATGAATATACAAAGACAGCAGATAAGCCAGGCCTTACAAAAGTAACACTACAAATAGAATCTTTTATGCCTAAGTATGCTGATGCAATTAGCTTAGCTGTAAGAGTGCAACATTTGTTAGATAAAATATCTGAGGGTACATATAACACAATAAAAATACAAAGTTGTGTATTAGACTCGCAGACAACAGATTTCGATGGAGAAAACAAATTTTACTACATTGAAAGTACATATAGATTAAGAATAATTGATTAAATTAGTAAACACAAAAACAAGTAAAAATGGCAATTCAAAACGCAACAAATGTAGTGCTAAGTGTTACATCAGGAGGCTCAAAACAAGAGATAGCTCATTGTACATCAGCATCATTATCAGTAAGCATGGATCTTCGAGATTCTACAACTAAAAGCTCAGGAGGGTGGCAAGCTAATCTAGGTGGCCTTAAATCATGGGAATTATCAGGCGAGGGATTCGTTGAAATAGCTGGGGTATCAGGTAAAGCAGATTCTGAGGAATTATTTACAACTATGATAGCTGGCGCAGCTGTATCATGTGATTTCGGATTATCAGGTATGTTATATAGAGGAGATGCAATAATCACATCATTCTCATTAGATGCTGGAGTAGAAGAAAACGCAACTTACTCAATCTCTTTAACAGGAACAGGCACACTTACACAGAATCCTTAATACTAACTTATAAATCCAATTATTATGGCAATTACAAACGCATCGGATTTATTGGTATATGCTAAGACAAGTGGAGCTGTTATGCAAGTAACTAGAATATCTGTAAAGACTAGTACTCCATTAATAAGCACAGGTACTCTTAGAATAAATAATGTTACTAATGCAAGTGGAGAAGTTAGTGATAATGTTGCAACTGCATCAATATCAACAAATACAGGCTCAGGAGCTTTAACTAAAATAAAAGATAAATTAGTAAGTTCATACGGGTACACAACAGGATCAGAACAAACGTCGGGAGATTACACATATAGAGATTTAACAAATGGTGCAACAGGTTTAGTTCCTACATTAGAGATAATTAATGGAACAGGAACATTAGAAGAAGATGCTATTATCATAGAAATACGCACACCTGGCTCATCAGCTGTATTTGATCCTGTAGCATTTAGTACACAGGCATCTTTTAGCTCTAGTGTAGATTTAAGAGATGTAACAACAAAGGATTCAGAGGGTTATTCAGAATCAATAGCTGGCCTTAAATCATTTGAAATATCAACTGAGTTATTACAAACTGTTAATCCTGATCATCCTTTAGATGGTACTGATTTTTTTCATGAGCTAAGTGAAAGAGATGAGGTTAATGTGGCATTCTCTGATAGAATTAGAAATATATTAACTAATAATACAGTCGCTGCTGGTCAAGATGGGTTTACTCTTACTTCTGCATCTGAAACAACAGGAACAGGCGATCCCTTTGGAGGTAGTACTGCATCATTTATTACGGCAAGTGCTACATCTAATTCTAGGTTGCAATGTAATCTTTCAGCTAGTAGATTAGAGGATAAAAAACTTACTTGGTCTTTTTATGTAAAAACAGGTTCAATAAATATTGCAACAATTCAAATAACTAATGTAGATAGAGATGATTATACTGCTAGAGTAATAAGTGGAGATGGAAGTTTAGAAACTTTAGGCTCAGAATATTACAAAATAACAGGATTAAGTGGCTCTACATATACAAGAATAGCAGTAGAATTTAAAAATCCTATTAATGTTGATTCAGGTGAGGATGCTGTAGAGTTTAGAATTTATCCTGGTGTATATAATTCTCAAGCTGGATCACCAAGTATATATATATCATCTTGGCAATTTGAACAAAACAAAAGTGTAACAGATTATCAAGATCCTAAAACAATAACACATTATCAAGGAAATGCTCTTGTAACATCTGTTAATTATGATGCTGGTGTTGAAGACAATTTAACTTGCTCAGCTACATTTACAGGTACGGGTATAAATACACTAAATACATAAAATGGAAAAGGTTGAAATAGGAGGCCAAAAGAGGCCAATTAGATTTAGCTATTTAGCTTTAAAAGAAATTTGCAATGAATGTAAATTAAAGCTAAATGAGATTGATCAGCTAGGTACTGAGATAGACCATATAGGTATTATAGCCTATTATGGCTTAAAATACGGAGCTAAAAAGAATGGCGAAGAATTCAAGTACAAGGTTAGAGATATTGAGAATTGGTTAGATAACGAAGATTTCTCAAAAGTAAATGAGATATTCGAGGCCTTTAAAATAGACCAGCCCCAAAAAAAGGGAAAGTAGTACAGAGTGAGGGGTTAGATGATGATGATGATTTCACTTGGGATAAGCTAGAACAACAAGGATTAGGAATGCTAAGCATGACCATTGATGAGCTGTATGATTTAACACCTCGCTCTTTTAGTAATAAAATGATTGGCTATAGTCAAAGGGAGGAGATGATAATGCAAAATCATTGGGAGCAAACTAGAATGATAGTGCATTCATGCTTATCACCACATCTAAAGAAAAAGATGAAGCCTACAGAGTTAATGCCTTTTGATTGGGATGAGAAAAAGAAAGTTAAGAAAAGAATAGCTAGTCAAGAGGAGATACAGGAAGTATTAAAAAGATATAGGAACAAAGAGCCTAAAAAGATTATATAAATGGGATTAAAAAAGGCAACTGTAAAATTAGGCGCTGATATAGGCGAGTTTACAAGTAAGATGCGCAAAGCATCTACTAGCTTTAAGAAGATGGGTAAAAACATCCAAAAAGCTGGTAAAACTATGAGCATGAGCCTTACAGCTCCTCTTACAGCCTTTGCAGCTGCATCTATTAAGGCATTTGATACTCAAGCCAAAGCAGAGGCTAAGTTAATGACTGCCTTAAAAGGTAATAAAAAAGCCTTTGATAATTTAACCAAATCAGCGACAGCTTTTCAAAATGTATCTACTTTTGGAGATGAGGAGATAATTGCACAACAAGCATACCTTGCTTCACTAGGTTTAACTGAGACTGAGATTAACAAGGTTATAGCTGCGTCTATGGATTTAGCTAGTGGTACAGGTCAAACTTTAGAGTTTGGTGTTAAAAACTTAGCTAAAACTTTTGGGGGGCTTACAGGTGAATTAGGCGAAAGCATACCAGCTCTTAAAAATTTAACTAAAGAGCAGTTAATGGCTGGTGAGGCTGTTGATGTAGTAGCAAAACAATTTGAGGGGCAAGCCCAAGCAGCAGCTAAAGCTGGCGCTGGTGGTTTAAAACAACTTTCAAACAGATTTGGTGATTTAATGGAGAAGATAGGCGAAATGCTTATACCTGTATTAAATCAATTAGTGGCTGGTGTTGATAGCATGATCACAGCATGGAATAACTTAGATAGTGGTCTAAAAATAGCTATTGTTACACTGGGGGGCGTTTTAGCTGCTCTCGGGCCAATGCTGACAATATTTAGTGCATTAGTTTCTGTTGTAGGCTTTTTCATGAGTCCATTGGGATTAGTTATTGCTGGTCTAGCTGCATTGGCAGCAGCTGCTATATATGTAGCTGATAACATGCAAGCATTTAAAGAGGTTGGCTCTGTTGTATTTGCTAAATTACAAAATGCAGTTATTAACTTCTTACAATTCTTTATAGAAAACAATCCTTTCTCATTTATTATAGATGGCTATAATTTATTAATGGAAAAGTTAGGCCGAGAGGGTGTAACTAATCCATTTAAAGCTGTATCGGGTTACTTAGAAGAATTAAAGGCAGATGTGCCTGAAGTAGCTACAGAGTTTGGCTCTTTTGGTGATGCTGTAAGCAATGCAGCAACAAAGGCAAAAGATGCTCTGTTTGGTATGGGTAGCGCTATAGGTGTTGGTACAGGAGGAGGAACAACATCTGTTGGGGGAGATGCGCCTGTTACTCTTATTGATATGGATGTTGATGAGATTGAGGAGGAAGCAGAGGTCATTGATACAACTTATGGTGATGCCTTACTAGCTACAAAAGAGAAAATTGATGATCTGAAAGAGTCAGCTAAGAGCTTTGGCTTAGCAATGGTAGATAATTTTGCT
>Ga0098060_1001185_pt1 | contig 10763 bp, 11 predicted proteins | sample 21_taG_FD_77063 | JGI IMG/M metagenome (GOLD analysis project Ga0098060, IMG submission 77063) | Marine viral communities from the Subarctic Pacific Ocean - 21_ETSP_OMZ_AT15319 metaG | ecosystem: Environmental > Aquatic > Marine > Oceanic | place: Pacific Ocean | collected 2015-01-19 | reverse complement strand
GCCAGGTTTTTTGATATTAATGGTCGGTTTTCTGATCTCACCACAGACCTTCCACATATGATGTGTTCGGCAGAGGTGTTTACACGCGAAGCACAAGCCCTCGGAATCAATCAGCGCCATACCATCATTTTATACGACTATTTGGGAGTGTATGCCTCTCCCCGGGCCTGGTGGATGTTCCGGGCCATGGGTCATGAGCGTGTGGCCGTACTCAATGGCGGCCTACCAGCGTGGAAGGCAGCTGGTTTGCCCACGGAGCATATAGTAAGTGCTGAGGTTGAGAAAGGTGATTTCAGGGCCAACCCTCAGTCTGGTTTTTTCCAGAATGCTGATGAGGTATTGGATGCCGTGGGAAATGAAAAGAAATGTCTGATAGATGCACGATCTGCTGGTCGCTTTCACGGGACTGCTCCTGAGCCCCGCAAGGGATTGAGAAGTGGACACATTCCAAATTCACTCAACCTTCCCTTTACCGAACTAATCAGAGCCAATCAGCTGATTCCTAAAGAAGAGCTCAAAGGGATTTTTGAAAAGCTGGAAATCAAGGATCAGCATGTTACCCTATCATGCGGGTCAGGTCTTACTGCTTGTATCCTCGCCTTAGGGGCACATGTCAGCGGTTATCAAAACCTATCTGTATATGATGGCTCCTGGAGTGAGTGGGGTCAACCTTCGGAACTACCTGTGGTAACGGATTAAACATCACATATGCGCACGCCCTGAGCCAGGGAAGCAAACACATCTTCATTTTTAGGAATAAATTCCTGGGCCACATATCCGGTAAACCCTGTAGCCACTATGGCTTCCATGATTGCTTTATAATTGAGCTCCTGGGTTTCATCAATTTCATTTCGGCCGGGTACACCTCCTGTATGGTAGTGCGCGATGTAAGGATGATATTTCTGGATAGTAGCGATGATGTCTCCCTCCATGATCTGCATGTGGTAGATGTCGTACAGGAGTTTGAAATTTTCCATGCCCAGTTTTTCGCAGAGCCCGGCACCCCATTCAGTATGGTCACATTGATAGTCAGGGTGATTCACTTTGGAGTTGAGGAGCTCCATGCAAATGGTAAGACCATATTCCTGGGCTTTTTTCACCACAGGCTCCAGGCCTATGGCGCAGTTTTCCATGCCCTGATCATCCGGCATTCCATTTCTGTTACCAGAAAAACAAATGATATTTTTCAGGCCTGCATCCGCCACCTTTGGGATCAGATCAAAATAGTCCTTTTTCAATTGCTCATGCAGTTTGGGATCATTGAAGCCGTCTGTCAGGCTCAGAGGCACACAGTTGGCCATGGCGCAGGTCAGCCCATATTTTTGCACGATCGGCCATTCATCCGGGTTGAGTAATTCTATCGAAGAGATCCCTATTTCTTTAGCTGCTTCACAGAGTTCTTCCAGGGTGTTTTTGCCATATGGCCAGCGACATACCGAATGATTGATTTTTCCCTTCATTTCTTTAATGCTTTGTGAATGACCAAACTCGGGAAAGCCAATGAACCCGAGGGCTGATAATCCGGCCATGTTTTTGAGTGCTTTTTTTCTGGAGATCTTCATGTGTTCAATGAGGGTATGTTATGTCTTTATTTTGACTGTAGCGCCAAAAGAAAACGTTTTCATTAAAAATACATCAAAAAGCCGTCTAAGATTTGGCTTTAGATTGTTTAGTTTCGATTGTTCACAAATTAAGATCAATGAATTTTAATAATAAAGCAAAAGCGGAAAACACCTACGATGCGATAGTGGTAGGTACAGGCATCAGTGGAGGCTGGGCCGCTAAGGAATTAACCGAAAAGGGTCTGAAAACCCTGGTACTGGAGCGGGGACGAGATGTGAAGCATATCAAAGATTACCCCACCATGAATCTGAACCCCTGGGAGCTGCCTCATGACGATCAGGTTTCTGCAGAGGAGAAGAAAGATTATGATGTTCAGCTGAGAACTGGATATACCATCAAAGAATCTACCAAGCACTGGTGGGTAAAAGATACAGAGCATCCCTACACTGAGGTCAAGCGATTTGACTGGATTCGTGGTTATCATGTGGGAGGCAGGTCGCTTCTTTGGGGGCGTCAGTCCTACAGGTTGAGCGAAATGGATTTTGAGGCGAATGCGAAAGAAGGAATAGCTGTAGACTGGCCGATCCGATACAAAGACGTGGCACCCTGGTATGATCATGTTGAAACACATATAGGGGTAAGTGGTCGGAATGAAGGAGTACCACAGTTGCCAGACGGTAAATTTTTACCTCCCATGGAGTTCAACTGTCTGGAAGAGCATGTGCGTGATAGCATTTCAAAAAACTTTGAAGACCGCCTGCTGACGATTGGAAGGGTGGCCAATATCACTCAAAATCACAATGGCCGGGCGCATTGCCACTATAGAAACCTGTGCATGAGAGGATGTCCCTTCGGAGGTTACTTCAGTAGCCAATCCAGTACACTTCCGGCTGCAATGGCCACCGGAAACATGACCTTGCGGCCACAATCAATCGTGATGGAGGTGCTTTATGATCCTGAAACCCGTAAGGCTTCGGGTGTGCGTGTGAAGGACGCGGAAACGGGAGAGGTGCAGGAATATTACGCGAAGATCGTTTTTCTCAATGCATCAGCGTTGGGATCTACTTACATACTGATGAACTCCAAAAGTGAGTACTTCCCCGAAGGAATGGGGAATCAATCGGGCGAGTTGGGTCACAACCTGATGGACCATCACTTCAAAGCAGGAGCTGAAGGTGAGTTTGATGGCTTTGAGGATATGTATTACTCAGGACGAAGACCAAACGGTATTTATGTCCCCAGATTTAGGAATATCAATGAAAAACATCCTGATTTTATCAGAGGCTATGGCTACCAGGGTGGTGCCAGCCGTGAGTCATGGAGGTCATCTATTGCCGAGTTGGGGATAGGAGAAGAGTTGAAAGATGATATTCAGACCCCAGGAAAATGGAGAATGGGACTGATGGGCTTTGGTGAAATGCTCCCTTACCATGAGAATAAAGTGACCCTGAATCCAGACAAGCTGGATAAGCATGGCATGCCCACTTTCATTTTCGACTGTGAGTTTAAGGACAATGAACTAGCGATGCGAAAAGACATGCAGTCTTCGGCTGCAGAGATGCTGGAAAAGGCAGGGCTGAAGAATGTCAATACTTATGATAACATAGGAGGGCCGGGACTGGGTATCCACGAAATGGGCACCGCGCGTATGGGCAGAGATCCGAAAACTTCGGTATTGAATAAGTGGAATCAGGTGCATGAAGTGAAAAACGTGTTTGTGACCGATGGTGCTTGCATGACGTCCTCTGCTTGTCAGAACCCATCGCTTACCTATATGGCCCTCACGGCCAGGGCAGCAGATTTTGCAGTAAATGAATTGAAGAAAGGAAACCTCTGATCATGGAAAATATCAAACGAAGAGAAGCGCTGAAACGTACCGCCTGGATAATGGGAGGGGTATTGAGTGTCCCCACTGTAGCGGGAATTTTGAATGGTTGTACGCCCAAGCCAGAGCTTACCTGGACACCTACATTTTTCTCGGAGGATCAGGCAAGATTGGTGATGCAGATAGCTGAGGGGATTTTGCCGGAGACGGATACTCCAGGAGCCAAGTCACTCGGCGTGCCGGGGTTCATTGAGGAAATGGTGAGCGTAGTATATGACCAGGGAGCCCGTGAGGCTTTCATCAAAGGACTCGAGCAGTTCGAAGCGGATTGTAACTCGCAGATGGGGGATTCCTTTATTGCACTTGCTCCCGAAAAACAGACCGAATTCCTTCAAAAACAAAATTCAGAGCTGAAAAATTGGGAGAACGGGCGTCCATTCTTCTGGACCATAAAGGAGTTAACCATAGTGGGGTACTACACCACAGAATATGGGGCTACCGAGGCATTGCAGTATCAGGCCATTCCTGTAGAGTACCATGGCTGCTCTCCTTTGAGCGAGACTGGTAACGGTAAGGTCTGGGCTACCTAAGGAAGAATTGCCGACATGGGCGCCCACGGTGCCTATGTTTTTTCATAGTTTTCATGAATGTCGCATCCCAGTTTCTCTGAGATCGGAGTTAATCGTTTCATGAGATTGGCGGGGTCCGGATCACTGATCAGAAAGTATTTGTCTCCTTCTACAAGTTTTAGAAAGGCCATGTACTCATTGAATTTGGAAGTTCTCACCTGACCTGACCATGAGGTCATCCGTTGAGCCTTTTTGGTTTCATTGACGAAGATTTTCTCAACTTCCTGAAAGGATTTGGTTTTCCCATTCTTGAAACTAAGTACCCAGCTAAATTCGGAGATGGTTTTCTGCTCAGGGTCTATTTCCAGAATGTAATAGGCAGACCACATGGCAGGGATCAGAAATGAAATGCCTATGCAGATGACTATAGCTGGAAATTCTGAAAGTTGAAGTAAAGAGAAGGCCATTGAGCCGAGCACAACGAGCGTTCCGACCATTCTGAATTGCCAGGGTAAAATGCGGCCTTGATTAATGCGTATTTTGTTCACGGCGTACAAATGTGAGATGATTGGCTAAGGTCATCAATTTTTTAAAATTTATTCAAAACTCTCCGATTACTCTGGCGTTGTGTAGATATGGTGAAAGATATTCCTCTATTTCCGTTGAATTTGGTGGTATTTCCGAGGGAGGAACTCAACCTTCATATTTTCGAACCCCGGTATAAGCAACTGATCAATGACTGCCTGCTTACCAAAACTACTTTTGGCATTCCCTCCTATGTGGAGACCCGAATAGAGTACGGCACCGAAGTAAAGATCGTGGAGGTATCTAAGTTGTATGAGGATGGGCGAATGGATATTAAGACCTCCGGACTGAGAATTTTTAAAGTGCTTGATTTTCAAAATCCATGGGATACCAAGCAATACGCCGGTGGTCCTGTGGAGTTGGTTGAGTGCATTGACGATACCGACGCCTCCAAAGCCATCAGGATAGTAGAGCTGTGCCGGGAGCTTTTTGAGTGGTTGCATATGGAGGAGGAAATAGGTTTAGGTGAAACAGCGGTGATGTATGATGTCATCCACAAAATAGGGCTGAAGCCAGAGGAGGAGTACCAATTGCTGAAGATGAGCTCTGAAAGTGAACGGCAATCTTATGTGATCAATCACCTGGAAAACCTGATACCGGCACTGGAAAGGGCAGAGAAGGCCAAAGAAAAAATCAGAATGAACGGACACTTCAAGCACTTCGACCCGTTAAAATTCTAATCATTGTGTAATTTTCAGGGATGTTAGAGATTTCAGGATTTGGAGTTGCGCTGTTATTTATTATTGGAGGTGTAGGGTTTATCATGACGACACTGCTGGTAGGAAAAGCATTGCGCCCTGTTCGCCCCAATGTGGAGAAGGAAACCACCTACGAATCGGGGGAGGACCCCGTGAAGTCTGCGTGGAGTATTTTCAACATACGATTTTACGTAGTTGCGCTTATTTTCCTCCTTTTCGAAACCGAGTTGGTTTTTTTGTTTCCCTGGGCTACGGTATTTGCAGACCCAGAGATGAATGCCGATACTAACGGTCTGTGGGGCATGTTTTCCCTCATAGAGACTTTCATTTTCATAGGAATTTTGTTTTTGGGTCTGATCTATGTGTGGGCCAATGGAATGCTCGATTGGGTGAAACCAAAATCAAAAGCGGTAGAATTCAAATCGAAAATACCACTCAAGGCCTATGCGCACATCAATCAAAAAGAATATAAAGTAAGGAAGCAGGATGGGACTACTTGATCAGCAGTTTGGACAGGGGGGGATTATCGTCACCAAGGCAGATGACCTGCTCAACTGGGCACGACTTTCCAGTATATGGCCGATGGGATTTGGCCTGGCCTGCTGCGCCATAGAAATGATGGGAGCCTATGCTTCGGGTTATGATATGGACCGTTTCGGGGTGTTGCCGCGTGCTTCACCACGGCAGTCAGATGTGATGGTGGTGGCCGGTACTGTCACTTTTAAAATGGCTGACCGGGTAAGGAGGCTTTATGAGCAGATGGCTGAGCCTAGATATGTAATCTCCATGGGTAGCTGTTCCAACTGTGGCGGACCTTATTGGGAGCATGGTTACCATGTAGTGAAGGGTGTGGATAAAATCATTCCCGTGGATGTATATGTGCCCGGGTGTCCTCCCAGACCAGAGGCGTTGATCGGAGGCTTTATGAAACTTCAGGAGAAGATCAGAGGGGAGTCACTGATGAAGCCGGAAGCTTTGAAAAAATTAATGGAGAAGAGGAAGAAACAGGAAACCGCCTAGATTTTCGTTAATTTTATTGTCATTGCGAACAGGCGAAGCAATCTCTTGTGATCCAGATAAGGTATAGAAGATGAGTAATAACCACTTTAATTATTTCCGGGTAAAAAACTTCAAAAGGTTCAAGGACCTTGAAGTAAAAGATATTGGGCAATTCAACCTGGTACTTGGGGATAACAATGTCGGTAAGACGAGTTTGTTGGAGGCATTAACCACCTCAGAGGAGAGAGATTTCGATCGTCACATTGGTTATTTAGTAATGTTATTTAAATCCAAAGGGTTAGGGACTTCTTTGGAAAGCAATTTCTGGAAATACTATTTTAACTATCAAAGCGACAAACAAGATAACAAGGTTGAATTTAGGATTGGAGGAGAAAATTTTTTGTTTCTCAGGCACCTAGAATTGACACAAAATAGCCTGGTTTTTGGAGATACTCCAGATTTATCCTATCTATCTATGCGCAAACGTGAAGGGGCATGGGTACAAGAAAATTCAGTAAAGCATAAACTGGGGGTTTTGCTAGAATTTGGCAAGGAGACTTCAGTGCCGCTAATGCCTTTTGCCTCAGGATTAGGAGGGTTGGTTCTGAATACTTACCGAGAAATTGTCCAATACGATAAAGACCTTCGGGGTAAATTATTGCGATTTATTAGGGCAATGTTTTCGGAGATTGAGGATTTGGAGATGACAATTAATAAATATAATGAATCCTCAATTGTGGTGTTCACAAGAAATTCAGCCAAAGGGATTGATCTTGCATATTTTGGGGAAGGGTTAATTAAAGTATTTAATGTTCTGATGTTTGTGTTGGAATTCAGAAATAAATCTTTGGCAATAGACGAAATTGATGCTGGTATTCATTATTCCCGAATGAAAGATTATTGGAAAGTGATCTTACAGTCTGCTTGGGAGAATAATGTGCAGTTATTTGCTACTACACACAATCGTGAGTGTATTCAATATTATATGGAAGCATTGGAAGAGCTGGGAGATGAATACAAGGAAAAAGCAAGGTCAATAAGGTTGGTTGAACATGCTCAGACAAGGGAAATTATTTCATTTACCAGCATGATTGGCGAAATGAAGGAAGATTTTGCGGTAGGAAATGAGTTACGTTAATGGCTGATGTGAACATTTACATTGAAGGTCTGTCTGATAAAGGATTTTTAGAGGCCATTTTTGAAAAGCACTTTCCCGGTCGGCGCAGGCCAAATTTTATTGATCTGGAAGGTAACTATTCCCGACTTCCTCAGAAATCGAATCGACTGAAAGAAGGTAAACCGAATCTTATTATTTTAGACTCTGATGTGAACAACAGCAAGCTCGTGGCAAATGTCCTAAAGTCTATCGCTGATGAGGAGGAAGCTGTTGGGAGATCGCTTCTTTACCAATGCTTTTTTATTGAAAGAAATCTTGAAGATTTGGTTCGGAAGATTTGTCCGGCTGAAGAAGAAGGCTTGTGGACTTGTATTGATCAGTATGCAGTCTGTAACTCAGGCTTGAGTAGGACTGATTTGAGACCTGTGGATAATAAATCTAAAGTTTACATTTATGTAAATGCTCATAACGTTCTCGATAGTTTGAAGGCTACAACCTTCCAAAATCCGGATATTTGGGATTTAGATCATGACGCACTTACGCCATTGTTAGATTTCCTAAAAACCAATCTCCCATGACCTTTCAAGAACTCAAACAACTTGTAACCGACCAATTTCCTGAGGCCATACTTGGTGAGGATTTGAATGCCACGCCGCAGGCCTTGCTGGTGGCACCGGAAGCCATTCATGCAGTTTGTGCCTGGCTGCATGCCGGAGAGAAGACTTATTTTGATTCGCTTTCGTGCCTCACCGGACTTGACAATGGCCCTGAAGCTGGCACCATGGAGGTAATTTACAACCTGTACGGCATCCCGTATGATCTGCATCTGATGCTAAAGGTTTCTTTGGAGAGAGCTAATCCTCATATTGATACCGTATCAGATATTTGGAAAACGGCCAACTGGCACGAACGGGAGGCGTATGACCTTTTGGGTATTCATTTTAATAATCACCCTGATTTGAGGAGAATTCTCTTACCCAAAGACTGGGAAGGCCACCCACTGAGGAAGGATTATGAGGAGCAGGAAAAATATCATGGCATGACAGTGAAATACGATAGGAAGGAAGCGCCTAACTAGACCCTCGAAAGTAAAATAAATCACGGTTTATCATCATCATTCCAACACTCACTTGAACATTCAATACACATACCACCCGGATCATCTAAAAAACTCGGAACCTTCAGTTTACACAGCTGAGAGCCTGAAAAAAGAGGAAATGCTGATCAATCTGGGACCGCAGCACCCCTCCACCCATGGGGTGCTCAGGCTGGAGGTAATCACCGATGGCGAAATGGTGAAGGATGTGGTGCCTCACCCTGGCTACCTGCATAGATGTTTTGAAAAGCATGCTGAGTCAGTCCCCTTTAATCAGGTGATTCCCTATGTGGATCGATTGGACTATGTGGCAGCCATGAACTCAGAACATGCCTACGCCATGGGTATAGAGCGTATGCTTGGCATCTCCGAGAGAATCCCCAAACGGGTGGAATACATCAGGGTGTTGGTAGCAGAGTTAAACAGGCTTGCTTCCCATTTTGTGGCCATTGGCACCTATGGCATGGATATCGGTGCATATACCCCTTTCCTCTGGATGATGCGCGATCGTGAGCATATTCTCAGACTTTTAGAATGGGCTTCTGGTGCCCGAATGCTCTATAATTATGTATGGATAGGTGGGTTGTTTTATGACTTGCCTGTGGGCTTCGAAGAGCGCTGCGTGAGCTTTTCAAAATACTTGAAGCCCAAACTCCGAGACCTGGAAAAGCTTTTGATTTCCAATAAGATCTTCATAGATCGAACTGCCAATGTGGGGACCCTCCCGCTTGACCTGGCCATTAACTATGGAGTGACAGGCCCAATGCTGCGTGGATCCGGCCTTAAGTTTGACCTCAGGCGGGTGGATGGATACAGTGTGTATCCCGAACTGGACTTTGAAATACCCATCGGTGAAGGACACGTGGGAGAGGTAGGTGATTGCTGGGATCGCAATTGGGTCCGCTTTCGCGAATGCGAGGAATCCCTAAAAATTATTGACCAATGTCTGACTCAATTGACCTCAGATCATAAACGCACCCGGGAGTTTGATCCACGTGAGATGGTGCCGAAGAAGATCAGGCCGAAAGCTCAGGATTTTTACATTCGTGCGGAAAATCCAAAGGGCGAGTTGGGTTTCTTTTTCCGGACTGACGGGCGAAGTGACCAGGCCTTACGTTGCAAGGCGCGCTCCTGCTGCTTCACGAACCTGTCTGTGCTTCCGGAGATCAGCCGGGGTTATATGCTCGCAGACCTTATTGCCATTGTTGGCTCCCTTGATTTTGTCATGGGGGAGGTAGATAGATAATATTTTTCAGAGCTTGCAGCGTTTTTGATACAGCTTCAGTCTTAGTACCAAACCCATGTTACTATGATCTGGAAAAATCAAACATTTCAAATACTAATTGTTGGCATTTTGCTGACTTCATGCGATGCTTTTCAGGAGGACGTAGCTCCAAAAGGAGAGGATGAACTGGTGCTGACGGAAGGTATTTCTGCGTTACCCAACACCCCAGTTTTTATTGATCTGAAGAAGACCATCCGGTCCTCTGAGGCTGTCAGGTTTAGTATCGGCGCAGCTCCCAATAAAGGGAGCGCCACCATTTCGGACCAGGCGATTTTACAGTATGTTCCTAACAACGACTTCACCCATGGGCAGGATGTGGTGTCTATTCAACTTCTTAATGGAGTGGGGCAGCTTATTGATACTGACAGTTTACTGATCACCATGGCTACTTCTGCGGATAGTCTGCCATGCTTCAATGGTGCATTGAGTGATTACTATTCTGTATCCAAAAATTCATCATTGATTATCTATCCGATCGCCAACGATGGATATTGTGTGGAGAGCACTTCCGGAGCGGTGATTGATTTTATGGAAGAGCCAACTCACGGTTCGCTGAGTCAGGTGGAGTTATTTACCTATCGGTACACTCCTCAGGCTGATTTTGTGGGCCGGGAGCAATTTATGTATGAACTCACCCTCATAGATAATGAAGGAGCAACGTTTTATTCCATTGGGCAAGTGAATATTGACGTGACGGAGACTTCTTTTGGTTGTGATTCCATGGTCTACCCGCTTACCTATGAGATGCCCGATTCCCTGAGTTATTTGGATGTACTGCCTTTTGCGCCCAGTCCGGTTTGTGAAGTCTTCACCTGGACTGTCCATTTGAAGAGTGTGACATCCGGGAGTGCCGAAGTACTTAATAGTGGCCTTATAAGGTATTACCCGGGAACTGATTCCATTGATGTGATAGACTATAGCATCTCATTTGGAGATCAGACTTTCCATAATCAAATCACCATCATCATCGAAGGCAGAACCGATGATCAATGCCTTGAAGCCATTTATGACGAATATCAACTTTCG